>Ga0099809_11080055_pt1 | contig 26246 bp, 2 predicted proteins | sample OrbTnscriptome_3_FD_81146 | JGI IMG/M metagenome (GOLD analysis project Ga0099809, IMG submission 81146) | Metatranscriptome of coral microbial communities from Puerto Morelos, Mexico - Orbicella T R C metatranscriptome (Eukaryote Community... | ecosystem: Host-associated > Invertebrates >...
TCTCGCTTTTATGATTGCTTGTATACGTAAGCTGCTTATATTAGTGGCCATAGGAACTTGCTTTGTTGGATTGGCTAACAAGGGACATTAAGAAATAGTTAACAAGTGCAAACATTGAATCAATCAAAAATGCTTACATTTATTTTCTTACTCTAGTAGGTTACATTTACAACGTGTAGCAGTAGGTTCAATATCCACATGTTGAATTCTCAATGTGTGTGCGAGATCGCGATAATTTTGGAAAGAATGTCTCCTCCATGCTGTCATCATTAACATTTATTTCATTCCCAGAATGAAACCCTTATGCCTTGCAAAAATTGCAGATCTTTAGACTGATTCTCTCTCTTGAGCGAGTAACCCTGATATATGTGTTACAAATGTCTTTTTCAAGTACTTAGTCCATTTCAAGTACATGTATTTATATTTTGCGTAGTTATACGCTATATTTCAAAACGCTATAATGGTGCTATAATTTTGAAGCGGTGTTACTTACAAATGTTATCATACATTTGAGACGTTATTACTAACGTATTTTATCATACATTATCCAGACACTTTAATTGTCCTTAAAAAACGTTCTCCTCACTGGGGCGTGAATTAAATTATGATGCCATGTATCCAGTAAACTGTTTTACTGTGCGTAAATATTACGTTATGAAAGTTCGATCTATGTATGCAAAGACGTCATTCCCACAAGTGCACAGTATATAATATTGGTGACTCAAACGAGGAAGTCTGTCTTCACGGTTTCCTTTTGGAAAAAAAGCTTAAGTACTTAATGCTTAGATTAATGAAACTAGCAAAAGGAAACACGTCTAACGATTTGCGCAGTCCTTGAGCCAAATCTAGTCTGTAAAACGCTGCGAAATCAGTATGGTCGACGCAAAAATATATATCTTTCTTTAAATGTATAGGGATAGTTAAATTAAGTTTTTACATCATGACCATTTTTTTTTTAGGTAAACGTGTTTTGTGATTTCGCTGTCATATTCAACTTCATATGAAGGGAAAAGTCGTTGCAGCAAGCGATAATGCTGGGCTCCGAAACTATTAAAAACCAGCTATACTGAATTCGAACTCTCCTGTTTTAATATCTGGCTGAATAAATAAGTAGATAAGTATATAAGCCAACATTACTTGTAGCTAAAATTGTAATTAAAACTATAAATGTGCATTTAAACTTATTGTAAGTTTGCCAATGATTTTAAAGATAAATTCGATAAATTAATGATAAAATCAATAAAATGATCGTATGTTTAAATTACAACGTTTTGATCAAGCTCGAAGAGTCCGGCTTCTTCGCAGAGTTCAGACAGGACCTCCTCGTAAAACTGTTTTTGTTCCAATAATTGCCTGACTTGATTGTCCCTTCGTCGCAGTTCATGTAGTACAGTCTCGTTTGGATCACCTGCCGTGTGATCCATCGTCCTTGTCTCTACTTCCTCCGAGAAGGTGACCTTCTTTGGCATTTTTGCTTGAATTTGTTTCATCTTTTCAACCTTGATCTTCTCTGAAGACATGATTCCTTCAAAACTGGACTCCAACGCCTCAAGTTTGCCAGTCAGTTGTCTGACCTGTAATTCAAGGCGTTGATTGTCGTCTCTGAGGGTCATGTTCTCGGATCTAAGTCTTCGTGGTGAGTCTTGTGGACTATAAGGTGACTCGTTTGAAATCGGACTAAGGGCTCTGTTTACTTTGTCTTCCATGGCTCTTTTTGTCATATCTCTTTGCAATCTAGTCTCAAGCTTGTTTTTCAACTCTTCTTTTTCCCTTAAGAACTGATTTTCCATTCTTTCTCGCTCAAGATCAAGCTCTTCCTCTAGTTTGGATCGCTCCCGCCTTATCTGGTTCCGCAACTCCCAGCGTTGTTTTTTTAAATCATCGATTTCTATCTGTTGTTCTTTTATGGTCTCTTCCAGAGGCTTCTTCTCGCGAGCTATTTTTTGTGAAACTTCTTCCTCCATTTTAGACAGTATTTCCGTTTTGTAATTCGCAATGCTCTTCTCTATTAAATTTCTGTCCACGAGAGTAGGGTCCTGGTTGTAGATCTTGTCTTGAATGAGCCTACGCTTTTCTTGCAGGTTTCCAATCTCACGCCTTAAGCCTTGCAACGTTTCTTCAAACTTACGTTTTTCCTCTTTAAGCTTGCTGTCATATTCCTCCTCTAAGCTTTTCTTCACAGCCTTTAGCTCCCTTGCATGCACCTCATCATCTTTGTCAATTTTGTCACCCTTGGCTTCTTCGTAGGCTCTAGCACGTTCATTATCGAGGGCATTTCCTTTCAAACGTTCCTCTAGTTCTTTTCTCCTCTGTTCCGATTGGCCCAGCTCTTGTTTCATCTCTTCTAGCTTCGTCTCAAGCTTCGTCGTCTCGCTTGCCAATTTGTTGTCAAAGTCCTCTTGAAGTTTGCCTAGCAAATCTCTCTTGTACTGTTCCCAGTCGTCCTTAAACTTTACTCGATCCCGCTCGTAAATCTCTTCCATAGTTTCTTTCTCCTTTTTGTGAATCATTCTAATTTCTTTTCGTTGTTGCTTTAGTTTAACGACTTCTTTTAAAAGGTTTTGAATTGTGGATTCGAGGGCCTTCTTTTCGTCTTCGTATAATTTCTTTAAAGCTCCTTTTTCACTATCATTTTGTTCAATCAGCTTGTTTTTGTCTTCTTTAAACCTTTCCTCAGCTTTCCGTATATCGTTCTCCACGCCTTCGATCTCTTTGGCATGTTCCTGCAAAATTTTAGAAAGAACTTCTTGAAAGTCAGTTTCCGCAGTTATATTTTTATCAAGTAACTGTTCATAAATCTTTTTCTCGATGGTTGCCGTGATTTCCATTTTTTCTTTAGCAAACTTTTGATTCATTTCCATTGTGATTTCTTCATTCTTTTGCTTGTGCTGCTCGTCATTTTCAGTTATTTTTCTGTTCAATTCATCGTCGAACGCTTTTTGTAGTTTTTCTTTCTCGGCTAGGAAGATTGCTTGTAGTTCTTCTCTTTCCTTCGTCCACTGCTCCTCTTGGTCTTTCAATTCTGCTGAACGTCTCCTTCCCTGCCTACTGAGTTCCTCTTCTTTATCTTCAAATTCATACTTTAATCTCTTCTTCTCCCGTTCGTGTTCTGTCTCTATATCTTCTTTCAAACGCTCCCTTTCTCTTTGAACAATGTTTTCCAAGTCTATTCGTTGCTGCTCAGCTGACTCTTTTTCCAACTGAAGCTTGTTAGCAAGAATTTCAATTTCTTTCCGCAGTTCATCCTCTTGCTTTGCTTTCTCTGTCTCTATGGATTTGATTTCGTCTTGATACTTGGTCAACGTCTGCTTAAATGCATTTTCTGTTCCGTCAAGTTGTTCTTTCAATTTCTCATTTTTATCTCTTTCGTACAGAAGATTTCTTTCGTATTCGTTTGCTTCTTTCTCCAACAGTTTTAATTTCTGCACCAAGAAAATAGTGGTTTCCTCATTGTTGTTGATTTCGGCACTTTTGGATTCGCTTTCGGTTGGAGTTTCTCCTTCCATGGATAACTTTTCACTTGATTCCTTCAGCTCTTCCTGAAGGCTTTTGATTGTTCCTTTAAGATCGTCATTCATTCCCAGCAGCTCTTGTAGCTGAGTCTCGAGTTCAAGTTTTGAAGCCATCAGCTCTTCCATCATCTGCGACTTTTCTTTCTCACAATCCGCCAATAATTTGTTTTTCTCGTCATCGTGATTAACCAACACTTCGCTCAACGCTTCTTTCAGCTCTTTGACCTCCTTATTTAAATGCCTGTTTTCTGTGTCTAGTTCTCCAAGTTTCTTCCTTAAATTGATCATGTCTTCTAATAGTTTTTCACCATCTTTCGCATCATTTTGTTGCTTTAGAAGCATTTCTTTTTCTCTCATCAAGCTATCTACTTCATCTAGCAAATCCTTTTTGCTTTCCTCTATGGAAAGTCTTCTCTTCTTTTCCTTCCTTAAGTCCTCCTGAAGTCGTTTGTGGTCCTGTTTTAACTCGATCTCTTCTTGTATCCTATTGCGCGCATCCTCTGGCGTTTCGTCGTCATCGTCGGCTGCTTGTTTCATCTTGAGGTCAACAATGTCCTGTAGCAGATCCTGAACATCTTTCTCATACTTTTCTTTCAAATGTTTCTCTTCCTCAAGTTCTTTTTCTAGTTCGTTGACCTTGTTCTTCAGACTCTCCAACTCGTAGTTATCACTTTCACTTGCCTCTGATGGTTTTTCGTTCAAGTACATTTCAGCCCACTTTGAATCTGGTTCTTCGCATTGGTCCTCTTGCTTTACTACTGGAAAATCACTGCCAAAGAGTTCTTCCATGTACTCGGAATGGAAATGCTCTTCACGCACGGGAATCTCTACTCTTATGTTTTCTTCTTGGACTATTTCCTGATCCTTGCATGATTCTGATTCCATGAATGATTCTTTAGGAGGTATCATGGTTTGTGGTTTGTCCCAAATAAGATCCTCTAAAGCCGCTAGATCCAGATCAATTGGGACTATACGACCATCGGTCTCACTCCTTCCAGCACTTTTGCTTGCAGCAGCTGTGCCTTCTTCATCCTGTACCAAGTTGGAATCAGCACTGGGAAGCTTGTATTCGCTAACGACCTCCCCCTCACGAATATCATAAATATTCTCCTCAACAGAACACTGATCACTAGGCATAGTCAAAGCTGTCAGTTCGTATTCATTGGCGCGCAGCAATTGGGCACGCTTAATGTCCTCTTTCAAAATGCGACCTTCGACAAGAGGTTTACCAGGATCAGCTTTCTCGTTTTGCAAAGTTCGCTTCAATTGTTTTTCATAGCTTTCCAACACCTGGGCTAATGTCGCTCTTTCTGTGACTACGTCATCAAAAGCATCAAGGTCCCGTATCGAAGAGAACTTGACTGCTGCATTGTATTCATCGTCTTTATCTTCTGGTGGCCTCATCAGTTCCTCTGCAAGTTCTCTGCCTACTTTCCTGGATAATCTTTCTACTTTGTTGCGTAATGTTGTGTTAACATCGACAAAGTTTTTAATTTGCTCTTGATCTGCCGGTGAAATTTCTTTAGAGTCAACAGACCGGTACAAATCAGAATCAATTTCATTCAAAACACCTCCTTGTAGGTATCTGCATTTTTCAAGTGGCTCGTCTTCTGAAACAGTAATTTCGGGCTCGCTTTCACTGACACGAACAAGCTCTGCATACTTTATATCCTCTGTGATAGGCTTTCCCGAAACTAAAGGACCGAGGTCATTCTCCTCACCTTCTCTTAGTCTCCTCTCATAGTTCTGCAGTACATGGGCTAGTGTGGTTTGGCCTTCGCTGACTGTTTTCAATGCTTGTAACTCATTTACAGGTTCCGCTGAAGATTTGTTCTGTTCATCCGGCAGTTTGAGCAATTCATTTGTCAATTCAGGTCCTACCTTTTCAGAAATTTTCTGCAGTCTCTTATTGAACTCTCTGTTCTCCTCTGTTAGTTCTTCGATTTTCTCCTCATAGTTGGATAAAATATCAAGGACTGAATTATCTTGGGAGTTTCCCTTCTCTGTAAACAGGCGAAGGGCCCCGTTTTCCCTTTTCAGTTTTTCCAGTTCGTTTTCGTAGTTAAAAATAACTTCGCCCAACGTTTTCTCTTCTATAGACATCAACTCTAAGGCTTGAAATGGAGGTTTAGTGTCGGTTTGAGAACCCTCGGGTAAATCCCCTTTTAAAAGCTCATTCACAAGATCTTTCCCAATTTTCTCGGAAACCTCTGCAAAATTATTTTCCCTGTTGCTCAGTTCCTCGTTTCTGCTACGCATCAGCCTTATTTCCTTTCCATAGTGTTCAAGAATATCAGCCAGGGGCTTTGCTTCGGCTTCCATTCTTTCCACAATTTCAAGATAAAACTGGTTTACTTCTAGTTTCGGCAGTTGATGTTGCCTTTTCATTATTTCGTCAGTTAGTTCTCTCCCAACTCTACCAGATATCAAGTCCAGTTCATTGGCAAGAATTGCTTTTACCTTCTTGAGTTCATCTATTTCACGTTCTTGGGATGTTGCTATCTCCAGGATGTCACCTGACACCAGTTCCTTAAGTGTCAATATTTCATGCTCCTTCTTTTCCAGTTCTTCCTCGTAATCTTTTAGGACATCCGCGAGTGTCGTGTCTTTGTGTTTCTCCAGCATTTCAATGGCTTTGAATGGGAAATCTTCCAGCCTTTCGCTTACATTTTCGTCTAACGTTGTCAGCTGTCTTGACAAATCTATGCCCACCTTCTTTTCCAGCAGAGCTTGTTCTCGTATTTTGTCATTTAATTTTGAGATCTCATCTTCGTACTTTGATATTCTGTCCATAAACGAAGACTTTTCTAAGTCTTCTGAAACAAGGCCTTTCAATGCGCCGATTTCTCTCTTCATCCTTGCAAGATCAGTTTCGTATTGTTCTGTGACCTCAGCGAGAGTTTTTCTCTCATTTTCCATAATATGAAGGGCATCTAGCGGTGTTGTCTGTCCCTTTTCACCTGGTCTTAGAATTGCACTTGCTAAAGATCCTCCCACTTTCTCACACAATACCCTGAGGTCGGCTTCTGTCTTACGTTTGTCATCTAGCAGTTCTTGAATCTTCTGCTCGTATTCCGAAACAAGATTTGTTAACAACTTCCCGTCCGCGCTTTCTTTGCTCGCAATAGCATTAAGCATTTCATTCTCCCTTGTCAATTTGCTAATGTCATTTTCATATTGCTCTAAAATGGCTGAAAGTTGCTTCTCCTCCTTTTCCATTATTTTAAGAGCCTTCAACGGGGACCTAGGCGTTCTTGTCTGATGATAGTGAATGCTGACAACATCATTTACAAGGTTATCACCTATTCGTGCAATCAGAACCGACAATCTCGCCTCGAGTTCTTTATTTTTATCCTTTAGATGTTCAATTTCATCCTCGTATTGCGAAATGATGTCAAGAGCAGACTGGTCGTCGCTTTCATTGTCATTCACTAGAACCTCCATGGCATTCTTTTCTCTTTTCAATCTCTCTAACTCCTGTTCATAGGTGTCTAAAATGTCAGCTAGAGTCTTTTCCTCCTCCTTCATTTTTTCAACTGCTTCCCATCTTCGTTTTGTTCCTGAGTCGGTCTCACTGAGTAGCAACAATTCGTTTATAAGGTCAACTCCAACTTTTTCTTTTAAAATATCTTTCTCTTCGGAACGTTGACTTTCTCTTTCAGAAGCACTTGTCATAGGGCTGCCTACCCTGTCAGCAACGGCATCTTGTTTACCTTTAAAACTTTCCAAATTTACCAATTCCAAACTTTTATCACCGTGTTTTGTATTATCTGAAGGCCTCGATTCAGCTTCTTTGCGATCAGTTCTAAGGGCTTCAAGTTCCCACTCATAGTTTCGAAGAACATTTTCTATCGTTCTTCCTTCGTCTGTTATCAGTGCCGTTGCTTTCAGTTCACTTGTCAATACTTCAGGAGATGGGTATTCAGTCTCTCCGGCAGTATTCGTTGCTCCTTTATCTTTGACCAACGCTATGGTAGGACTCTTAAAATCATCGGATTGTTTTGAACCAGTAACGTCTTTCATTTTGTTAACTTCTAATAGTCTTTGCGCCAAGCTATCGCCAAGTGTATCTCTTAACACTTTATTTTCTCGCTGCAGATTTTCGATTGTTTTATCGTCCAAAATGTCACGTACTTTTGACATCACATCTTCACCGGGAGCAGTCGACAAAGCCGTTTCGTATGACTGCAGAACATCTTCCGAAGTGACGTTCTTTTCCTGCATGATTCTTGGGGCTTTTAGCTTTGATTGATTGTTGAACGTTTGGGCTTCCATGTCTTCATTAGAATCATCTTTCTTTACATCACTCTTTATTGATGTAACGTCTTCTATCAAGTCAGAGCCAATTCTTTGTTTCAGAACTCCAAATTCATTCTTCAAGCTTTCATTCTCCCTTTTTAATCCCTCGACTTTGTCATGATATTCCTGCACCATATCGGCAATGGTGTATGGGTTTTCTCCTTGCTCTGCAGCAATCTTTCTAAGGGCGTCGAGTTCCTTTTCATAATTTCTTACAATGTCCTCTAAAGTTTTACCTTCTTTCTGCACAACTTTTGTTGCCTTTAAGCCATCCTCGTCTCTTTTCTTTGCGGACGCTGGGCTTTCCAAGTCAGTGACAAGATCTTGGCCAATTTTCAGTGTAAGGTTTTCCAACCTGTTTTGTAAGCTACAGCTCGCTGATTTCAAGCCTTCAATCCTTTCCTCGTAGTCTCTAACAAAGTCTGATATTGAATAGCCCAACTCTGTCTCACTTGGAATTAGCTTAGAGAGAACGTCTATTTCAGTTTCGTAACTCTTCAAGACGTCTTCTACCGTGCTTCCTTTGTCTCTCATTAATGCATTTGCTGTCAAGTTATCCCATGAAGTAGGCACCTCCCTATCAAAAGGCCTCCTGTCTTGTGCCAACTCGGAGACGGTATCATGATGCCCGGCATCTTTACCCTGCATAGAGTCGCCATCATGGCCCAAAGCTTCAAGTTCTTTCGCCTTCGCCATCTCCAGTATGCTTTCGGCCAATTGTTCTCCCAGAGTGTTTTTAAAGATTTTGTTTTCCTCTTGAAGCTTCTTGAATGTTTCCAACTGGTTGTTAGGGACTTTGGCTTTTTGTGTGTCTTCACTGGGTGAATCCGTGCTGTCGAAATTAAACCCGAGGGCCTCTTCATATATTTCAAGAATATTTTCAAGCGTTGAATTGTTTTCCTGCATGATTTTTGGCGCGTTAAGCTGTTTTCCTGTTCCAGCAGTTTTCATTTCTCCTTTAGTTTCGTTTTCGTCCTTGAAAGACGGTTCCCTTTCAATGTCATCCTCGCTTAGCCCCTGAATATCGTTCACTAGATTGCTGCCAAGTCTGTCAGTTAAAGCATCATAATGACTTTTTAGTGCGTTATTTCTGTCGTTAAGTTCATCGAATTTATCTTCGTAGTCTTGGATGATGTCCGAAATAGAAACTTGCTGACCATCCTCTTGGTTAGGAGCTAGCTTGCGAAGAGCATCAAGCTCCTTCTCGTAACAGTTTATAACTGCTTTAAGTGTTTTGTTCTCCTCTTCCATGATAGCTGGAGCCTTTAGCTCACTTCTTATACCTACCAAAACTTCCTTGTTGTCCTTCGTATTCAAATGCTTTTGCTTTTCCATGTCATTCATCAGATCAGGGCCAATTTTGCTCTCAAGAAACTCTAATCGCTCCGCCATGTTGTTTTTCTCCTCTTTGAGTAAGTCTATCTCGTCCTCGTATTTTGTCACTAGACTTGAAATAGCGTCAATTGGTTGTCCCGAATCGTTAGAAACCAGTGATTTCAGAGCATCCAGTTCTTTTTCATAACTTTTCAGGATGTTTTCTATTGTTCTCCCTTCTTCTTTGACGAGACTTTCAGCTTTCAATTCAACTGGCGACAACAGACTCGTGGCATCTTTCTGACTGCTTTCCTGAGGCGAATGTTTAGAGACATTGACGGACTCTTTGAAGTCGAAATCACTGTCCGCGTTTCCGGCCGAGATTTCAGCTGTTTCTTCTTTTTCATAAGAACTTTGCTGAGTTGCACCTTCGTCGTCTTTTGTGATATCTAATAATCTTTGGGAGAGGGCAACGCCAAGGCTATTTTTAAGGATTTCGTTTTCTTGCTTTAGTTCCTCGATAGTACTTGTTCGATCATCAATAAAATTCTCTGAGCTTAACTCATCCATGGTAGACGACGAGTCACTCAGGAGAATTCCAAGCGCATTTTCGTATGTTTCCACTACCTCTTCTAAAGTTGACTTCTTTACATCCATAATCTTAGTGACCTTTAAATCTTTAACCGGATTTTCAGTCTCCGAATCTGACTTTCCGTCTGATTGATCAGTACCTTCAATTATATCATTGCTGGTTTCTTCAAGTTCCTTAATGTCATTGGCAAGATTGGGTCCAATTCTTCTTACTAATCTTTCTGAATCACTTCTCAAACTCTCGTTTACGGCCCTAAGCTGGTCGAGTTTTTCTTCGTAGGCCTTCACCATATCGTTAATGGAACGTCCTTCTCCTTCATTTGAAAATAGACTTCTCAAGGCATCTAGTTCCTTCTCGTATGTTTTGACTACATTTTCAAGGGTTCTTTCCTCTTCTTGCATAATACCTGGAGCCATTAATGTACTCTCGTCTTCATGATCCGTATCGTCTCTTAATCTTGGGTCCGCCTTTGGCTCTCCATTCTCTACTGTGCTTAGTAGTTTCGGGCCAATCTTCTGCTCTATCTTATCTAGTCTGTTGACTAAAAGATGCTTTTCATTTTCCAGGCTTTCGATAGAGTCCTCGTACTTTGCGACCACTTCTGAAATCGAGATTCCATCATTAGTGGGAATTAGTTGCGTTAGTGTTTCGAGTTCCTTTTCGTAGTTTTTTAGAATATTCTCTATGGTTCGGCCTTCATTTCTAATAAGGGTCTCGGCTTTCAAATCACCAGGTGGAGAAGCTGTGCTAACTTCTGTCTCATCATTGTTGGTTTGGTCAAACGGTTGGGCGTACACTTTAGTTAAGTCCTCCATACTTCCTTTGTCGATACGTTCTTTTTTACGTCCCTTTCCTTTCTTTGGTAATGTCGAAGCCATTGGTTCCTCGTTGACTTGCGTATTGCTTTCGTGACTCTGAGCGTCCAAATTCTTCAGGGGAGGCATTTCCTTTTTCTCTGCCACATTCAACAGACTTTTTGCCAGTCTCGGGCCAAGTCCATCTTTGAATGCTTTGTTTTCTTTTGACAAGTCTTTGAGATCGTTTTCCTGGGAAGCCATTATGTCCTCTAAAGTCAGTTCCTTTTCGGTCTTTAGTTCTGGAGTTCCTGACCTTAACTGAGTTTCTGACTGCTTTGCTTCCTGCTGGAAACAAACGTTGTCAGAAGTACTTCCTACATCATCTCCCTCTGGGTGCGATTTGTTAAGATCCTTGAAAAGATTACTTCCGATTTTCTCCTCTAGTCTATCTAGGTTCTTACTGAGATCCTCGTTTCGTTGTTGAAGGTCTTCCAGTTTGTCTTCGTACTCTTTGATAACATCTGATCTGGAGCCACTTTCAATTTGTTCAACAGGCACCAGTTTCCTCAAAGCAATTAGCTCTTTTTCATAATTTTTAACGACGTTCTCTAGGGTTCTGTCATCCCTTTTCATCACATTAACCACTTCTATGTCAACCTCTCTGTCACTGGTATAGTCTTTGGCATCGCCTTCTCTTTTATCAAGGTGAAAATTGTCTAACGCATCATAAAGGTCTTGGCCGATAGTTTCAACGAGGTTATCCAACTTCTTCGTTAACAGCTTGTTTTCGCGTTCCAAATTTTCGAACCTGTTTTCGTAATTGTTAATCAGGTCTGAAATTGACATGCCATCTTCTGTTTTGTCAGGAGTTAATTGTCTGAGTGCTTCCAGCTCCTTTTCGTAGTTTTTCAATATTTTTCCGAGGTCTTTCCCTTCCTCCCTCAGAAGATTCGTTGCTTTAATTTCATCTGGACGTGTCGCTGGATCATCCGTTGCTACATCGTCAACGACATTCTGTAACGGCTGCTTCGTATATTTGGAATTTGTTTCTTGGCTCTGCTCTTGTTTATCCGGCAGTTCTTTATTCGATTTAGAAGTAGCTGGCTGGTCGTAGGTTTCAAATTCTTCAGGAGAGTAACTACCTCTGTCCTTCGCCAGTTGCATTAAAGCTAAAGCGAGGCCTTGGCCAAGACCGTCCTTATAGACATTGTTTTCTCTCTCCAGATTAAAAAGATCTTGTTCGTATGTTGCCACGATATCTTCTAGTGGCAAACTCCTTTCGTCCATTATCTTAGGAGCTTTGAGCGTTCTTTTTATTTTCATTGCGCTGGTATTCCCGTTCTCTTCTGTCTCGCTCACGCTCCCCTTCGCCTCAGCTTTGCTCTCTGCCAATTTCCTGAGATCTGTGACTAGGCCGTGACCAATTGTCTTCTCAAGTCCACATAACTCATCCTTAAGCATTTTGTTTTTGTCAGCAAGGTCTTCAAGTCTGTCTTCATAGTCTTTTATGATATTTGAAATTGCACCTGCCTCCTCACCTTGAAGTGGAACCAATTTTCGAAGGGCATCCAGTTCATTTTCATAACGTTTTATAACGCCTTCCAGTGTCTTGTTTTTATTTTCCATTAAATTGGGAGCGTGGAGGTCAAAAGGTTTCCTGCCATCCAAACTATCGCTGCCAGATTCTTTATTCGCGCTCGTATTCCCGTTGTTTTCTGTCTCCCTCACACTTTCCGTCGTCTCAGCTTTGCTTACTGCCAGGTTCTTGAGATCTGTGACCAGGCCGTGACCAAGTTTCTCCTCAAGTCCACGTAGCTCGTCCTTGAAAATTTTGTTTTTGTCAGCAAGGTCTTCAAGTCTGTCTTCATAGTCTTTTATGAGATCTGAGATTGCGCCTGGCTCTTCATCTTGATGTGAAACCAGTTTTCGAAGGCCATCCAGTTCATTTTCATATCGTTTTATAATGCTTTCCATTGTCTTGTTTTCATTTTCCATTAAAATAGGAGCGTGGAGATCCAAAGGTTTTCTGCCATCTAACCGATCGCCGCCAGATTCTTTATTCGCGCTGGTATTCCCGTTGTTTTCTGTCTCCCTCACACTTTCCGTCGCCTCAGCTTTGCATACTGCCAAGTTCTTGAGATCTGTGACCAGGCCGTGACCAAGTTTCTCCTCAAGTCCACATAATTCGTCGTTGAGAATTTTGTTTTTGTCACCAAGGTCTTCAAGTCTGTCTTCATAATCTTTTATGATGTCTGAAATTGCGCTTGCATCCTGACCCTCGCGTGGTACCAATTTTCGAAGGGCATGCAGTTCATTTTCATAACGCTTTATTACTCCTTGCAGTGTCTCGTTTTCATTTTCCATTAAAATAAGAGCGTGGAGATCAAAAGGTTTTCTGCCATCCAAACGATCTATGTCAGATTCTTTATTCACGCTGGTATTCGCGCTCTCATCTGTCTCGCTCACACTCTCCTTCGTCTCAGCTTTGGTTACTGCCAAGTTCTTAAGATCTATGACGAGGCCGTGACCAATTTTCTCCTCAAGTTCAGATAACTCGTCCTTGAGAATTGTGTTTTTGTCACCAAGGTCTTCAAGTCTGTCTTCATAGTCTTTTATGATATCTGAGATTGCGTCTGCCTCTTCCCCTTCACCTTGGTGTGGTACCAACTTTCGAAGGGCATCCAATTCATTTTCATAACGTTTTATAACGCTTTCCAGTGTCTTGTTTTCATTTTCCATTAAAATAGGAGCGTGGAGATCAAAAGGTTTCTTGCCATCCAAATGATCGCTGCCAGACTCTTTATTCGTGGTGTTAAAAGTTTGCATTTCGTCCATAAGACCGGGCCCAATGTTTTTCTCAAGGTCATTTAGCATCTTCAACAAAGTGTCTTTTTCCTTTTCTAATTTTTCAATCCTATCTTCGTACTCTTTTACCAGATCGGACACTGGAACTCCTTCACTTGTCTCACTAGGAATTAATTTGCGTAGTGCTTCAGGCTCCTTCTCGTAGTTTTTGAGGATACTTTCGATCGTTTCTTTTGCATCTTTTACAGGTTCCTCGGCTTCCAGTTTACTAACATCAGGACAAATGGCCATACCATCCTTAGGGTCTTGTTGACTTGGCTGTTTCATGTTTTCTGCAGTTTTAGCCGCCACTTCTTTATTTTTCTCTTCAGACTGACCGTTTAATTCTCCTGTCTCACCACCTTCCTTTGATGTGTCCTGTAAATAGAATATTGGATTTATATCTCCCGACACTGGTGGAGTTGCCTCTGCTGTTGCTATAAGGTCTGTTGTTAAACTCTCACCAAGGGCGTCTTTCAAAATCTTATTCTCTCTCATTATGCCGTCAAACGTGTGAATCGTGCCGTCAACAAAGCTGTCATCTGGAGGAGCGGCTTGGGGAGGGAGCAGCCCTAGTGCTTTCTCATATGTTTCCAATACGTCTTCAAGTGTTGAATCGTCTCTTCTCATAATTTCTGGGGCGTTAAATCGACCTTCATTTTTGGATTTGGATGTTGCTCGTTTTGTAGAAAAATTGCTATCTGAGGCATGGATGATGTCTCCATCAGACTCTTTGTCATCCAACAGTAACGTCTCAATATCGTCAACAAGGTCACTGCCAATTTTACTGACAAGTCTGTCGTGTTCGTTTTGAAGACTCTTGTTTCTGTTTTCAAGATCGTCGATTTTGTCTTCGTAGTCGTTAATTATATCTGAAATAGAATTGTTTTCTTCACCTTGGTTTGGAAGCATATCCCTTAAAACTTCTAGTTCTTTTTCATAATTCCTTACAACCTTCTCAAGTGACTTGCCCTCCTTTTCCATTGTCTCAGGCACCTTTATACCATCTTCCCCGACGCCATCAATACCCTCATCGTTTTCACTGCTGTCTTTATGTTCCATATTTTCTAACTTGTTTAGAAGATCGGGGCCTATGATTTCCGTTAGGTTTTTCAAACGGTCCGCGAATGCCTTGTTTTCGTTTTTCAAATCCGCCAGCTTGTCTTCGTAATTCGATGTCAGGTCTAAAATCGAGATGCCTTCGTTATTTTCATTTGGAACTAACTTTGCGAGTTCCTCGAGCTGTCTTTCGTACTTTCTTAAGATATTCTCTACAGTATTGCCGTCGTCTCGTAATAGCGATTTTGCTTTTAAATCGTCTGCTATAGAAATCCCTTCTACCATTGAAAATGATTCCCGGTCGGGTTCTTCAGGGTATTGCTGGTCTATTATTTCCTCTGTTTGGCATGGCTCTACTTCGATGTTTGGTTGCGGGAGAAGAGTATAGAAAAGGTCTTTACCAAGTTTTTCCTTTAAGAGACTGACTTCCTTCTCAAGGTTGTTAAGCTCTTCGTTAATTCTTTCTTCGTAATCTTCTATCACTTCTTCAAGAGTCTTTCCACTTGTTGCCATGATATCGGGAGCTCTTAATTCTTTTGCTGGGTAGTTTTCCTCAACGCTGACTAGGTCTACCATTTTGTCTTGGGCATTTGTTACCTCGTTATCACTTTTCACATCATTGTCTTCGTCGTCAGCTTTTCCTTGCTCCTTTTTGCTTGGTGCTTCTTCTTCTAATTCCTTTGTAGGTGTCTCTCTCGTTCTGTGGTCACTATCTTCAATTTCGCCGGTGGTTAGGTTTTCCATAGATAGCAGCGTATTTGTCAAGGACGGTCCTAGTTTAGACTGCAACGAATCAAGTCCATTTTCGTAAAACGCTATGACATCAGCAAGAGTTTTGTTATTTTCAATAGCGATACTTGGTGCCTTTAATATTCTTTTATTTGCGATATCTTCTTCAGGAAGGTTTCTCTGTCCTGAGTCGCTTTCGTCATCCATTATGATTGCAGGCTTTGTCATTGGTAAAAATTCATTACTCAGATCTTCCTTTTCTTCTGCTTCAGGGGACGTGTGTTCCTTGACTGGCTCGCTCCTTTGTGTCAATAGTGATTTTTCCTCAGCTTTTCTTTTGTCACCCTCCTTTGACTCGACAGGGCCTCCAGTATCCGATTTTATCAGAGATTTTTCTCTTTCTCTGGCTGGGACGTCATCGGTCGTTGGATCATCTAAGTGATCTCCTTCTCTCTCTTCAATCAAGGCATAGACTAAATCCTCTCCAAGTCTCTCTTTCAGGAGACGCAGCATTTCACTGTTCTTCTCTTGGGCTTTAAGAATACCTTGAATCGTTTCTTCTTCTTCAGGAATGCCATCGAGAGACCTATCATCACCGCCTGTTCTTTCGTTTGCAGGTCTTTTAAGGTCGTTTTCGTACTTAGCGATGACCTCCTCAAGTGTATTACCACTGTGTCTCATTATTGTCGGCGCCTTTAAGGATCCCTTCGCCATTCCTTCCTCTTCATCGGAAATCTCGGATGAGCTTTTCTCCAATGGAGAACCAAAATGTGATTCAACAATGTTACTGAGTCTGGGACCGATGTTAGACTGTTTCATGGATGGTGCATTCCCTTTTTCTAGTCGAGTGTCTGTAACATTAAAGTGATCTATGTCTTCCACTTGCTGGTTTTGCTGTCTCTCAGGTTCTTTAGTTTCTAATGTCTCGAGCTCCGGAACATCGTGACTTCCTATGCTTTCCTTCGCCGTCCTTTCTGTATCACTACCGGTGTCACCATCTGCAGCAAGTTTAGAAACCCTGTCTGAGGTTTCTTGAAATGGGAGCACAGGCCCTTCAACAAAAGATGGAGAGTTGCCACTGATTCTGACGGCTGTTGAGAGAGGTTTCCCGTCAAACTGTACTTCATCAAGACCTCTCTTTCTATCTTGTGTGCTAAATGGACTATGCGGATTCTGTTCTTTGTTGTGTATGCCCACCTGAGGTTCTGGTAGTTTGCTCATTTGTAGAAGTGCTCGAGAGAGATCTTTGCCCAGCTTTTCTTTCAGCAGGTCGTTTTCTTGTGAAAGATTATCCAGCACTTTTTCGTACACGGCAATCACATGTTGGAGATCTTCGTCGTATGTTTTCATTATGGTGGGAGCCATAAGTTCCAAAGCGGAACCTGCATGATTGCTCGTGTCAAGTGGGTCGTCTGTCCTTAAAACAGCACCTAAGAGGTCTTGTCCAAGCATATCATTAATTAAGTCCATTTCTCCCTTTTGTTTCCGTAATAAGCTTGCCAGCGTCTCCTCGTTGTCCTGAACAGCGACTATAACGTCTCTAAATTCCAACTCGTTTTCTGGCTGATTTTGCTTCAGCAGTGCTTCAACCAGTTCCTCTCCAATTTTCTCCTTGAGCGTTTCCAAATCTGAACTGAGTTCACCATTCATGTGTCTTAGTTCTTCATTTTCGGCGCTAAGATCATTGAGTATGTCACTGATGGTTGCCTCATTACCTTGTACTTCGTCTATACCTGGTCGGTATTCAGTTCCTTCGTCTGGTTGAATGTCCTCAGGCCCGATTGATGTTATAACGTTAAAAAGATCGTCACCAACTTTGGACTTCACCAAGTCAACCATATCTTCCAGACGTTCCCTTTGTCTTTGAGAGGCAGCTTTTATGTCCTCTTGCTCCTTTATCAACTCAGTCAGTGTCTTTTCATCTCTTGTCATTTCATCTAAAATTCCTGCGATATAATAACGTGGCATTTTACTTTCTCGTTGTTCCCTTTTCTCCGCCAGTCTGCCTACTACTCCCGAGCCACGTATTTGTTCGGAGACATCTCGTCTTCTTTCTTCTAGTTCGTTTTTTAGTTTAGCTAACTCCATCATCACTTCATCCATCTCTTCATCTTCAAATTCTACGTCCAACCTTGTTCTTTCCTCTCGTATTTCTTCCAGCTTAATTTCAACTTCCTTCTTTTGAGTCCGTAATTCTTCAATGTTAGTGGGAGCTGCTTGCTTGATAGCATCGGTTTGACTACTATCAAGTGTCACGTCGATTTCAGCTAAGTACTCTCTTAAATTCTCTTTTTCAATTAGCAACTTCTCAAGGTTCAGTGCATCTCCAGGAATGGCAGCTTTTCCTTGGCGATTTTCCTCCTTGAGAGCATTTAACTCTCGTTCCACTTCTTCTGCCTCTTTTCTGCATAATTCAATCTCATCCTGCAAGACCTGCAATTCTTGTTTAAGTGCCTGCTCTTCTTCGCTAGAAAATTTCTCGTGTTCACTGATGGTTGTGTTTAATTCCTCTAAGCTGGCCTCAACTACTCGTCTTTCCCCGTCGATTTGTTCTTTTAAAATTTGTATTTTTGCGTCAAGTGTTTCTTTGTCGCTGTGTAGCTCATTTAATCTTTTTTCCTTATCTGCCCTTTTCGCTTCCATCTCCAGCATTTCGTTTTCTCTACGACCAACTAACTCATTCAATTTCTTCAGCGCACCTTCGAGTTTTCCTTTCCTCTCCCAGTGGTCTTTCCAAGCGTCCTTTCCACAAAGTTGTTCCTGTAATAACGTTTCCTTCTTGTTCAACAGGTCTTCTAATAACTTTGTTTGCCGTAGCTCTTCTTTCCGCTTTACTTTTTCAGCAATCAGAGATTTCAGCTTTTCTAGGTCATATTTCTCTAACTCGTCAGAGGGTCTAGAGACCTGTAACATATTGTTTAGGCGATTCTCAGTTTGACGTAGGTTGTTTTTCAGTTCTCGACGTTTGTCATCCAAGTTTTCTTCCGATTGTTCCGAACCTTTGTCTGTCTCATCCTTTTCATGGGTTGCAGTCAAAGAAAGTGTAGTTTCACTAACATTATTGTCATCTTTAAGAGGCTCTTGACTTGATGTGTCTACCAATGTATAATCTCCGATTAACTTATCGAGTGCGTCTCCGTCCATAATTGGTTCATGTTCCAGTTTCTTCGCTTCGGTTCCTTCTTCTTTCTGTTTTTTGCTTGCAAACGATAAAGGAAGTCTTGTTCCTCTGCTTTCATACTCGTGTTCACCAATTTTTTGAAGTTCTTTATCTACAGGTATCTTTTCTCTGATGACCTGTTCAAGAGAACCTTCCACCTCATCTAGATCGTGCTCCAGTCGTTTAGCTTGTCTTAAACTTTCTGTTTTTTCCTTGATAATTTCTTCCATCTCTCTTCGTCTCTGACACAGTACTTGTCTTTCTTGAAGATCAGCGGACTTGGTCTCCGATTCCTCAGTAAGAAGGGCTTGCTTAAGAGGCTCATTCATTTCTTTTGGAATGTTTGCATTACAAGAATCTTCTCCCTGCAACCTCTTTACTTCTTCTATTGCATTTTCTTTAGTGTTTCTCAGCTCTTCATTGATTGCACATTTCTGTTTCAGAAGATCTGCCAGCATCTCAGCCGCTCTCATTGTTTCCTCGTCTATTTTATCCTGTAGTTTCTCTATTTCTTCTTCAAGTTTCACCTTTCTTTCAACGCATTCCTCTATAAATTCAGACTGCGATCCTTTTAAACCACCTGCACTGAGACTCTGTAGAATCTTCTCGTTGGTATCTTGTAGGCCTATCACTAACTTTCCTTTAGTGTCAAGAAGCCCCTTGATATTTGATTCTGATTCTGTGTTTACATATCCAGTTATCGTGAATTGTCGGGCATCAAGAAAATTGCGCTGTTCATTACAGATTTCACCGTCCAGCTTGGAAATCTTTTCTTCTAAGCTTTCCTTCTTGAAGATTAAGTTTTCCAGTTGTTCAACAAAAGGGTAGTCCTCTTCATCTCTGAATCCGTCCACACGTGATTGGTAATTATTCAGTTCCTCAATTTCGTTTGTCAAATTTTCTTTTTCTTCCAAATCTTCAATTAGTTTCGTGGGATGAATGAAACCGGCCTCTCTTAGTTTGTCTTGTTCGTGGAGTATTTTTTCTTCCAGGCATTTTAAGTCCTCCTCGGTATGCGGCTTAACACGATTGACGATACCCAGTATGTCAGCTGCGGGAATTCCTTCAATGATTTTTTTCTCAAGCTCGCGAGGTAATTTCAGGCTGCTGATCGCAAAGTCCAGTTCTTCAATTTTCGCGTCGATTACTCCATGTCTTTCTCTTTCAGCGTCATTGTTATCTGAAACGTTATCCTTGTCCACCAACTGAGCCTCAGTTTTACTTTGATCAGATGCTTCAACACCGTCTTTCACGTAGTCTCTGTTTTGTTTTGAAACTTGTTCGCCCTCATTACTCACTGTTGAATTGACCCAGTCGAGGGAGTCTTGGATGCGTGTTCTTTTTCTCTTAAAGGGCTGTAACCTATTTCTTTGTCTTTCCAATATCCTGCCGCATCTCCCAATATCACTCTCTGCTCTCTTGATTTCCCTTTCTAACTTTGCTCTCTGATTCTCGGCGTCTTTTTTACTTTTGACCAAAGACGTGGTTTCAGGTGGTAGTTCTTTACTGCTCTTTGCTGGATAAGCATCGTTGTCACTTTCCTGCAAGCCGTCCTCTAAAGCTGCAAGTTGAGCTGTCAAGCTGTTTAACGAGTTTTTCAATTTCTCTTTTTCTTTCCCAGATTCGTCTGTTGCTTTTTCCAACATCTTTGCTTTGTAGTTAAGCTGTCTTGCTTTTTCGCATAGATCATCCTTTATTACATCCTTCTTACACATGAGTCTAGGAACAGTATGGGAGTCGCTGCTTCCTGGCTCTACCATTACTCCTTTCTGCTCGTTTAGCAGATTGTTAATTTCGTCCAGCTTCATACATACATCTTCTTTTTCCTTTAAAAGGTGTTCTGTTAGCTTTTCATCTTCATTCATTTTAAGACTTTTGTCAATTTCTCCCAGTGAATGCAAGAGCCTCATTTCCTCGTCATCCAGCCGCCTGTTGAGATCCCTAAGGTTGTCATCTCCTGCTTCAGAGAGCTCCTTAATCTGTGCGTCCACTTGCTTTAAGTCATCTGTAAGTTGTTCCTTTTCTGCATATAGATTATACAGACTTTCTAGCGCTACCAAGTTTTCTTCTTTATCTTTCTCGTCGCTTAGTTCTGGAATTTCATCCACAAATCCTTTGCCTACTAATTCTCGCAGTAGATTGAACTTATCTTGAAGTATCTTGTTATTCCTGTTTAGCTGTTTAATAAGATCTTGGTCGCTAACAGGCGATGTGCTACCTTGGCGATGAAGGTTCTCAAACTCCTCGTCTGTTGCTTGGGATTGGGTGTTTGACCTTTCAGAAAGTCTATCATGTTCTGGGGTGTCATTCTTCTTGACGATCTCACCTTCTTTGGTCAACATGTCAGAAGGTTCAATTTTCATTTTTAACTCATTGGGGTTTCCCAATTCAGACTCGCCGTCCAGCTCTTCAGCATGGTCCTCAGTTTTATCGTCCTTACTTGTTTTCTCGTCTTCTCTACATTCCCCTTCATGATCAGAAGCGACCCATTTTTCATCCAGTGGTGTATGACTTTCGTCTTCTTTATCAATGACAGACTGTTCCTCTTTTTCTGTAACTTCAAATTCAGTGTCTAATACTTTCGTATCCTCGCCAGCGTTCACTCCCATTGCGTCTCTGTCTTTGCTTTTCTTTTCAGCAGAGATCCTTTCGTCTTCTGTTGTTCCATTAAGATGGTCTTCACCTTTTGCTTCCGTTAAAATGTCTACGTTCGCAGACTGTTCTTCGCTGTCTAATTTTTCCGAGTCTTGATATTCCTGAATACATTCCCTGTCTTCCGTGGGTCTCTCGCTGCTCTGGGTAAAAGGTTCCTCAAAAGTTGCAACTTTGGCGTTAATCTCCGCTTTGATCTCTTCTTCTATGATCTCTTGTCTTTCGCCGACATCTTCGTCCACGCCTTTATTGCCCTGGGAAGCCTCTCCTCTTTCTTCCGTGGGCCTCTCAGGTTTCTTATTCAATGGCTTTTCATCAGAAGGATCTTTGACTTTGATCTCTGGCCCTGAACTTTCTCCGTCAATGTCACCTAAATTCTCTTTTTCCGCTAGAATGGGCTCTTCGTCGCCTTTATTTCCCCCGTTGTTCTCTTGAGCTGGTTTTTCAAAGGACTCATCCCTGACTTTGACCTCTGGTTCTAAATGTGTCCCATTTGCATGCTCTCTTTCCGCCAGAATAACCTCTTTGGCAAGTTGATCTGCATTGGTATCTTCTTCCTCACTTTTCTTTTCTCGGGAAACCTCTCCTTTATCCCCCACGGTTAATTTGTCGTCTTTGGAAACCGGCTTTTCAGACGATTTATCTTTGGGTGTTATCTCGGCCCCTGAATCGGGTTCTTTCTCCTTATCGTATTTCAGCCCTTGACTTCCAGTAGTCTCGAGAGATGGAGAAATATTGTCCCTTTGCTCTGTCATACGTTCTTCATTAACTTTTTCTTCAAGTAATCCAGGCTCTTTTAACAGCCTAGCTTGGCTGTCTTCGTTTCCCTCAGTTATACCTGAGTCACTTTCTGATTCAGTTTCTGTTTCGTTTTTGTGAGCAATAGTAGCGTTTTCGTCGTAATTTTCATCACGATGACGATCTTGGTTGTTCTCCTTATTCAAGATGACTTCATCCGGGGGTTTATCTTCGATTACTTCCTTTACAGCTTTTGGACTTTCATCTTCAGGTAAACATGGTTGTTCAAGTGTTTCTTCGGGAATTTTCACTTGAAAATTGTCTTTCTTCTTTTCTGTCTCGTCGTTTTCTATGTCGCCATGGGAATTCTCTATTAACTCATCGTCTTCCTTGTTGCTTTCTGTAAGTTGTCTACCATCAATGTCGTCCTCTGTCCTGTCCTCGTGATCAGTGATGACTGCCTGTTCCCCTTCAGGGGTTTGTGCACCTGGGCCTCTTTTGGATAAGTGTCTGTCACCAAATTGAGTTCTCTCGACGAGCTTTTGGATCCCACTAAGAATGTCATTTTCCAGGTCCTTTCTCTTATTACGGAGAGAGTCCTTGGCCTTGGCTAGTTTCTTCATGGCCTTCCTCAAGCTGTCTCTGTATTCTCCATAATAGACTCTTCCAAGGTTGAACCTCTCGAGATTAAAGGCAAAATCCAGTTCGGCTTTCTTGATGTGTAATGTATCACCTTCGCTCGATTCAGGCCCGGAATACGCTCCTTCGTCGCTTTCTCCGTTCACGGTCGTAGGACCTGAATCGTCTGACTCCAGATCTGAACTCGCACCAGAGGATGTCTCCGAGTCATAAACTGAATCCTCGTCATCGTTCAGAACTTGTTCTATGAGGTTTTCTAAAGCGGCCTTTAACTCATCCTTGCTGCAGATGTCGTCTTCAGATAAAAGAAGTTGTTTAGCTGGTTTGATACTTCTCTCACTTGTTTTATCTTTAGGCGAGTTAACAGGCGAAGTAAGCGGATCCTCGCTAACAAAACTATATCGGTCAAGTTGTTGCTCGTCTTCACGTGGGAATGATGCCGGGCTGGACATCATCTCTTTTATAAGATCGAAGGCTTCTTTAAGATTAGCAACGGCTACTTCATGTTCTTGTTGCCTTTTACTCTGTAACTCAGCTATTTCTTTCTTAAGAGGAATTTTATCCTCGAGTTTTTCTTTTTCTCTTTCAAGTCGTTCTTTTTTGTTCCTTTTATCTCCAGCTTTACCTCCTCTCTCAGGGCTCTTTCGTTTTTGGCTGGCTAGTAGCTTTTGCATGGTGTCATTTCTGTCTTGCAGCAGCCTGAGTTCCATTTCTCCTTTCTCGGCAAGCAAGCTGTGCAAGTCTGCAATTTCACTTTTGTATTTTAAGACAGTGTCCATCTTGTCGCGCTCGAAGTCTCTTTTCATTTTTTCTCTCTTGCGACAAAGAATATCCTCCAGTTCTTCTTTCATTTCCAGGTAATAAAGTCTGCTTAAATAGAATCGTTCGAGATTGAACGCCTCTTCTAAAGTGGACTTTTGCTTTAGGAGATTTTCAATTATCTCCCCATCAGCGCTCATCACAAACTCCTTGTGCTGTGTCTGGAGTTTTTCCATGAGCTCTTCCTTTTCTTTCATGAAACTCTTCTCCAATTCAACAATTGAACGTCTCATATCTTCTTTCTCTCGTCTCAGCTCTTCCTCGATGTCTGAAGGAGTTTTACGGTTTTCTCTACCAGTCCTTGTCTTTCCATTAGGGCTGCTTATGTCCTTCCTGCAATCAAGATCATCTGTTGATGTACCTTTTTCTTCAGTTGGCGGTTTCAACGCATCATAATTCTGAAACTGATCCCCACTAGGGTCTAGCTGTTGAAGGCATCTCAAAGTCTCCAAAGAGTCTTGTACTCTCGCTCTCTTTTCATCGGCAACCTCTTTCAGCAGCTTCTTGATTTCTTCTTGGTGCTCTTTTTTTAACTTTAACTTTTCCACCTCATGACATCTGTGCGCATTTTTGAAAATATTTTTCAACTTCTCGTTCAATTGATCTTTACCAGATTTTTCACTTCTCCCGCAGAAGTCGCCTTCGTCCAAAACGTTCTCCAGAGCAACAAGCTGATCTTCAATAGAAAACTTTGGTTGGTCATCCCTCAGCGAGGCAACTTCATGCTCATCCTTGCCAGCGCACAGATTGTCAATCTCCATTATCGTCTGGTTGATTGCGTCCTTCATGCGCTTATTGCGCGTTTGAAGATCTTTCAAGGTGTCATTCTTTTCCTCATTGGGGATGCAATTCCTCAAGTTTTCCCTGATTTTGTGAAGAAACGCATTTACGTCGTCCATTGTGTTACTCTGAACGCGTCCTTCTTCTTTGCCTTCTGTCTTCTCCAATAGGCGTTCGACTCTTTGTTGTTTATCCGCTAGGACTTTTTGCCCTTCTTTTTCTTGCAATGGGCTCTTTTTCCCTACGTGTTCTGATTTCTCTTTCCCCATTGCAGGGCTGCGTTCTTCATCTGATGCACTGTTTCCAACAAGATCATTTTCTAGAATGTTCTCACTGCTTGTGAGAAATGCGTTTTCTGGTGCCAGTTGGATCTCTTCCAGCTTTAATTTGAGCGTTTCGTTTTCCTTTTGCAAATTCAGCTTTTCATTTTTCAGTCGTTTCTTTAGTTCATTTTTCTCTCTCGTAAATTCCTTTTCTTTCTTAGAGATTTCCTGCTGATGCAATGCTTCTGCTTCCTTCAAATTTTTCTCGTAGGTTTGGAGATTTTTATCTATCTTCTGCTCTAGGTTTTGGCTTTGATTGTTCTCCTTGTGCAATCGCTCTTCAATCCTGCTCTTCTCACTAACAAACTCTTCCATTTCACAAGCCAAGTCGCCCAGTTTCTGTTTGGAGACCTCCAGCTCTTCCCGTTGTTTTTCTACTATTGATTTAAGCTCATCAAGCTCTCCCTCGTACAATAGTCGCATGTCTTCTTCCTTCTGTTGAATTTCCATTTCCTTCTCGTTGATAATTTCTTCATATCGTTGGTCCAAGTCATTTCTTTCAAACTCGAAACTCTTCAACAAGTTGAATTGCTCATTTCTGAATTCTGCTTCCAGACTTTCTTTCTCTGTCTCGAATTCCTTTTTCAGTCTCTCGATTTCGTTGCGATGTTTGAGTTCCAGTTCCTTTGTAGGTTGCTGTCCCCGCTTAATCACCTCAATCTTCTGTTTATGTTGTCCATCCATCTCAATCAACGCTTTATCATGTTCCTGTTTCAATTTTGCAATTTCGTCGATGAGAGCAACCTCCACGTCTTCTTTGGTTACCCGATCTGGATTTGTAAGCAACGAAATTTCACGGTTATAAACTTGGGCTAAACTAAACCTCTCAGTGTGCAATGCATTAAGCAATGCCTCTTTTTCTTTTTCAAGTTCATCAATAGCTTCTTGTTTCTCAAGAAGCCTCTCTTTGAAACCAATCTCTAAACTCTCCTTTAGCTCGGTTATTTCGCGCTCAAATTGTTGGATCATTCTCATTCTTTCAAGATCACTTTTCTCAGCGAGCAATCTTTCCGTTACTTCTAGTTTAAACTCCAATTCCTTTCGATGATCTTGTTGCATTCTCTGTTTCTCTTCATCAAAGTTTGCATTCATTCGTTCAGCCTGATTCGCAAAAACCTGCACAATCTTCGCTTTCTCTCGATCACATTTTCTCTCAAGTTCTAGCTTTTCAATTTCAAAGTTATTGCTGGCGCGCCTTAACTCATCTTCGTGTTCGATTCGTTTAATATAAATACCATCGTCTGGCGAGGATCTGGTTAAACCGTCTCCTTGATGCTGTACGCGCAGCAATTCTCGTCGCAGTATTTTTATTTCTTCGTTTTTTTCCGCGATAACCTCCTCGTACTCTTGTCTCATTTTAAGCTTCTCATCTTTGTATTTCATTTCTACAGTCCTTTCAAACGATCGGCGATCCTTGGCTTGTTTTGTTTCAATTTTTTCTCGCTCGCGTTGAAACTCGTTTGTCTTTTCCACCTGCTGTTTTTGAAATCCTTGCAACAGGTCTTCTTTTTCTAATTCAAATTCATGTCGCAGATATTCTTTTTCCTCCTCAAATTTTTCGACTAGGTTATTCATTTCTTCCCTGTGCATCAGTTCAATTATTTCTTTCTCCTTGAGAAAACCGCAAATAATGTCATTTTTTTCCTTAGCAAATTCCTTGGCGAGAGTTTCTGCAGCAGTTGCACAGGACGCCTCAAACTCCTCCATGTTTGCAAGAAAAAAATTTCAGTTTCACCCGCAAAACTAAGTATATCCTCAAGAACTATTTCGTTCGACAGCCTTGCTTAGCTCTTTCTAGGGTAACAAATCCTGATTGGAAAGGAATCCATCTGCCATGAGTGATGTTAAAACCAGTATAGCCGATCACGCAAAAGTGCGTCGAACTTCAGTAAGTATAGTAACGCGCAAAAGGTATACAAATGTGCTGCTAAAGCGTTTTAATAATTGATCACCCACCAGCAGGACAGGTGAGATAAAGATAAATATTTG
>Ga0099809_10034446_pt1 | contig 19599 bp, 2 predicted proteins | sample OrbTnscriptome_3_FD_81146 | JGI IMG/M metagenome (GOLD analysis project Ga0099809, IMG submission 81146) | Metatranscriptome of coral microbial communities from Puerto Morelos, Mexico - Orbicella T R C metatranscriptome (Eukaryote Community... | ecosystem: Host-associated > Invertebrates >...
GGTACGCAAAAACAGCGTATTGATCAGACGTCAAACATGCATGGCAAATACTCATATCCATCATCACTACATGTAACCATAAAGACATTAAACCCCAACACTCAATCCATTTTCAGCTATTGTAAGAACAGAACGAGACCAACTAAGAAAACAAAACTGGGTTTTCATTTTCCATGCAGTTACTTCGATGCTTAACTCGATGAAGTTCCTTCATCAAGTTAAACATCGAAAAGGAGGAAATCAGGACAGTAAGCAAAGCTTCTAAGCAAAGCTTCTAAGTCTCAAACAGACTGATATGGAGCACGGCTGAAAAATCTGTAAGAGGTCACACAAGCAGATAAGCTAGCGGTACAAAATAATTAAAATTCAATTTTTATTGTCACAATTGTCTCTAAAATGGCTCAAAACTTCATCAAAGTGTTTTATTCATAGAAAATGTTTTTGATGTTTCATATCGCGTTTATCATATACGTTATCGTTCTGTGGACTTAGGAGCCAGTAAAAACTCAAAGAGATCTCACTCATGCAAATTTGACGCAACTCCAGGTAACGTTCTGTCTAACCTTGGATAACAAACTGGATATAAACAATTATTTTAGCTCCTAGATAGCAGCAATCTTTGAGATATATTCACTTATATTATAAAAGCCAATTTGCATGGGACAATGCCGTTTGCTTTTGTTGCAGGACACAAGCCCATTAAGGAAAAACATGTATGATGTTAGCCTGATGATTGTAACAATAATTGAAATCGCTGTATATCCGTAGACGAGACATGGCTAAAAACAAAATCAGACCGTGCTTTTCCCTTGGGTTTGTTCCAGGGAATTAATGGATTGTTTTATGCAAATTGGCTCTTAAAGAAAAATTCCTGTGTCCACTGATTCGTATTCAGTGGGCAGTTATAATACTAATCCTAGAAACTGATTTCGCTTCAATATCTATCCGCTTTCTTAGAAAGAATAACTTGCACTACCATTGAAATAGATCCGTTTTGTTCACTGTTCGGTAGTATGATCGACAGAAACACGAATACCCCATGTCGATTGGGCCATGGTCATCATTTCGTGGTTCATAAGAAGGTGGATAAGTTTGAATCATTCGTTCAATTTAATGTATTTAAGGTCAAGCCATGTTCTGCTACACGCAACGCTGCTTCAGCTAATTTTAGCCACTTTCAGACGAAAAGAGAATATATTTTGCAACGGGCGTTGAATCATCACGAGGGTGTTGCAAGTATCTACAAAATTCCATGCCTAAGTAGGCTTCACAACCCCATTCCGTTTTGTTCTTTTACTCCTCTCGATAACGTATGTTGTGCAAAACCACATCAGGCCCTCGAGCACTATTTTCACTCCCGGCCTAGCCACGATTGGCTGAGCCATTCGCGTGCTGCGTGGAGTGGTGTTCCCTTACAGGAACGTTGGACCTTGACGTTTCCACATTAACATGCACCGATGGTTTATCCTCTTCTGGTTCAGGAAACAAGCTGGGTTGGGCTGGAATCGGTGCGATATTAGGAACCGGTGCGATATTAGGAACTGGCATAGGAATAACTGGTGGAAGCATGGGTGCTAACGGTGGTGGGGCCTGTTGCGGCTCTGGTGTGGGTTCTTGCAGTGCTGGAGGTTCTACCACGGGTGGAACTGCCATAGGGGGTGCGAAAGGAAGTATTGGAAACATTCGTGGAGCTAAAAGAAGTGGGTTCCCCTGAGGAAGCGGTGCAGCGGGCAAAGGTAAATTTCTCAAAAAGGCCCTATTGATTGCAGGCAGAGGTAGAATAGCTGGTCCAGTTGAAGGTAGGTCTGATAGTGGGATATTGGTTGCACCCTCTCGTTCTAGTGTATCCAGTTGTGGTCCAGCTATACCACTAGGTGGACGAAATAAAGGCTCACTGGTCACTCCAGGTTCCTGTGCCAACGGGGGAGCTGTCTCTGCTGGACTGTCTTGAAGTATAGCTTGTGCACCTAAATCTGAAGGAAGCGTGCCTTCTAAGGGGTTGGCGGCTCCTTTAAGCGGCAGAGCTCCAACTCCAGTAGGACTGTCAAGTCGTATTCCTCCGAGCTTTGGTCTCTTTCTTCCAGCAGCTCCACCTGCAACTAGGTTTGAAATCGGATCTGTGAAGACTTCAACGGGCTTGTTAAGGTTGTTACCCAAACCAAACAAGTTCTCCTCGCGTGGTTTTTTTAAGGGTTCTGGGACGAACTTTGGACCTCGTCTTCTTTCAATAACGCCGCCTCCAAGAAGATCAAACTGCCTTTTAAATTTCTTTGTTTCGTGATTTTTTCCAGTTGCCAGATGAGATCTTGGCATGTTAGTTTCAAGTTCATGACTGTGAAACTTTCTTTCTGGGTTTGGCACGAGTGATTTAGCCGTTTGTACATTTATGCTCACGTGAGGACGTTGAAATGTATTAATTGGGCTAACAGAGGATTCTTGAGGTTGAGTGGTTAACACCGAACCTTGCTGATTTTCCTCAGTTTGGGCCAGGTATGGTTGAGAAGCCTCTTGGTCGTTTGTTTGCGTCAAGGAGGCTTGCGGAAGGTTCATTTGTGTTAGCTGTGCACCGGCATCCTGTTGAAAGGCTTGAATGGGCTGTATTGAAGCCTGTTCTTGTTGAGGTTCACTGATACTTTGCAAAGACTGTGTGGGCAGAATTTGTTGTTCCTGTTGACCTCCTAGATAATTATATAGCTGACGTTTCCAAGTACGCTTGTCTTTTCTACCCGCTTGAATGCGATTTTCTTTTATGATTTTCCCTTTTGTGGACTGTGGAACAGTTGATCTTCCATTTTCCTTACTAACGCTACCAGTCACAGCTGTCTGCCCTAGTGAACTAAGAAGAGGAACGGTTCCAAACAATTGGCGTCTCGATTTTCGCTCTGGTGTCTGTTCCTTATGATGGCCAAAGCTCTTTCCACGATCATTATTTGTAGATATCAGAGATTTCGCTGTCTGAACACTAATGCTCACTTTCGGTTGTGTTTTGTGTTCTAGAGGTAGCGTAAGTGTTTGAAACGGTTGAATTTGCTGCTGTTGCATAGGTTGTACAAATGCAAGTGGCTGCTCCTGTTGCGGTTGCGGTTGCTCTTGCTCTTGCTCTTGCTCTTGCTCTTGCTCTTGTTGTTGTTCAAGCGATTCAGATTGAGGTTGTGGTAGCATGGAAACCTGCTGGACACCTTGTTCGTTTTCTTCTTGGTTTTCACCCGTCAGGAATTGAGTATTTTGAATAGGATTGCCTTGAATTGTATTTGATCCTTCGTTAAATGGAACCGTAAACTGCCTTTTTACTGTAGTTCTAATCTTTTTCTTAGACGTAGTGCCTGAAATATCATGTTTCTTTCTGGCTACATCGACCTTAACAGATACGCGAGGTCTTTGGTCTCCGAGCAGAGTACCTGTGTTGGCGACAGTTTCTGGTTCATTCACATCGGGCTCATAGTCTTCAGGTTCTTGCTCAAGTTGGTGAAGTTGCGGCATGCTGCGTTTCAAAGAATTAGTTTTGATAGTGCCAGCTTTCCGTTTATCATTTGATCTTTTAGATGCTTCCACTTGAACGGAAACATGTGGGCGTTCATAATCAATCTGGCTTACACCTGCCTGAGAGGGCACTGCATCTGAAGGTAGTTCTTGTGCCTGTTGCTGTTGAAGTGTTGCAGGATTTGAATTAATAGTTGCCGTTGATAACTGATCTAGTTGAGGTTCCTCTTGAACGTGGATAGGAGACTGTGAGAAACTACCTTGTGCTGGTTCATCGGATTGTAGTGGTTCTTGATCGTTGATCGTTGCAATGGGTTCCTGAGCCTGTTCGAAAGGCTGTGCAGGAGGTGCCTGTACACCGAATACTTGACGTTTACTGATCAAATCATGCGAGCCTTCTTCATCCGAGCGCTTAGACGCCTCAACATTGACAGAAACGCGGGGAGTGTGCACTGAGCTAGGCAAATATTCAAGGGCCTGACCTTGATTGATTGCCGGGAAAGGTAACCCTTCATGCGGTAGTTCCGACAGGCCGTAAATTTGTCTCCTTTCCTTTTTGATCGGTTCGTTTTGGCTCATTAGTTTATTCTTCTTTTTGGCAGTTTCTACGTGGACTGACACACGGGGTCGCTCATTTTTTGAAGGGACCTGTGAAAGTAGAGGTGGACTGACAACTGGAAGGTGAATCATGTGCGGAAGCTGTTCCATTCCATATACTTGTCTTTTTGATTTCGAGTTCTCCTTTGTTTCAAGTTTTTCAACAAAGCTGGGCAACCTCCGCTTTACGCTTGTAGACGATAAAGGTCCGTGACGTTTTCTTCCTGGGAATGCAGACTTTCTCTTGCTTACATCCACATTTACTGAAACTCGGGGTCTTTGATTGACAGCTGGTTGAAGAGCCAATGGATACGGCTGAACGGCTAACGGTGATTGCGGTACTGCGTAGAATTGGCGTTTCTTTGCATTTTCCTTTTGTTTCATTTCTGAGGATTGGCCGAGTTTGCTTCTTAGACCAGTCTGCCTCTTGTCACCCATTTTTGGAATTTTGTATTTTCTTTGTCGCTGTAGCTCTTCTAATAACATGCCATTAGCCTTGATTCTATGATTTACAGGTAAGGTGTTGAACGCTGGCATCAAAATGCCATTCTGCTTGAAAGTCTGCGGGAGAACTTGCATAGCTGGAAATCGTGTTAACAGTGAGATGCTTTGGCGCTTGTTGTGGTCTTTTTCCACCGCTGATTTTTTTGTAGTTTGCACGTTGATAGATACACGGGGATTGTTGTTGCTTGGCATCGGGGCAGCTCCGTTGTAAGGAATAGGAATTCCATAGGCGGGGATTAAACCTTGTGTTGAAGCGACAAACTGTCGTTTATGGAGTGTGTTTTTTACCTTTTTAGAATGTTTCTTTGGCACCGTTGATTTTGCCGCGACATTGACATTAATGGTAGTATGTTTTGGTTGTTCCTCTTCAGTTTGTATTGCTTGCTGGGGAACTGATTGCTCAGACACTGGGAGAACTGAAGCTCCCGGAAGGCCACTAGAGATCATACCTTGAAAAGGAACTGCAACTTGTGGTTGGAAAGGTGCCTGCAAAGGTGCCTGCATAGGTGCCTGCAAGGGTGCCTGCAAAGGTGCCTGCAAAGGTTGTTGTATTGGTGCTCGCAATGGTACATTACCTCCACGAAAAGCAAGTTGCTGTGCTTGAGCCGGTATCATCATTGGTTGGCCTTGAGATGGTGATATTTGCTGAACTGAATTTTGTTGTAGCTCCTGCCTTTGACCAACCATTTCCGGATACTGTTGCTGCTGGGCAGCCTCGTTCTGACCTTGGAGCTGCTCGTTATCGTTTGACGCAGCTCCCACCTCACGTGGTGCTTCTTCGCTTGTAGCAACAAATTGATTCTCTGGTGCATTTGAAAAATCGGGGTTAACTTGGTTTTGGTTAATTTCCTGACCATTCTCTCCACCTCCTATAAGTTCGTCCCTTTTATCACCAGTTTTATGCTCCTCAAGATGCTTAGTATAACCTACTTTTGGAGACCTCCTTTCTTTTGTCATTGAAGGTATCCCATTCTTCTTTGCTGTCTCTACGTTAATGTTGATTCGAGGAGAGTTCCGATGGAAAGGGAACCCTTGTACACCATAATTTAAAGCTGTGGGCAAGGTATAGTGACTTGTTAGTGCTGAATGCGGTAAGTAATTATATATTTGTCGTTTGAAAATACGTGGTCGGGAAAGAACATCTTGCTTGTTCTCCATTTTAGTGGCTTTGGGTATATGTGATTTTGATGCTTGTACGTCTACGTGGACTTTAGGTTTGTGATCGCTGTGATAAAGAGGATATCCAAGGAAGTTACGATAAAGTGCACTTAAGTAAGACGCCCATGGGTTAAGCGTCGGTGACTCACTGCCATCGTCTTCTGGTAATGTGCTAAATAGGTTGTGGATGGGTTGTGTAGGGAGATGAAATAAGGGAAGCGCTTCAGGGTAACTTGCATCGTCGGGTTCAGTTTCCTGAGGATGTGGCAAAGGTGGAAAGAAAAAACGTGGCAGAGGTGAGTAAGGCGAGTACGGAAGAAAGTTATTCATTATCCTTGCTCCTTCTAATCCATGTAATCCCAGGGGAATGCCAGCAGAAATAGGTGGAACAACGGCTAAAAGCTGTCTCTTTGATTTTGATTCTTTTGATCGCTTTTCAAGTACGTGCTCCATGTCCGGTATAGTTGACCTTGCTGACTGTACGTTGATATTTACGTGGGGGCGGTGATGAAGTTGCGAAGCAAATGGCAAATAACGAAGTGGACCTGTAATGGTATGGAACGTTTGGTGGTATGGACTAAATAGGTTGTAAACAGATGAAGGTGCGGCAGCGTGTACAACTCCCAAATCTCCTAGACTCGGTGGCTGATATAGAACTCGGGGTAGTGGGGAAGGACCTTGCTGCTGATATATTGGGAAAATTTGTCTCTTTTCACGTTTCTTGAGTGGTATGGAGGATTTCGTGGTTTCAACGTGAACACGTACGTCTGGTGAGTCCTCTTTCTGAGTCGTTGGCAAGTATTGCTGTAACGATAACGGAAAAGACGATCTTGCAATTCCGGCTCCCGCTAGCTCTTGAATGTCACGTAAACTGGATGCAAAACCAGGCAAATGTTCTATTCTAATGCCATTTGAATGTGGTAGCACTTCAGGTTCTGCTAAAACTTGATTCTGGAAAGCAGGTGCATCAAGTGCGTTGTAAACTGAGGGTAAAGAATTGTGGTAAGCATTTTCAGTAGATTCTGGCACAATTATTTGCCTCTTGGTAATTTCATAACTTGATTCGTCCGAACGCTTGGCAACTTCACTTTGACGATTTGAGGTCTTTCCTGGTATCGTAGATAGCTTTTCTTTCTGCTCAATTGATTTATGTAAATCTTCAATGTCGTTTATTGGCGACACAGGTCCATAGAGTGAATGAGAACCCATAAGCTGTCTTTTGCTTAGTGTGTGGTGTTGAACGGTAGATCGCAAAGTTTTTTTCTGTGTTTGATCAGTGATGGTGGTTTCAGTGTTTTCTTTGTTAGTTGTGGGAGTTTTTGAGATTGTTGATTTCGCTATTTGAGCTGTGAATGTTTTCTGTAAGGATCTGTGTTGGGCAGAATGTTCTATTTGTGATCGATGAAAGTGGTGAAAATCAAGTTCATCGCCGTGTACTACATGGTTTGGAATTCCCACATAACTCATGCTATGTGTGACTGTTGAACCTTGTGGCAAGAATCGGGCAGCAGGGCGAAGAATAAATGAGTCGTGTGAGTGTAAAATAGGTTGGTTAACTGTGGGAGGTGGCTGATGGAATACAATAGGAGGTTGATGATACACAACAGCCGGCCGATGAACAACGACGGGTGGTTGGTGATAGATTATCGGTGGACGATGGAGTACTATTGGAGCTCTGTGAACTACGATGTCTGGCCTATGATAAATTTCAGGTGGTGGGTGGTAAATGATGGGAGGACGGCTAACAACTATGTCATTTTTTCTTGTTGCTTTCTCATCTTTTTCTTCTTGAGGATGTAACATATTTCGTTTGGTGCTCTCTATTTTGTTTTTCTTCTCAGTCTTTTTGTTCTTTTTCCCTGACTTAGATTTATGCTTAAAGACATGTGATTTTCCAAATGCATGACCGTATCCGTAGTTCCACCCTCCATGAAATATTGTTGGAGCTCCCACGTACGTGCCAGTATGTTGGATCTGACTTGTGTAAGGAACAAAGGTTGGGTGAGCCATGTAGCTTTCATGCGCATGAAATATTGGCTGGTGAACCATGGGGGATGGCTGATGAAACACCACGGGTGGTTGCTGATAGATAATTGGTGGTCGGTGAACCATAACCGAAGGTTGATGATATACTACAGAAGGCCGGTGAATTACTATGTCAGGTCGATGCATAATAATGTCTGGCTTATGATACACCTCTGGAGGTGGGTGATATATGAGCGTAGGCCTTCTCATTATTACAAGATTCTTTTTCCCTCCGTCGCCATTCCGATGCCTTTTCTTGTGAAGTCCGCTTTTCACAGGGTGATAATCTATACTAGCGTTTTTTCTGGACTCTGCTGATCGTGGATGTCTCTCTCCTTTACGTACAGGATGGTGGGATCGTGTACTATTCTTTTGCTTGTCATGATTTTCTTGAGTCTTACTTGGGTCGTCAGGTTTTTCAACATGCTTCTGAACAATGGACTTGCTAAATGCTAAGGAGTATGGACCATGCATAAATCTCCGACTTGCAACATGAGTACGAGCAAAATAATTGGTCCCGTAAGATGGAGATGGGTGAACCCATGGACCTCTGTAGCCATTCCATCCACTTCCATGGGCTAATGAGTTGTCTGAAAAGCCGTAACCGTACCTCCATCCTCCTGCATAGTAATGCGGTGCTCCAACGTAGGTATGGGAGTGTCTGACATGAGAGGCATAGGGAACAAAATGGGGATGACTACGATACATATCATTGGCAGTGTACATTGGCTGGCGTACCATAGGTGCAGGTTGATGAAACACTACTGGAGGTGGATTATAGATGATTGGGGGACGATGGACAACCACTGATGGTTGGTGATACACTACCGATGGCTGATGAATTACGAAATCAGGACGGTGAACAATGATGTTTGGTCTGTCGTAGATTTCTGGAGGAGGATGGTAAACCAAAGTTGGACGTTGTATAACTACCATGTTCTTTTTATGGCCTTTTTTATGATGTTTTTTATCCTCCTTTTGTGGATGTATTGCCAAGGTTTTAATTTCTGCTTTTTCGCTTACGTCTTTGTTGTGTTCTCTTTTCTTAACTCCACCTTTTCCATGGATTTCAGGTTCTTTTGTGGCTCTTCTGGTTCTGTTGCTCGAATTTTCCTCCGAGTGGCTTGGAGTTGCGGTTTCTTGTTCTTTGCTAGTTTCAAACTTTCCTTTCTTTGATCCTTTTTCTACTTTAGATTTGCCAAACGCATGGCCCATAAAATGTCCAAAACCATGATGTAGCCCCCAGTGACCTGGGTAAAAATGCGGTGCCCCTACATAAGAACCAGCGTGCGTTAAATGCGAGAGGTACGGCACAAAGTGTGGGTGGGCAAAATAAGTCTCATGCGAGTGAAAGATTGGCTGGTGAACCATTGGAGAAGGCTGATGGAAAACCACTGGCGATTGATGATAAATTACCGGTGGCCTATGTACAACGACAGAGGGTTGATGAAAAACTACTGATGGCCTGTGAATAACAAGATCCGGTCTATGTACAATGATGTCTGGTTTGTGGTATATTTCTGGGGGTGGGTGGTAAATAAGTGGTGGACGATGCATCACTACTAAATTCTTCTTGTGCCCTTTAGTTGCATCTTTCTTGCTTTTAGACTTGTTATTAGTTGTAACTTCTTTTGTGCCCTGTAACGTTCTTCTGTTTCCTTCAGTTTCTGTTTCTTTTTCAGTTTTTGTCTTTCTTTCATGTTTCGAAGCTTTTTCAACCTTTGACTTTCCAAACGCATGATGAAAACCAGCACCATAACCATGCGCTCCCCATTCCCAGTCACCGGGATAAAAATGTGGTGCGCCCACGTAGCTCCCTGAGTGGTGCAAGTGTGATGTAAAGGGTGCAAACTGTGGATGTGCGAGGTACGTGTCGTGCGAATGAAAGATCGGCTGATGGACCATGGGCGAAGGCTGATGAAAGACAACTGGAGGCTGGTGGTAAATCACAGGAGGTCTATGAACTACAACCGAAGGCTGATGGAAAACTATTGAAGGCCTGTGAATGACGATATCAGGCCTATGCATAATAACATCTGGTTTATGATAAACTTCTGGTGGTGGATGATAGATGAGAGGAGGTCGACGCATTATTACAAGGTTCTTTTTGTTTCCCTTTGTTGCCGTCCTGGTTTCGTTTTTCAATCTCACTGCGTCCTCCAAGTCCTTCTCTTCTTTCTCTAAAGTTCTCCTGTTACCTTTGATATCGCCCTTGCCTTTTTTTAAGTGAATCGCGTGTTTCTTGTGAGACTTTTCTACCTTCGATTTACCAAAGGCGTGACCAAAACCATAGCCTGGTCCTCCCCATCGCCATCCGTTATGAAAGAAGTGAGGAGCGCCCACATAGTTTCCACCATCATAAACATTTGATGAGTAGGGTGTAAAGTATGGGTGAGCGAGATAAGTATCGTGTGCGTGCAGAACTGGCTGTCTCACCATAGGGGACGGCTGATGGAAGACAACGGGGGGTTGCTGATAGATTACTGGTGGCCTGTGAACGACCACGGATGGCTGGTGATAGACAACTGAAGGTCTGTGAATAACAATATCAGGCCTATGCATTATAACATCAGGTTTATGATACACCTCTGCTGGTGGATGATAGATTAGGGGCGGACGTTGAATAACGACTTGGTTTTTCTTTTTACTCTTTTCAGCTGACTTGGGTTTCGCTTCCTTGTCATTGTTTCCCTGGTCGTTTTTGGCTGCTCGTCTAACTTTATCTTTGTGCACTGATTTTAAGGTTACATGTTTTGAGGAATTAGAATTCTTGGTTGGTACCTTCGATTTGCCGTAGGCTGGTCCAAAAGAGTGCAACTGGTTCCAGCCGTAGTTCCAGCCACCTGGGTAATAGTGAGGACTTCCAACATAGGTAGATGTGTGTTGTATATGAGATGAATATGGTACTGGTACAGGATGACCGACGTAGGTATCGTGAGCATGCATAATTGGTTGATGAACCAATGGAGGAGGTTGATGGAATACAACTGGAGGCTGTCGATAAATAATAGGAGGTCTGTGAACAACAACGGAAGATTGATGATAGACAATTGAAGGGCGATGTATAACAATGTCCGGTCGATGAACAACAATGTTTGGCCTGTCGTATATCTCGGGTGGCGGATGGTAAATCATGGGTGGTCTAGCTATAATAACTTTGTTCTTTTTAAGACCTGTAGAAGTCTCTGAAGAGCGTTCATTGGCTTTCTTTTCGCCTACTGCATCACGTGTTGACCTCGTATGCGTTTTGTCTCCATTATGAGTTACCTTTTTACCCTTATTTTCATTTCCCTCGCTTAGCGTTTTGTTCTTGACCTTTTCGACAACCGATTTTCCAAAAACATGGCCCACATAACCTCCAAAATGCGGCTGGTGGAAAAAGTGCGGAGCTCCAACGTACGTTGCTGCGTGTTGGACCTGCGAGGTGTAGGGCACTGGAACGGGATGGGCAAGATAAGTATCATGCGCGTGCATAATTGGCTGGTGTATCATTGGCGGAGGCTGGTGAAATACAATCGGTGGCTGGCGATAAATTATTGGTGGCCTATGAACAACAACTGAAGGCTGATGATATACTACCGATGGTCTATGCACGACAATGTCTGGGCGGTGTACTATAACGTTTGGTCGATCATAGATCTCTGGTGGTGGGTGGTATATCATTGGTGGCCTGTGAACAACAACAAGGTTCTTTCGTTCCCCTTTTGTGGTGTTTGATTTTTCTCGAGCGACATTTGTCGCGCTTTTCTTATCATCATGTTGTCCAGCGCTGTGTTTATCTGACCTCGATATCTTTGAACTCGTCTTTGGTATTGTCGACCTTCCCATAGCATATCTCATTGGATTAAAAAAGTGGCCATGTGCCACATGATACACCGGTGTTGGGTGGTGAAGTACTATAGGAGGTCTGTGTATAATCACGGGAGGTCTGTGTACCACAAGAGGAGCTCGATGTATGAGGATAGGGGGACGACGGACCACCATGGGAGGCGGATGCATTACAACAGCGGGCTTGTCAAAGATGTCTGGTGGTGGATGATACACTATTGGTGGCTGATGAACTACAACGTCGACGTTCTGCTTTTTTGATCCTTTGTTGTCTGTCTTTGTTTCTGGTGTACCAGAGGTCTCTCGTTTCTCATCAAACTTTGCATTTTCATATTTACTTCCCTCTAAATGGGACACGCTCTTGGATTTCTGGAGGTCTTTCTCAGAATCAGTTCGCTCTATATGAGACTTTCCATAAGCTGGGCCTGCGACAACGGGCCCAAAATAATTCCCGGCAGGGTGTACATATGACGTGGAAGGAACCATAACGTGCTGAAGGTGAGGCGTTATAATCTCGTGGGAATGCATTACTGGCGAATGTATTATTGGCGGAGGATTGTGGAAGACAACAGGAGGTTGATGATAAATTATCGAAGGATGATGAACTATCGTCGGTGGTTGTTGAAACATTATCGCCGGCCTGTGATAAACCAGTGGAGGTAAGTGCATCAAAATATCTGGTTGACGATAAACTTGTGCTGGAGGATGATAAATAAGAGGAGGTCGGTGTATGATAACGACATGTTTACGATGCCCTCGATGAGCAAAAGAGCTGATTGGTCGGAGGTGATAGAAACGTTTACTTCCGCGATGGTGATGACCGTGCCGATGATGGTGATGGTGGTGATGGTAGTGATGGTGATGGAAGTGGCGCTTGCTCAATTGTCCTGATCTTCTTTTACGCGTCTTCTTGTCCTGTTTTAAAGTTGAATTTTTATTGTGCATTTCTTCATCTTTCTTTTTATTCTTCTTGAGTCTACCATTTTCTACCTGTGATCTTCCAATGGCAGGTCCATACGTAGAGTAGCCATTTGTTGGAGATACTGTGCGATAATTCGCTGCATAGCCGTATTGGGGTATCTGTGCGATAGGTGCATGTGCTGATAATCCCCATCCGTAATCATTATATCCAGGGTAGACATGAGGTGCTCCTACATACGTTGCAGTGTGCGCAACATTACTCACATGTGGGTGAAACACAGCATGTGCGACATATGTATCATGGGCATGGTATACCGGTTGTGTGACCATTGGTGATGGTTGATGGAATACAACTGGAGGCTGTTGATAAACCACCGGTGCTCTGTGAATTACCACCGACGGTTGGTGATAAACAATTGAAGGCCGATGTATCACAATGTCTGGTCTGTGAACTATGATATTTGGTCGGTCATAAATTTCGGGTGGCGGATGATAAATCATAGGAGGTCGTGCAACGATAACTTTATTCTTTCTCTCACCTTTGGTATACTTGCTCTTCTGCTCTGTTGGTTTATCATTCCTTTTTGCGCTTCTTTCGTTTTGGCCATCCCTTAAGTCACTAGAGCGCCTTTGATGTTTTCCATGCTTCGCGCTGTCGCCTTTAGCATGCTTCTCATTCTGTGGTTTCAAAACTTCAGTTCTTCTTGCCCAGTTGGGTGAGTTTAATGCAGAAAAGACGTGTCCCGTTGGACCGTGAGGGATGGAGCCAGGAAAATTAGTTACACCACCGTGTGGTAAGCCAACGTAATGACCAGCGTCGTTTACAACGGAACCCATATGAGAGGCAAACGCCATTGGATGAACAACAAAACTGTCGTGGGAGAACAGTAATGGTTGATTAACTGCTGGAGCAGGCTGATGAAATACAATTGGTGGTTGATGATAAACAACAGCTGGTCTATGAACAACAACAGGAGGTTGATGGTAGACAATTGGTGGTCTGTGAATAAGAATGGGAGCCCTGTGTACAACAATATCTGGTCTGTGGTATACCTCTGGTGGTGGATGGTAAATGATCGGAGGTCGGTTCACGACTACGTCTTTCTTCTTTTTATGGACATCTTTCCTCTTTCTTTGATGGTTAGCTTCCTTGGAGCCCATCTTTGACTTCTTGTCTTCAAATGGTGCCTGCGGATCTGCTAACGCTCTCTTTATCCTCGCACCCGCGCCCACTGGAGTCGTGACACTATTGGTGTGTGGTTTTATGTAAGGATTCCAGCCATCGTCAATGGATCGTTGAATTCTGGTTCCAGCCCCTACAGCTGCCTCTGAAATCTGATCGTACCCTTGAAGATTCAAGGGAAATTCACTGGAATATGCACTAGCCAGTTGGTGCCCGAACATTGGAATTAAGTTGGGAAGGCTTCTTTGAATTCTTGTACCCGCTCCAACAGTGTTCCTATTCTCTTCAAAATTCAACTGTTCATCTACCAAGGAATCACTCAAAGCTCGCACAATTCTCTTTCCTGCTCCAAGCTTGGGATTGCCAGTTCTGCGTTGCTGTGTATCATCTGCCGCTTGCGTTTCAGGATTCTTAGCTTGGTCGGTCGGCTCTTCCTCTTCAGTTTGGTTTTTGCTTTTAACACTGTCTATCTTGTTCCTTCGGGTGCTTGTTACAGGAACGTGTGATTTTCCGAACGCACCAGTACCTATACCGTGCATAAATATTTCCTCATGAGGCACACCTTTGTATGTAGCCACGTGGCGTACATGTGAAGCATAGGGAACGACCACAGGCTTTGTCACCCAGGTATCATGCGAGTGCAAGACTGGTTGGTGGACCATAGGTGGTGGCTGGTGGAAAACGATTGGTGGCTGATGGTAAACAATGGCTGGACGATGAACCACTACTGGTGGTTGATGATATATAATAGGAGCACGATAGAGCACTATTGGAGCACGGTGTACTACAATATCTGGTCGATGATAAATCTCGGGTGGTGGATGGTAGATGATTGGAGGCCTGTGTATAACAACAGAGTTCTTTTTGTTTGCTTTTTCTGTAACCTCTTTTGCCTTATGGTAAGTAACCTGATAGGGTGAGCCATGGTTCTTGTGTAGCTTTATTCCAGTTTCTGTTTTGTCTTTGCTTCTCGTAAGGGCAATATGCTTTCGCCTGGTATGGTGAGTCTTTTTATTGCTTTTCTCCTTTCCCGACTTTCTGTCTCTTTTCATGCTTTTAACAGTGGCCCTTGTGTCTCCTTTTTCTTCTTGAATATTTTCCTTTTGAGGCACCTTGGATTTTCCATAAGCCATGTAGTGAATACCACCATGTCCATGGAAATAAGCGTGTGGAATATGGTACAAATGCCCCGTATGGTGCATTCGGGATCCGTATAGTCTTAATACTGGTCTGCGCACATACGTGTCATGTGACCTAAAAACTGGTTGGTGTACGACCGGTGGAGGCTGGTGAAAAATGAGCGCTGGTTGATGGTACACAATCGCTGGTCGATGTACAATTACGGGTGGTTGGTGGTAGATTATTGGAGCACGATGGATAACAATAGGGGCGCGATGAACCACTATTTCTGGCCGGTGGTATATTTCAGGGGGCGGGTGATAAATAACTGGAGGACGTCGCACGATCACTGCATTTTTCTTGCCTCCTTTTTGACTCCCAGATTTTTTGGTTTTCAGTTTCGAGGCAATTCTGTGCTTTGTATCGTGCGCTGTAACTTTGCTTTTGTAAGTCGAATCTCTCTCTGGTTTTGTCGAGTTGTTCTCGCCAGTTATCTTATTTCTTTCGGATGCGTCTTCCTCGAGTGATTTAGAATGTTTTAAGATGTGTGACTTGTAAAACGAGTTCCCGTGTCCTCCAAAGTGATGCACAGTATAGGCATCTGGAACACCCACGTATGTGTGATGATGCAACACCCGAGAGGAATAAGGAATCACCATAGGGTGAGAAACCCAAGTGTCGTGAGACTTCAGGACTGGTTGATGAACCATGGGTGGCGGTTGATGAAATACCAAGGGTGGCTGGTGATACACTATAGCTGGGCGATGAACAACGACAGGTGGTTGGTGATAAAATATGGGTGCACGATGAATCATAATTGGGGGGCGATGAACAACAATGATAGGCCGATGATAAATTTCAGGAGGTGGGTGGTATATTATTGGCGGCCGACTGACAACAACAGTGTTCTTCTTCCCTGCTTTTTCACTGGATTCGTTCTTTGCTTTGTTATTATGGTCCTCAAAAGACGCTCGCTTAGACGCAGCTGCTGTTGAATTGCCGTTATTTGGTGTAGTTGAATTTTCTTTTGAAGGTGAGGTTTCTATCTTTGATCTTTTGCCTATTGGAGGTGCTCTTCCAAATAGAGGATTTCCGTAATTTGTAATGACATTTGGAACCCCAACGTAATGTCCGAAGTCGCGTACGACGGAGCCATGATGCGTGGCATAGAAAGAAGGATGGACAGTGAAAGAATCATGAGAATACAACAAGGGTTGACTTACAGCAGGCGGTGGTTGATGGAAAACAATTGGCGGCTGATGGTACACCACGGCTGGTCGATGAACAATTACTGGTGGTTGATGATAGATAATAGGTGGTCTGTGGATCACCAGAGGAGGACGGTGAACGACTATGTCTGGACGGTGGTAAATCTCTGGCGGAGGGTGATAGATTATAGGAGGACGGTTGACCACCACATCTTTTTTCTTCTTCTTTTGCGTTCCGTCCTTCGAATCCTCTGTCTCCTCTTTTTCAGTCTCCCGTTTGACTTTTGGATTCCAGTTGTGATATTCTGGGATTGTGTCTCTCTTATCAACATCCCCGAAATTCGTATTTCTGAAGGTTAACTTTTCTTTGGCACCGTCCGTTGACGAAATGAATTCGTACCCATCGTCGATTTCTCTTTTTGTCAACCCCTTAGGTTTCCACAAAGAGGTAAAATAAGCCATGTAATCGCTAAAACTGTCACGTTTTGATTTCTTTTTATGATCTTTTGAGTCTGTATTGTTCTTGACTTGGGTAGTATTGCCATGTGGCACTCCTCCTTTCCTGTAAGAGCAATGTGCTCCGTGACACCCCATTCCATAGTCACCAGAGTAAACATGAGATGGAATGCCATAGTACGTCTTTGCATGAGAAACCATGGATGCTGTGTGATACACCATCGGCTTTGTTACCCACGTGTCATGTGAGCGTAAGATTGGCTGATGGACTACTGGAGGTGGCTGGTGGAATACTATCGGTGGCTGATGGTAGATTATTGCAGGTCGATGAACGACAACAGGAGGTTGATGGTAAATTATAGGTGGTCGATGTAGCATTATGGGTGCACGATGAACGACTATGTCAGGACGGTGGTAAATTTCTGGTGGCGGGTGATAGATGATTGGTGGGCGATGCATTACAATTGCATTTTTCCGGTTTCCTTTTACGTCTTTTGCATGCTGTGTGTGTGGATGTGATACGCTATGCTTTCTTTTTATTTCTTCATCTTTTTTCTTTGTTTCTGATTTCCCAGAAGATTTAGCATTTCTGCGAAATTGATGTCGTTCTTGTGCCTTTGACGTAAACACGTTCAGTCTGTGATATCGCTTCAAAGTTTTCTCCCAGCTTTTAATATTCACTTTTCCTTTGTGCTTGCTTTCCGTACTATGCGTTTTCTTAAAGTTTACATTTGTGGAATTCCTTTTAGGATTCATCTTTTGGTCGTTTGTATGTTCTTTGGTTGCGTTTTTACTCTTCATATTTGAAAGAATTGCAGTTTTCTTGAAAGCCATCCGTGGAGCCTCAGGCATTGTGTTTGCGTTCCTCGTGCCTAGTGCTCTAGCTGTTCCAGGGATTTCCCCAAAATTTGCATTTCCTTCCATACGGCTATTGAATCCTGCTGGTAGGCCTTCCATTGCTCCCATTTGTCCAAGAGAATTAAGACCCATTGCACCCATGTTGGTCATGCGGTTCATGCCACTTATTCCATTAAATGCATTCAAGCTATTCATTTGACCTACTTCATTGAAGTTGTTTAGTCCGTTCATTCCGTTTAGTCCGTTCATTGCAAAGTTGGCTGCATTAACTCCTCCGAGTAGTCCAGGAGGTGGATTTCCAGCGATGTTAATAGGTGCAGGCATTGGAGTTATTATATTCTGCCGTTGGGTAAATGGCATTCCTCCCCCAATAGGTAGCTGTGGCATTGTTCCCTCTTCTGGTGTCATACCCATCTGTGGCGATTCCATACCGTTCATTATCGGAATGTTATTGTAAAACTGCCTTCTATACGGCCCATTCATGTGCCTGAAACGCCTTTTGTGACGTCTCCGTCCACGATATTTTGGGTAACTTTCCGGCTCTTCCATCCGCGACCGTTCGTATAAATCAGAGTCATGAAAATGGTGTCGATGACGGCGAGGGTACCAGTAGCGCATATGTCGGCGATAAAAGGGTGCTTCGTCGTAAAAGCTATCAAAACCACGTCTTTCAGGAAAAGAATGATATGGATGGAAAAAATGGTGGCCGTGAAAATGACCGTACGATCTTCGCATGCCAGGATACCAGTGGTGATGGGGATGATAGGGTGGATAATGATAATGGTGATACAAAGATCGCTCTTGTGCACCCGCCGACGCTGAGTGAGAACCCGGGCGTGAAACCACCTGCAAAGAAGCAGGTTTCGCTTTAACTTTCACTCCAGCAGAATTTGCGTTTATTTCTAAATCGGCAGACTTATCATCCACTTGAAAATGCCCCACCTCAGGTCCATTAGACGGCTTCGGTTCAGTGTCTCTTTCTGCGTACGAGTCAAGATCCGATGCTCCACGAGTTGTCACAATTTCTGAACCACTGTTTCCCAAGGCGTCTCGCACTGGTTCTACCGGTACGTTTTGCATTTGGGGCACGGTGTGTATTGCTGCGTTTTCTTGGGACGATGACTGCGTTTTAGCTGTTGAACTTGCTGCATTGCTTTCTGCAGGAGCTGCGGTGTTTTGATCTTTTGAAGGAGTTGTTGTGACTGGTGTTTCAACTTTGGCTGTTGTTATTTTTGCATCGACATTTACTTGTTTGTTGACATTGCTTGCTATTGTCGTCTGAGTTTCTTGCGGATTTGTTTTGATACCCGTGTTAGATTGGCTATCATCCAACTGTGGGGAAGCCCCAGGAAACCTTACTCCGTTCTTGTCACTAGGAACGTTTCCGAGCTTACCACTCTCCTGGACACTTCGAACTTGTGCATTTTCATCAACAGGTCTGCTTGATTCAGCCTTGTTTTCTCCTTCATTCCTACTAAGTTTGTTCACAGTAGCTTGATCGTTATTTAAAATTGCACTACTTGAATCAGCTTTATCTTCCGTTTTCAAATGATCAGATTCGTGCTGTTGAATTTGAACACCGTTCACATTTTCCTTTGTTGAAGAATCGTGTTCTTTCTCCTGTCCATCGTTTGATTCCTCTGATTTCAAATTGCTGCTTTTGGCGTTTTCTGCTGATTCTTGTACAGGTCGAGTAGTGGAGGTGTCGGTAGTTGTGTCATCAACAGCTTTCTTTTCCTCCTCAACTGAGACACCAATCGATTCGCTCTCAGGCTGATCCACTTTAGAGCGGACATTTTCTTCACCGTTCAAGCGCGGAAAAGTGTCTTTATCTAAACCAGAATCGGAAGTCAAAGGCTCTATGGGCGTTTCAATGCCTTGCCTTTTTCTAGGTTTCACACTTATCGTTTTCCCTTCACTATCGTTCGACGATTCGTCCTCGACTTCTGTCGGACTTCGCTTGTCTCTCTCTATATAGTGGCCATTTTTAAAGTTTACAAGTTCTGGCCAATCTCCTTCATTGAAGCCTCCTAGGTTACCTGCTGTATATGTACTTAGAATATTCTGTTTAGGGTACGGCTTGGCTTGTGTTGGCGATCGGTCAAAAAGAAGAAGAAGCGATATGAGAAGTACTAAAGTCGCCAGAATATTTGGCGGCGACCAGCCAAACATTATGTGGCTTTTTAGTACATTAAAACTTCCCCAAGGAAATGAGCGCGATCTCTCCAACCATTATTTTGTTATTACATCACAAGTAGTTTC
>Ga0099809_10050299_pt1 | contig 19282 bp, 8 predicted proteins | sample OrbTnscriptome_3_FD_81146 | JGI IMG/M metagenome (GOLD analysis project Ga0099809, IMG submission 81146) | Metatranscriptome of coral microbial communities from Puerto Morelos, Mexico - Orbicella T R C metatranscriptome (Eukaryote Community... | ecosystem: Host-associated > Invertebrates >...
TTTTTTGCTTTATTTGTGCTCTCATTCAAAGATTCACAGCTAACCTGTTAAAACCGAACCTATGAAAGAAAACGTCAGGAACAAAAAACACAAGGAAGATAAAGATCAAAATCACTTTCTTGGAAAAAAAACCATCCGGGGAAAAAAAACATCACCTAGAGTTGTAACTGGTAACTATTTATTTGTGTTTGTTTTTGTCCTACTCATACAGAGTCCTTTGAGCAGTTATGATCACAAACTCTGGCCACAATGACGAATAATACCAGTTTTTGACATTTGAAGGTACCTTTCTCAGATCTGACACGTCCAAGGCTTTTGCTCGTTTCAAACCTCTTTGTGGTCAAAAAACATGATAGTATCTATCAGCAAATCTACGCCAGGAGATGAAAAATCCGTTTTGCCTTATCTTAGCACAAGGGCAGATCGAGGAAGACTAGAAAGGGGGAAGAGTCCAAACTGGGAAAATGAGAGAGGGGGTGGTCTCAAGAAACTCATGGGTAATTAAGCGTAACGAAAACATTGTTGAGAATTCAATCTCCAGTCAGACAGAAACTTGTCCTGGTATCTCTGCCCAGTCCTCTAACTTCAACCTTCCCTAACCCAAGAACAACAGCTCCCGTTGTTGACACAGTGTAACTACAGTATAGTACCAAACAAGAGTCTCTTCCTAGGAGCATAGTTTTACTTAAGTCTGTTCGGATATAGAATGGAAAACAGTTGATTTTGACACAACTAAATGCTATATTGAATTCAGACACATGCTGTCCTATGGAGATGTTTGTGTAGTTTTATTCAAGGTAAATACATGCAACTTGAGATTCTTACGTAAAGGACTACAAGCCGATTTTATTTATTGTTACAAGTTTGTACTAGCTTTCTTGTGCAATGTGAATTTAAACTATTGATTCTCAGATATGTAACATCATACTAGAGACCAGTGTATAGGCGTAGTTTTGTTCTAGCCATCATGTATATAGTTTATCCAGCTCAAGTGTATAAGGGAAAGAGTTGTGGCCACGCTACCGGCCGGTATTAAGAAACACAGATCTCGAGGAGAGAAACTGGAGGCTAAATAGTAGTAGTCAGCGATAGGGTAAAATGCGAGGATCAAAAACGTTCCCTAGGGTAGAATATATTGTAGAGGCAAGAAAGAAGAGAGCATTCAGGCAGTCATGTCATTGGCTTCTATTCATTCATTCAGTAGTTCATTTACTGAATTATTAGAGAGGAATTAGAGGAGAATGATCACATGGGAAGCACTAATTCATGGATCGAGGGAGTTTATCGAATCAGCGTTGGGCATTTGGGGGAGAAGATAGAAGCTTCATTGGAGTCGTGGATAGTTTGATAGACTGATTGATTTGATTATTTTGAGAGACGACAAAATAATGGACCTAACCACGACTTGCCGAATAGTTTATTTTGGAAGTCACAAGAAAAGAACAGTTAGTTCGAACGTTTAGAAAAGACTATTGTAACATAGTGCAGTATCATAAGCCAACATAATTGTGACAGTATTAAATTGACCACAGGTCTGCAAAAAAAGAGCGCATGTTTTCCCAGAGAATGTTCGCATGCGATCTTAGATGCTCCAGTTTCAATGGCTTAATATGGTGAAAAAATGTAAGGACGATAGTGAGTGTATTTTAAATATTCATGGCTCAAAAGTGATGACAATATATCATCATCTGAGGTTTGTCAGGAAGTGTTAGATCTAATGTTCCTCCTCAAGAACACAATACCTGAAACGGCATGCACCAGAACCCCTCTCATTGACTGCAAAATCTGGTGAAGGTTTTTGCCAGCCTCCGTGTGATGCTACAAATTTTGCTTGCAGTACGGATTTCACGTGATATCTGTAGCATCCTGTAAAGGATCGTTCAGCAAATTAAAACTTGCTAAAACATACCTGAGGAATTCAATGGACCAGGACAGCTCAATAATCTGGCACTTCTCAGCACAGAAGCTGACACTATGGTGGAGGATGTTTTTGACGCCGTCATTAAGCACTTTCCTCGAAGTAAATTAGCAAAAATGTTGGGCATAATTGTGCAATATAAAACCTGTCATTCATTCCGCAAGAATATTCTGAATAAAAAGTTGCATTTGAAAATTTCTTGAATCATAAGAAAGCAACTGAGCGCAGGCAGTCAACACAGCAGTTACAGTAAAGCGGTAAAGCGGGGGGGCGTCATGCGACCTTTTGCCCTGGAGCAGCACATAAGCATGTAAGGGCCCTGCTTATTGCCCTGTTTGGAGTTTAAAAGTTAATTCCACTACTTCCTTTTGTTTCAAATGCCATACACTGCCGAATTCAAACGTTCTTCATCAATCAGCTTGTGTCTTGTGAATCAGATTTATCAAGGTCCTTGAGCAGAGAAACAGACACAACAGTGTGATAAATATAGATTCTGAAGACACCTTGCTACTGAAGACAGAAACATAAAATTTTCAGTTGCGTTTCCAAAGTATGTGCATTGCAATGTACTCCTGTGTAAAGCAGATACTATGTTTTTTCAGCGGGAGAATGCAGATATTCGTACGTTTTTTCCCCCACACAATCAGCCTTGATCAATCTGCCGGAGTCCAATTACGACACGGAACATCGCCATGCTGAGTTTGACTATCAAGACTGACATGAATCCTTAATGGATCAGCCGCTTTTGATACTTGTGATGCAAAATATTGCGGTGCGGAGTTTGGTAATACAGACTGACAGTTATCTGTAAAACATCAAGCAGAAAATAAAACAAATATATACTTGAGCAACCTCAAATGTCAAAGTTAAATAGCCTATTTGAATTCCATTACCATACTTGGTGTACACACAATATTCCGGTTCATATCCGGTGTGGTTTTTGAGTTTTTAGCCAACAGACAGACAAGCGTAAGAGTTTTATACATAGAGATACGCATGTTTTCTTTTTCTTTGTGGATAACTTATCTTTCAATTAAGGTCGTATTTTTCTATTAACACATATTTATACATATACCTTCAATTTTATTTTACTGTGAAGAATTCCTTGAATGCACTTAGCTTCACAGCATTGTTTCATAGTGACTACCGTGTCCAGTCACCACTCATCAGAAATGAAGTGCATGTGACGAATTGAAAATAAGCACTACACCAGCAGAAGTCTTGCACCACCTCTTGTTAATGTAAGATTTCTAACGGAGTGACGTTTTCACTCTGCAGAGCCAGGAAACTCACAAAACGAATCTGTGGCTAGTAAATCGAAGGTTTGCCAAGTGTTAAACAACTTGCATAATTTGTTCTGCATGTTCTATGAAAATACGCAAGTACGAAACGCCCATTCACGGTACGCAAATCAGTGAAACAAATATACCCAAACATCTCTAAGCTTCATGTTACACTTATCAGCCAATAAGCTATCACGAAAACACTTTTACAGCAGTTATTCTCACACATATGGTTGACAACGGTAATAATCTGGTTTCTATTCTGCAGCTTCAAATAAGCATACACTTCACAGGTAATGTTCAACAAGTTCATTAGGGAGGGGTGCCATCCACTGATCTACATGACGCATTGCAAGTCTATGGTGCTACGAGAAAGAGCCTTCACCCTCTCCTAATGTACATGAACTTAGCTGTTCTGCTCTGTACAAGGTACAGATATGTTGGCTGTTATTGCAAACCCACCCGGCTAAGAGCAAAGTTGTGTGATTTCTCACTGCATATTGAGTAGTCTTGTAATTACAGTGAGCTTCATTAGTTCAACATTGATTATCGCCCACAATCCACTTTCGTACCCTACAGGTTATGGTTTGAACACTTTGCCTATGCATAGCACATGTATGGCGTACGCCATGGTTTACCAAGCGGTGTCACATACAGATTCTGCCACACACTACAGATAGAGCACTGATGTTCTGAATGATGTGATCAGTCTGCCATCTCTATTGCCTGCTCGTAACTAATCAATCTACAGGGGATATGTCAGTGAAGAAATGGCAGGGAACTAAGGGTGATTTACATTTGACCAAACAAGGTCAGAGACCTTAAAATAATGCTTTACTCAAGACCATCTTTCTCTGCGTGCAGACCATGATTGTGTCGAAAGATACCACACAACATTATACTACTAGTACTCAGTACAGCATACAAAGGACAGCGTTGGGATAATAGAACAAAAGAATGTGTTGGGAGAAAGTGTGAAGAGAAAACATTGAGCATTTTAGTAGTGGTTCAGGCTTGTCACATGTGCCAGATTGGAACACCTCCAAGCCTCTCCCTCACGAGAGAGACAGAGACAGAGAGAGATGTTACAAAACTTCTGAATCATTTTACTCTTTGTTGAATACAACAGCAGTTAGATGCTTCTGAATAAATGCACGAATTTTTCTCCTCTAAATCTATCTGCTGTGGACAGCAGAGCAGGCACCGGAGAAAGGACCCTCCAGAGCCTTCATGAAAGTGGCTCAAGAATCTGACAACTGTAATTGCTTCACTCCAAACTGTTTCTTTTCAAAAGTAAACATCTACATCTACAACATATAATCAGTTCACGACTCTATGAATTTTTGTGTGTGTTTGGAAGGTACTTTCACCCAACTTTCTTGATATTTTTAATTATGTGGCAGCAACATTTGATCATGTGACCTTGACCCCAGGTCAGCTCTAATTACATTTTTCAGAAAGCCTTCGGAGTTCCTAACAATATACCATCAGTCTTTGGTCCATACCACAGCTCATAAAGTTGTATTTTCAGCTCATCTACACTATGTGAAGATGGAGCCAAATTACCTCTGTGACTTGAGTGGGTTATGGGTCAGTAGTCAAAGGGTTAAGAGAGTTCTATTTCAATGTGCATCCTCTAAAAAGTTGAACTCGCAGCAACCTTCTTACAGGCTATCATACTTTTGACTAAAAGCCAAAATGCAATCACCTTGTAATATTAGCTCAGGGTCTCTTGTGTTCCACACGGTAACATCTCATCTGAAGGAGTGTCCCCTCATGCGAAAACAATCCAGACTCAATTCAGAGGCACACTGAAGGCAATTTGTACATTGAAACTTCAGATGCTAGAGAAAAAGACACAATGTTACAAAAAAGCATATCCCATGGAATAAGGCTAATGAGATTAGTGTCCCAATAAATTACTGATGCAAAACTGTTGATCTGGTTTGTTATATTGATGACACGAATTAACTACTGACATAATATGTCAAAAGTACTTTAAATGGTCAATGCAACTGAAATAAGAAGTTAAAACACTAAAGGTGTTTGTGAACATTACTGAACTAGCAATCAAATTACTGAAATTTGCTGCGGATATTACTGATATGTATTTTTTGAGCCTGGCAGTCCTGAAATCAGCAAGTTATTTTTATACTTATTTTGAGTTATTCTTACTTATAGTTACAACGTCCATTAAGCTACCAGGAAATTTTGGACTACAACAAATACTAATATTGCTATTAATACTGACATGAAACACATAAATTACAAATGCATCATTATGCACGCAGCATTATCCAGCTTCACGTGTATCGGTAAAGCGTTCACCCTGAAGGGTGCAGTTATACATTCATGTATTTTAGATTTACCAGCTGACAAATTTGTTTTGCAGGAGAATCCTCAGAGTCATCAACGATCACACCGCACAACAGAAACTTATTGCAGAGAAAGCACTGTTGGCTTTGAATCTGAAGGGCAATGAAACCCGGGGCAACAAATTTGTCAGCATTATTTCTTTGTTCATCTGATAATTTATTGATTTGTTACTAGTGAATCGAATTCTCTGGAGCATATGTTTGCAATACACTAACAAAATAACAGAACTTCTGAGGTACCTTACTCCGTGCACATCAGGTGTGAAAGGAAAATAGTTGTTTTCACTGTCCAAATATTCAGCTATTTATTTATTTAGTAACAACTCAAATTAACTACAGTATGTAACACTTGCAACACTCAAATACATAAATAGAACTTCTAAAATATAGTTGACTTATTGAATATGCCATTACAAGACTTCTCTTGGGCAGCAGTCTGACAGTCTTGTGACACAGGGAGTCTTACAATGGGGGATGCATGTTGTGTGTATCGTGGATTTCTGACAATATTTCAGTCAATGAACATGGTCCTTCCATTTCAGCTCCTTAAATATTATACACATTACTACAAATGAATCTGGAACAAAAATTCTTCACTAAGATTCTTTCTTTCAAAGTCAAATAAAATGCTCATTTGATTTGCTTTTAACATAGGTGTCAAAGTTCCACTTCACATTTTGAAGTATTTGAATGATCAACATCTTTTGATTTTGGGCCTCAAGACCAAAGGTCCTTACATTTGTCAAAACATCATACAGTTTTACGGTTATCAAAGATCTTTGTGTTATATATAGAAGTAACATCAGCGATGAATGTCCTGGAACTCTGCTTCCTACGTCCTTTCTTACCACAGTCTATTGATGCACTTATCATGCACTGTTACCACAGTCACTACACTGTCACCATGCAACAACGGCGAGGATTTGCTCTCCACTGCGCTGACACTGAATCACATCAAAACATTCTTGCAGATTTCGGATTTTTCTCTTCCTTTTCCTGTCAACTGTTGTAATGATTTACTATTTCACACTAACACTTTGAGAGCGATGATTCTAAATCACCTCAATGTGGGCTGTGCGCTTATTTTTCTGGTGGAAGCAGTTACGGGTGCTGAACATTTATGAAGGAGGTATCACAAATCTGACAAGTGTACTACTTTTGAATCCCTCAAAAGAACACAAAGATTGACTTAAATTGCATAAACAACTAAGTGTAAGTTAAAATGACAAAGTAATGCATGTTACAGGATTTGAGACTCTGTAACACATTGTTAAAACGTTTAACTCTTGCTGTTGCAGGAGTACTGCTAGCGAAACCATTTTTTATTCTCAACACACATTGGGATTCCTAAACCGTAACATTAGAAACAGTACTGCTAATCGTGACAGAACACAAGTAAAAAGTGGTTTTCGGTTCTTACTTATGGTCGCGAGTCGCACAAGGCAGAGGACTGCACAATGAAGTTCATTTACAAGAACATGTAGTGGGAGAATGAACAATCAGTAGAAATTAGTTCGCAAAACGCTGCAAGTCTTACAATACAGGGACCGTCTAATGCAGGGACTACTGTACATCAAATATTTCACTAAATAGAATACTCATGTCTACGGCTCAAAATGGTTATTTCCATGGCAGGTTTACTGTACTAGGGAATGCCAAACTCATATATACCTGCACAAGCACAAATTTTGTACTGTTTTATGTCTGTTGTTATGTTCATATCTACTTTTAGGACTTTTGTTATTTCTATGCTCGTTCTCCTCCTGTCTGCAGTCACGCTCTACTGTTTACTGTCTTTTGACCTTTCCTTGTATCGAGATGTACTACATACCTACGCCTTTGTCATTATTGTTATCTACATCTATATTTCTACATCTTCATCATTTTACTTACTGTACAGAGCATTGAGCAGTTTTATTTGGAAATGCACTGTACAAGAAATAAACTATTACTACTACTATTACTATTGTTATTACTATTGATAACATAATAATTACCACTCCTGTTTTCAAAATAATAATTATTACTAATGTATATCACTGCGTATTAGCAGACATCAGACATAAGCCGACCTCTAAAAATGCCTTTGAAATTGTCACTTTTCGCGAAAACCCGCATATAAGCCGAGCATAAACTTTTGCACTATTTTAAGTGAATGCAAATGCTTATTTCTAGGATAAATGCCAGTCTGTTTACATTTCAGAATGAAACTGAACCCTGGTGTCCTCTTTCCACATTGTTTGGTCTATAATTATGAGAACCTCTGCTTCTAATTTGTCCACAATTGTTGATTATGAAAGCATCCACTCAGAAAAAAGAACTAAAGGAGCGGTTATTATGTGATAATTGTATGTCATAAAATTGTTATTTTATATATATACATGTACATATCGACTAGAGCGAGGTTGCTGATGAGCCATACGGCGAAACAGTCTGTTCAACCAAAAAGAATCTCCTGGTGTGAAACGTGTGTGTGTGCGCGCGCGCGCACACACAGTGATTTTGATCCGAGTCGGGATTGCTGGATCTGACCAATCATAGCACGTTGTGTTCTGATCTGCCGCCATAGTCATAATACAATTGCCAGTGGCCGTTACTGTTGGGAAAAACCTTTGGCTGATCGAGACATACCTGCAGATGGGAAGATGGCTGCACCCTTGCGAACAACCACATTCATAACTATGGGTGCTTTCGTATATTTTATTCAGGGTAAAATCAAATTTATTTCTGAATGTAAGTCAACCCCCTAATGTCACCATTACATTTTTTAGTTCTAAATTCAGCTTGTAGGCGGTGATACACGGTATTACTGTTACTATTACTATGATGTCAAACACCACGGTGCTAGCCATATTCTGTGCGAGTTCAAAGGGTTTGACTATGTGATTGTTCAAACATGGCAATTATTTGTATCTTTTCCTTCATTTTGCAGTCATTTCATATAAATTTTAAGCCTTGCGGACTCTAACCTCACACCTAATTATGATAATAACTGCACAAGCATGCATATTTTTTCGTATTTTTTTTAATTTCTTGTACAAGATGTTCACAGGAGCATTTGCTGAGTTTTTCCTTAGAACTTTCTTTTTATAGTAGCCACAGACACTAACAGAAGCAATAATGACAATAAGTAAAGACACAAATAAAACAATAATCATAATAATAATACTAATAACGACGGCGACGACAACGACAATGATGATTTAAAGGTAGTATGAAAAAGTTACTATACTGTAAGACTCTTTACAACACGGCCCGATATTATGCGAACTTGCTTATACAGCAGCAAAGGTATGGACCTCATTTTTGCACATCTTCATTTGCGTGTATGCACACAACACCACCACGACAACAGTGACAGTAAAATTCGGTCATTTAACATAAGAAGACGCATAGCCAGAACGCTTGCTCAATGCACAATTCCACACTCATGTGATACGCAAAGCTACTCGATAGAGACTTTTCAATGCCATACACACCACAAATCTTTTTTACCTGTTCACACAATGGAGATTAATGCAAGAGTTAGAATAACGCAATTTTTAACATTATTGACAGACAAAGCTCACTTGTGCCTTCTACAGCTTGTACTTTCAGCTTGCTACGCTACATAAAAGCGGAGACTCATGTAGTTCAAAAGTTAACAAGTGTTGCCAAAATTAACCACACTGCTTACGGTTTCTGGTAGGAAGTTTCATTCTTGTGATTTGACAATACCGCCAGCTTTCATTTCTTCTCTTCATCAGTGACAACATTAACATTGGTTTCTTAGCCTGGTGGGAATCTTGCCCACCATTAAGGTTACCACTCCCTGGCCGTACTCATGTTACATAGGTCACTGATCAAGATATAGGGGTACACTAAGGTTCTATGATTAAGATCATGGCAAGCCAAATTTTCCTGAAAACGTGTATCCAGACAGGCCCTTTCAGTGCAACGGCGCATTTTCTCAACTACGGACAAATAAATATTTTCACCACTTTCCAAACAAATTAGACCCAATAAAGTATATTCTTTAGGAAAATAGAATCAACAAGCTTTCTCATTCCATAATGATACTCAGTGTTTGTTCACAGTGGTGCTCTGTTGTGGTTTGGTGATGCGGACGAGTTCTTTTTGTACACACAGTTTTCTACCAAACCCCAAAAGTTAAGGCGAGAAAAAACATACTATACATTCACACAGCAACAGGTTCATTGGCGAATTATTTGCCGAGTACATATAGCAAGTAAATCCTGGAATATATTTCAAAAACATAATGAGATTTTGGTTTGATGGGGTATTGAAGAAATGGATCTCTCTTTTCCCTGACTGGGGACTGCCACCATCCTCATTATAATCATCAGGAGTCAGAATCATTGACAAACAGTAGTCGTACTGTCATCTTTCATAGTACTAACACAGCTAGAAGCAGGCCTGACATTTCTTCTTTCAGAATTACCATGTATTCTTTGGACACTCCCCAAGGGGATACTGTCATCAGAATCATTCACGTCCCTCATCCTCATCACTAGCTGGAACCCACATTACAAATGTTCAAATACACTGCTGAGACACAAGTGAAGAAAGTAACCTTGTTTTCTGAGAGAAAAACAGCTAATAAACAAGGATTTACCTACCTCCAAAACATCACTCAAAAATATTAAAATACGCTCTTAGCATGGGTACTACCACTCAATCTTCAAAATTCTTTCACTCAGAAGATCCACAAGACTCACTGCTTACAGACGCACGTGTTGATGTCATCAGGCGATTTCCGTAGAGCACATACTTTGAACCATAAGCCACATCCATAGTTGCCTGGAAATCGGTTTATACGGCATACGGCAAGTTCCGTAGTTGCCAGATTATGGATTAAGTGGTTATGGGTACGGTATATTTACAGCAGACCTTCATCATGAGTAAGTAAGATACAGTACAGTGCTGACAAACAAGACATGCACCACGGATAGTCACAGAAGAAAGAGACGAGCTTGGTCAGTTAAGACAAAAACTGAGGCACTCGATCATCTTGAATTATCTGTGGAAATGAATTTAAGTGCTGTAAAACTGCTGTTGTCAACAATTTTCACGCACAGACATACTTCTGGTTGCTGCACAACCACATAATAAACGAAACACTATGGCATTTGCCATTGTAAACAGGGCCTTTTGCTTTGGAGACTGGAAAATAATTTATGACGCTTGAAGAAAAGTTGAGACAAAATTACAAGAATATGTAGCGTACATTAGGGCCACAATGCAAGCTCACGGTCCCAGCGACAGCTTGGGCTGTGGTAACCTAGAAACGACTGCTGGTGGGCAGCATCTGTTGAACGGACTATGTCTTCATGCATGTCGTATGCTCAAGAAACGTTCTATGCGCCATTTAAATTAGCTGCTTGTGGCAAAGCGGTGCGTCATGTCTGTGCTCTTCAGTAACGTGTGTGATTAACTTAATCCATGCACAGGTGTACCTCCCTATACGATTGTGTTACGTTCCTGAAAACCAGATCATGTAATGAACAATTGCATACTATTAATTGGTGGGTTAACGGTGGATGCATTCTCCGACCTTTGCCTCTTTAGTGTTGGAACACTTGACAGTTTCTTTCGTTATTCCATACCCTTTAGAAGCATATACGTATAAGATGCACAATATACTGGATCCAAAAAATTCTTGAATCAATAAAATGCACGTGTGGCCAGAATGCACGTCAAGTCATGGTAGCTATGGCATGGCATGCCAGCTCTTCCACTGACCACTTAACAGTTACCGCCCACTTTTCCGTGCCCATGCATGAGATTTGTGTTGTGGGATAAAATGTTTGCATAGCTACTTCCACTTATTGGTAAGGCATTCTGTACAATATTTTTTCTAGATTGACTCGCATGAATTTCACCTTTAGGGACACTTTTTGACACAAAATATCGTGAAATCGTCAATTCCTTCTCCTCACTCCCACGCACATTAGGCACCACCTCACTTGCTCAACATGTAAACACACTCTAGGAGGAAAAATTGCACACAATGAAGAGAAACACCTCTGGCAATAATAAAAAATACTCGAGGAAAGAAATAAAGAGCTGGATGCCTGCTGAGTATGATGCTGAGCGCTTGGAGGACATAACCCACCACAGCCTGGCAATCGCAACAGCGAGCAGAGAAAGTCGTACAGTGAGAAAGTGGGATAAATTAATGGCAAGCGTAATAGCGAAATATTGTATGGTGAGGTATTGTATAGCAAGGTTCGCCTGTACAATAATGCCCGAAGTAAACATGTTGACATACCATGAGGAATCCACAAAGCTGCTACTACGTTAAGGGGGAATCTCCAAAGGATTCTTTCACCACAGTAGTTTCATATCCTTGCAGTTCGTGAGGGTGAGTTAAGGAAAAATTCTTTCTCCAACTGTTTTAAATGTGAAAAGAGTATGTAACACTTCATAAAACACATAAAAAAACAAAAATATACCCAATGTGAGACAGATGTGATAACGTGATAATAGCAACAGCTAAATAGGTCTATTTGTTAAATTCACCAAATACCACTCACTCTGTGATAAACCACATTATCACACGCACTCATCCTCAACTCAGTATGCATTTATGGATCGCATTGCACAGGGTCTACAGTGTAATTTTCTTGAATCATACTGCATCTATATACATGTATGTCAAAGTTTGTTCTCTGAAAAGATCACATTTACGAGTAAATCACAGCATAAAGATTATCTAGTGTCTTACTAACTTGTTCCTCGAACGAGAATTAAGTGTTCAGGGGAATATGTAACATTAATCAAATAATTTTAAGTTGATACATTAAAAAATTTAGTGAAATTTCCACACCTGACGGGCCACGACTTTTCAAAATGAACATGAACACTACATTTTTTTCCTACATAAACAGGATAAGAGTAATGTATTTCACCTTGCTAAAATTACATCAAATTGTGAATGTTAGAAGTTGTTAAACATCTAAAGATGTTGAAGCTTACTCAACCATTTACCTTCCTCACATTGCATCTTGCTCATTAGCACTACACAAGAATCAACTTTTATCTGTCTCAAAACATCTTACTACCGTAATGAACAAAACTTCCTACATTTCAAACCTGCAGTCACAGATACAACTGCACCTTTTTGCCGGACTTGTTTTGCTTGTGAGAAAAGCGGTCAAAGAAAAACTTTCTCCAAAAATCTTATAAACCTTTCCTTCATCCTCTACCTTACTTGGAACAACTTTTTGAAACATGTACATCCATACAAGCACACGCTACCTTCAGCACTGTTTCAGTTTCCAATATTAAATACTTGACTGCTATATACACTTCATATGCCCACCCTAGAGCAAGGGGCAGAACAAAAAAAATTTTCAGGTAGTTCTTAGTACAACGCTACTCTTGAATGGTGCTACGTGCTTTCGCTGTTTCAATATTCAACGCATTTGTTAATCATCAAAGCAATGCTCACTACCAATTCTGTTTTTCAACTGAATCCTTTAGGACTGGTATTCCAAACCTATTCTAGACCTAGCTTCCTTCTAAAACATTTAGTATGTTCTCGCATCCCCTACAGAAGCAACATCTCGTAATAAGATTAAGAATGCAATTAATCCTGCATTTCACCAAAAAATTTATTTCTGCTAATTGTTGACTATTGTATATACTCGGGTAAAAGTCTCCTTCACGAACTGGTCGACCCCAGTTCGAACCTGAAAAACAGAGCAACTTACAGACCCACATTTAAGTCGATCACATAAAACGGGCTGCGCACCAGCTAAATGTTCAATGCATCATTTCTCCCGACGCAACTGGTAACAGGTGGTGCTAATTCCATCAAATAAAGCTGTCCCTGTCCTCCACGTCACCACTGTAACTCTAGCAAGCGCTTTCTCTACCTTAATTCAGTAGGTGATGCATTGTCCCAGACATGCGTGACGCTATTTGCTATCCTCACAAGCCATGAAGTAGGTGGGTTATTGCAATGTTCAATGACCTCTACCATAAACAAGCATACTAAATAAGTGGAACTTGAGAGAGCGAGAGAGAACGACAGAGAAGGGGGAGGGGGAGAGAATACCTAGTGGTGAGACAGGCACATACGGAGGGTTCCTACAGACAGAGTTTGTGCTCTCTGTGGTAGCCACTAGCTGCACCCCTCTTAATCAGCCGCAAGTGAACTCGTCCCATTTGTGTCACTCCTTCTCAGTGATAACAGTTGCATGTGTTTCCTTTCCATTTGCTGTATTGTTCAGCCTCATTACCAATGCTGCGATGGTTTATTATCAAAGTAGAGGGTTCGTGAGTGCATTTAGCAGGATTTAAAAATTGCAAAGAAAGGAAACAATTCAACATTCTGCAGATCCACAACGCACTCATATCTGGTCGCAGAGTCCACAGTGAATGTCTAAGGCAGCGCACTGGTGCTATATGTTACTGCACCTTGAGTGCTGTAATGTATGAACCAGTATTTGACATATACCCCAGTCTATACGGTAACAAGGAAAGGACAGGAAAAAAGAGAGATTAAAAAGCAGATAGCGCACACAAATAACGCTATTTAGTCAGTACTAGTGTATAACTGAATGTCTGATAGAGGAATGTGTCACAGGGAGTGGCTAGATTGTGCTTTACAAGTCCACGCTTTCTATACTGATGCCAAAAAATGAAAGCCTAAGTTAAACAACTTCAGTAAAAAAAAACAAACATAAAAAACTAGAATCTGTAAAGGTAGCCTACCCACAAAAATGACAACTCGACATATAAATTTAAATGTTTAAACCAGTAATCTTTCAAATTTAAGTATTTACTACTTTTAATCCTAGGTTTTGCACCTCCTAGAAAGTTAGGTGCTCACTTGAGGACCCCTGCATTACAACATATAGTTGCGTGACAGTTGCACAGGAACTGTCGAACGTTCGCAAACTATCATATAATTAACAGGCGACTGGCCAACACCACTTTGATTTCCGTAACCCATTGGTGCACAAGCGCTTGTCACGTGGTGTGAAAAAAATCGAATATGCAGGTTAAAACTTCCATTTGACAGCTTTTGTGAGTTACAACTCGGACAAAGCATATATTGTTAGAAAGGAGAGTGTTACAGCTTTCTACATATGTATTTGCTATTTCCATATTGTGCTGTGTTCTCGATATTTGGTCATGTCAAGTCGGATGACTCTTCCAGTACAAGTTTCAACTTGCCAACACGCACACAATCTGAGGTGAAAAACATATAGACCATCAAAATTACTACAATAAATTATCATCACCTGTTATTATAGTTAAGTACCGAAACAATGGAGGAAACAGCACGGAAAAGTACGGAATAGTTTTTAATCTGTGGGTGTTTGAAAAACAACACTGCGTTAGAGTTGCCATGGCAATGGTGCAGACCACAGATAGAAACTAGCCCATAACAGTGATAAAAATATCTCCATTCAGTGGAATATTAGTGTAGAATTAAGGCTAAAATTTTCGCCTCCCTCGTCGTCATGATGTTTGGGGATATTACAACATTCTGACTGGTAAAACTGACTATGAAAAAATAATACGGATAAATCCGTACGTGTGCGCCAATGGGTTAAGCACAATGACTTTGATTCTCTGCAAAGTGCTTGTATACTTCATCACAACATTTTGCTCTCTCTCAACCAGTGATTTTCCACCTGTGTGTTGTGGCCTCCATAGGAGCCATGAACCTTTCTTGTGGGGGTCGGGTGTATTTTTTTGAAACTTTGATCCTGAAGACTAACTACAGTGGCTTTGTGGTTAGAGCATTTGCTCCACGGTCGGAAGTTTGTGGGTTCATTCCCCAGTCCAGTCATACCAAAGACCTTAAATGATACTATTTTGATGCTTAGCATAATTAGAACGCGCAGAGGAACACTACACACAGACGCTACCAAATAACTGATCCTTGTCTCTAGCTTTCACTACTTACAGTAGCTGTGCTGCCTCAGGGTATTGGAAACGGAAACAAACCCCACATGATGTGTCAAATGGCACCAGTAGACTTTAGCTTAGGTAGCAGAGAGAAATAAGAAGGCGCCAAGAGCTACTCTGCAAGGAGTACAGTTGTCCTCCCTTAGCTCTTCACCATGCAATTAAGCTGCATATTAGAAATGAAGATGAAACTATTTTCTTACATTTCTGTTCTGGCCAATGCTGTGCACAGTAAAATCATTTCTACTGATGTACAAATCTCGATTTCCATTAACTGTTATCCTGCGCAACGTGACTATTCCCTTATGTGATATCGTGGTATGTATCTGCACATCGCGCATCCTGCCACGAACACCGATCAAAACGTAATCTGCACTTCACGCTTATAGTCGTTTTTGATACCAGGTTTCTTTATGACCGTCGCAGGCAAACTTTCCTGTAGTCAACTGTACTTCTGGGGACATTTTGTCACAGCCAAAAAGTGCTTGATTGACGTCAGTATTGTCAGTATTGTCAGCTGCGCACATGCTCAAGGCTGATGAAGCCATACTGGAAAGTTACAGCAACAAATCTGAGAACTTTCTGGCCCTTTCAAAATGGCGTCATCGCAAGATACAGGTGTTAATGATATGGGCCAGATAACAGATTCTTGTGCAAGGAAGGTAATGAGATTATTTCTGAAGACTTAGCAAGCTTTTTTGTGCCAAAACAGAAGTAAAGATTATCTTACCCAGGATAGATAGACAAGGAGAAAGAGGGATGAATGAAGCCTGCTCACCTGGAAGTCTTATCAGCGTTCTCCTGATTATGGGGTGTCAAACTGGATAATTATTGCCCAGAGGACCTGGTATCTCTTACAGACTGTTCTTTCCAAGGTTGTGGACTGTTACCAAAGGTTATATAATAGTTTTGCTCAGAAAAAGATCGTGAAATCAGCTTTATTTACTTGTAGAAGTATGCAAGTTATGCAGGTTGTGGCCATGTCTACTGAATTTCTCACACACTGCTGTCTCTTGTAAAGACATTGAGTGTGTATATTATGTTATATATTTTGGAGACTATGAATGTATTGTGGCTAGTTTGTATTTTGAAATAACATCCAGCATGTTTTTGTAGGTTTTTATCTGCACTTACAGGGAGCTATTACCCTTTGAAGTAGGAAATGTCTTGATGAATACGAAAAATTCATAAACAATGACAAAATCAACACATGGAAATAGACTTTACGGCTTTGGTTTTTGGTTCAGAGCAAAGTATGTTCAATCCTGATACTGACATACAACTTTTATGAACAAAACACCATAAAGAAAAAGGTTGAATACCACTGCCCCTAAACGATGAGCAAGCTCTTAAGACTATGTGCTACCATTTCAACTGTCAGCTTTGACGCATACCTTCATTTTCGTTCTCTGCGATCAAAGTTTGCCTTGGATTTCATTAGAAAGGCAATTACATGGTGGCCTTGTGTGCTGTGCAAATACAGAAATTCTAGTTGTGAAAGTAACACTTGAAATTTCATTTGAGCAGCTAGTTCAGTACCAGATGACAATATCTTTGTTTCAACAATCCCTCAGCTAGCCCCTAAATGGGTACTAGCAGACTGCAATGTGAATGCCTTTGTCACCTCGAAGGAGCTCAATCTGTCTTCTTCATGCACATCAACTTTAAATATTCATTACCAATTTCAGTTATGTGGTTATGTGGTTACAAGCCCATCCCATGACTTGTTGAGAAAATCATTTTTTCATGCAACAAGAACTGAACTTACATGATTAGAGATTGTTTTGCCTGCTGAATTGTGGCTCAGCAGTAATGTCTACATATAAGGGGAAAAAGTAGGAAAAAGTAGTTACAACCTTCTGAGCATGTATTTTTGTACATGACCTTGATCTCTGAACAAGTGATTACTATTTATTAAAATTGCATCAATTAATGTGTTAAGTAATGTTTATCAACTTGAAACTTGAAAACTTGTTGCAAGTATCAACCGATTTAGCGTTTCTACATGTCTGTTTGAGTTGTCATGAAATTCCAATACGTGGTAAATGCACAATTTTACTGTACTTAGTATGCCGATTTTTCAAGAAATAAACGAGTATATGGAAGAAACCAACCCTGTGACCAGTGCTTTACTTTTCAGTTTTAGAATTATTCACATCTGTACTTCACACTTCTAAAGTAAAATTCAAAGTGTTGGAAATTTTTTAGAGCCTTACAAACCACTTTACAAACACTGCAAAATTTCAGTTTCTTACAAAGCAATTTTACTGGGGGTAGGCACTTATATCGAGCTGCAACTCAAAAACTAGGCCTGTGACCCCAACTTTTAAGTGCTTGATTATGACAGGCACAGCTCAATGCATAAATTACAATTGTCAAAATGGATCCATTGAAAACTACTATCCATTGGAGTGACTATCCTTTATCTACAGTACATGCACGCATAATGTAATGTAGAACACTACTGATCAACCTGAAAGAGTCAGAACCACATCACTAAAAATGACCAAATGCATGTCACTTTTCCACTTCATGATCACACTTTCACTTCTATTTTCCGTTTTCACCTGTTTTTTTCTTGCAGCGATTTCTACTCTTTGACAGGCCCTCCACTTTCCCCCCTTAACCTTCTAGATGATGCTCCTAAAGGTCTACACAAAAACCCTCACCTTTCAATGCATACTGGTTATCTACACTCCACTGCAAACTGAGAGTTTTCGTGGGAGCCCTGTCTTCTGTTGCTATTCATGTTCCCTCTTCCGGCTAACCTCTACATAAACAATACCTTATCCATAGCATTCATTCACTTTCTACCAGATCTTCATATTTACAACAAACACTTTAGTTCAATGCACCAGTTTCCAATCAAGTCAACTTTATCAAAACCAAACTGATAACTGTCAACATACAGCATCAACTTTACTTCCTCGAACACCATTTCTTGGATGAGTATCACTATTTACAAGCAATTACACACATTTCAGAGCTCTTTCTAACCATTTCAGCACATCAACTCACCAACGTCAATTTCATCTTGTACTTTCTACAAGTTGCTAATTCTACTGCTCAAATCATGTACACAGCTGACATCCATAGTGCAATTCCACAATTACGCCAACAACACCAGTTTGCACCTTCATGCAAAGAGAACACCAGTACCCTGTAATTCTTTTCCTATCAAAACTGCCTTTCAAGTGATCTCTTTCCTCCCACATTTTCATTCATCCACAGAAACTCACTTTTCAAACTTAGTAAAAATACAATACATCAATCTCCTCATTCCACTGTTACCCTACTTTCATTCTTACTTCAACAAGATATTTCATTACGCTTACAAGCACAAAACCCTTTGGAATATCTACACACTGCATTTCATCACATGTATTCAAGCTCGCTCAATGATCTATATTGATCACATCACTAGTTACCCATTAGCATTCTACAACGATTAGGTTACTGTTCTCTCGACCTGTTCCAATCTTAATGTGGAGATGTACTTTGTATTTTCCACCATGCTTAATACTTGTCAAAACTGAAAAGTCATCAGACTCGCGCACATGCACACTGCTGCCATAAAGCACTGATGGCACGGCTACCAATCACGGCACTCAACACCCTATATTCTACATTTTTTTCTTTTCACATGGCTTTATTTCTTGTACACAAAATGCTATCTTTATTGCTTTTTAACTAAATACATTTCAAACTACATAGCTTCACATTCGTTACCAAAACTCAATTCAATTCACAGCATCAAGTCATGCTACATTCCCCAATCT
>Ga0099809_10253966_pt1 | contig 16811 bp, 26 predicted proteins | sample OrbTnscriptome_3_FD_81146 | JGI IMG/M metagenome (GOLD analysis project Ga0099809, IMG submission 81146) | Metatranscriptome of coral microbial communities from Puerto Morelos, Mexico - Orbicella T R C metatranscriptome (Eukaryote Community... | ecosystem: Host-associated > Invertebrates >...
AAAAAAGAACCAAAAACGTTCCCTATCCCAGCACCAACCCCTCCTAACGCTATACTGGCACATCCTGCACCTATAAGTTTTGCGCCTTGTAAAATTATTACAAATTGCTAAACTTTTTTACGCGTTAATAGATCTTTTCCTCGGTACCTTAAATAATAAAAGGATCAGCCCAAACCAATTAGTCTAAGCTTTTACCCAAGGGTTAATAATTTAAATCCTAATATACCTATTCCAGCTTAACCCCTCTAACCTTTTGCCGTACAAACTGAATTTACTGAGCGTATCAGTGGTGCATAATCATTTCTAATTTATTTATTATTTATTCCTTGAACTGCTTAAATATTTTTTATAGAAAAATATTACTATAAGCCTCGCTATCAAAAATACTAGACCTAACATTATAAGTATTTTTGGGTTTGATTCTACTAAATACAATCCAATAGCTTTAATTTGAGGATAAGAAACATATTGCTTTTCTATAACTTTATTAACATCAACTACCTCATACGATTGATAGTTAATATGTTCTATATTTAAGATTTTATTACTAAATCTTATAAATAATAACCATATTATTACAACGAATATAAACAAATATAGTGTAATTTTTACCTTTTTATTTTGTTTAAATTCCGAAGCTTGCACATTTATTATAAATGTTGATAATATAAACATTATTAATACAACGCCTAAATAAACCGACCTTAATACGAATCCGTAAAAGGGGAAATTACACGTTATAAACATAAGACCTAGCCTAAGGAATGCGGTCATTAAAAATAACCTACTTATAATTAAATTACTAGAAACTAACGCTAATGATATACTTGTTATCAATATTGTAGTTAACATAAACATCAATTTAAAATTATATTTGGCTTTAAGCCAAATACTAACCTGGTTAAAGTTAGCGATAATCTTATTCTAAATTCGTTACGATTTAAATCTATTACTATGCCATTAGTATCGGGTTTTTGCAGATTAGAATTAAATGCCCTGCTTGTATACATCCACATACTATATGCTATAGATACAAATAACCTAGGCGAAACCCTTATAAGGATTTTATAATTAAATTCTGCAATACTAAGTATAGTAAAGATTTCTGCTATGAAATTAGCTGTAAATGGGAACCCGATATTGCCCAGTATAAATATGAATAAAAAAGTATTCATTACGGGTGCTGTCTTAGCTAAACCATGTATATAATATAGATTTTTAGTTTTAATTCGATTATATATAAATCCAATTATTATAAATAAAGCTGATGAACTTATTGCATGTGAAACTGCTGTTAAAAACCTTGCTCTTTCACCTAATTGACTAAACGTTAATAAACCTATAAAAGCAAAATTCCTATGAACAATTGAAGAATAAGCAATTATACGTTTTATATCGTTTTGTCGAATAGTAGTTATAGAAGCATATACAGTACTTACGATTGCAAGCCTTAATAATCAACCTGAATTGTACTTAAATACTGATCTCATATTAAAATATAGAAATCGGTATATACCGTAAAAAGCTAATTTTAATAAAATTGCCGCTAATATTACTGATGCAGCTGTCGGACCTTCAACATGAGCCTCTGGTAATCATAAATGAAATGGACATATAGGGAGTTTTACTAAAAAGGGTACTAAAAAGGATATAAATACTATATTTTGGGTTTTAAAAGTTAATTCCCTTGTATCTATAAAACCTAGGTTCGCACAATTATATTTTGATAATAAAATCCCTATACCTATAAAAAATAAAAATAATGATACAGTTGAATACGTATAGAAATACCTTATCGCACGTAATTTGCGAGCCCGAGAACCCCATACATAAATCATTATTAATAAAGGTAACATAATTAATTCAAAAATAGCTCTAAACCTTATTCTATTTGTTACGAGAAATAAATAACTTATTAATATATTTAATATTATTAATAAATTATTAAACATATTATAATTTTTCCTGATATTACGCCATGACATTATAAATATTATACTTGTTATGTACATATTTAATAATATAAACCTTACCGCAATACCATCAATGTAAAATATTTGATTACTATATAAACTACTTACATAACCATGATAACTTTGATTAATTCAATAACCTAAAATATTAGCACATAAAAATTTTTTCTTTGAACTTATTAACCTTACATAATACGTGCTTCCTTTGGCTAAATATAGTTTATAGATACTTATATAACTGCTAAACAATGCGACCATTGTTACACTTCTGCTATCAAAGATATTCGAAGATTTTGCAGATATACGATTTGATATACTATCTATACTATGCATAACGCCTATAATTAAAACTCTTAAGGTGCTCATTGCAAGTGATTTACATATGCTTATCTTTTTACTAAATTCTAAAATATTTAGTTAATAACCTCGTTAAAGGGAATATTAATAAGAGAAAAGGTAGTACTGTTTTTCACCCTAAAATCCTCATTTTATCATACCGATAGCGCGGTAACAAAGCGCGCCTTAAAATTAATATCTGTGCTAATATTATACATTCTAATACAAACCTTATATAATTAAACACTATAGATCTTTTTGGACATCCATTATAACCCCCCCAAAATAATAATATATTAATAATACTAACTACGAACATATTTACGTATTCCGCTAAAAAATACATTAAAAAGAATACATTCCCGTATTCTACATTGTAACCTGCTACCAATTCCGCCTCGGCTTCACTTAAATCAAACGGAATCCGGTTTGTTTCTATAACTGTCGAGATAAAAAAACTTATAAATATAAACGGTAACCTAAAAATTAAAGGTGCTGTATTTTTTTGAAAAAGTACTATACCGGATATAGATAAATTATTCGTTATTCTGAATATAAATATTAATGCAAATATAAAAAATATCTCATAAGCTAATCTTTGTGTAATTGCACGTACGGCCCCTAATACACTATATTTTGAATTACTTGATCAAGCTCCGATTATTATTGAATATGTACCAATAGCCCTAATTATAAGCCTAATTAATCTTGAATAATTTAAATTACCTACTACCGCCGTATTATACGAAAAGCTAATAAGCATTAATGAGGAAAAGGATGCTGATAATCCTATAATAGGTGATATAAGATATAAAAAATTATTGACTTTATTAGATTTTTTACGTTCTTTAAACAATAATTTTAGGGCATCCGCTATTGGTTGTAATACACCAAATAACCCTACAACATCAGGTCCCCATCGCCGTTGTATAATACTTCTTATTTTACGTTCACATAGAGTATAATAAGCAACAGCTAATATAAAAAATACAAGCTGTATGCTTATTAATTTAAAAAATTCTATCATCGCACGCGACTCATAATAGGATTATATACGTGCGCGTTAAGCTTTGTAAAACCTGTAAATTTTTTATTTTCATATTCCGCGGATAAAAATACGAAAAAAAAGATACATAGTGATACCGTAGCTATAAATAACCCACACGTTGCCATTTGATTAAAATACTCAAAGGCTTTAGGGTAATTAGGTATACGTCGAGGCATACCTGAAAAACCTAAGAAATGTCTCGGGAAAAACGTTAAATTAACCCCAATAAATAATGTCCAGAAATGGATTTTTGCGTATCAATCATTATAAGTACGCCCCGTTATTAACGGGTACCAATAATATATACCTATAAATACACCGAAAACGGCGCCTAGAGAAAGAACATAATGGAAATGAGCTACTACAAAATAAGTATCATGTACTGCTATATCTATACCTACGTGTGAGCACATTATACCTGTTAAACCTCCAAACGTAAATACTATTATAAACCCAAATATAAAATATGTAACTGTACAGAAAAAAATAGATCCACCTCATAAGGTAGCTAATCAACTGAAAACCTTTATACCAGTAGGTACTGCTATTATTCTAGTAGCTGCTGAAAAATATGCTCGCGTATCAACATCTAGCCCAACAGTATACCTATGATGCGCCCAAACTATAAACCCTAATAAACCTATAGAGATTCTAGCTAAAATCCTACCTAAACGACCGAAAAGAGCTTTATTGGAAAAAAACACACATACTTCACTAACAATACCAAAAGCCGGTAAAATTATTATGTATACTTCTGGATGACCAAAAAACCAAAATAGATGTTGAAACAATATTGGATCACCGCCACCAGCTGGATCAAAAAACGATGTATTAAGGTTGCGATCTGTTAATAATCTAGTTACTGCACCCGCTAAAACAGGTAATGAGAACAGTAATAAAGCTGAAGTAACTAGTATACTTCAAGTATATCTAGGTACTTTTTCTGCCGCCATTGCCCGTAAATTTGATATCGTACATATAAAATTTATTGAGCTTAATAACGATGAAACCCCAATTAAATGTATGCTTAATATTAAAAAATCAACTGAATTTGATGAATGGAACGGGTAAGAACTTAAAGGGGGGTATAATGTCCATCCGGTTCCAGGGCCTTCTGAACCTAATGCTGAGAATTTAAGCCTCAAAAATGCTGGTGGAGCTAACCAAAAACTCATATTATTAAGTCGAGGAAACGCTCTATCCGGGCTACCTAATTGCCTAGGTACTATTATATTACCAAAACCTCCTATTAATATAGGCATTATCGAAAAAAAAATCATAATTAAAGCATGAAGAGTAATTGTAACATTATAAGCTTGAGGGTCCTCATAATGAAACGCTAAAGGTAAATTTGCATCTAAAGTTAAACGAATAAAAATTGAATACCAAAGCCCTATTACGCCCGCTCCCATACCAAATAATATATATAATATTCCTATATCGTAATGGTTTGTTGCTGCAAACCAACGTTCCAAGTACTTTCCTTTCGAAAATTCGACTGTACGAGGTATTTCCTTATCTCGTCATTCTATATATCGTGGTTTAAGAAGGTGTTTATATATAATCTTTATATAATCTTTTATCGAAATTTAACGATCTATTTCACCAAAAACAATATCCTGTGTACCTATAATAGTTACAAGATCTGCTAATAATTGCTTCTTTGACCTATAATTTAAACTTTGTAAATTATAAAATCCTGGAGCCCGGATTTTTAAACGGTATAAATTAGAATTATCTTTGCTTATTGAATATAATCCGAACTCCCCTTTAGAAGCTTCATAGGATGAATACCTTGAACTTGGATTAATTTCCATGCTTTCTGAACATATTTTATAATGATATATTAAATTCTCCATATTATCTTTTAATTTATTACGCTGGTTTATTTTTAAAATATTGGTATTAGCTTCTATCTCAAAGAAATATTTATTCCGGATTTTTAAACATAGTATTTCAACTAAGCTTAATATGTTATATGCAGAACATTTTATCTCCTCTAAGCGGATTAAATACCGATCTAAGCAATCTGCATTTAAGCTTAGTTTAGTTTGAACAATTTCAGAAAAATGAGGTGCTTGTTGTATACTATTACTATCTAATCTAGTTAATCGTAAATCATTTGTACTAAAAATACTACGATTTCTAGGCCCCGAGATACCGAATGAATTTGCGGTTTTTTTAGTTTTAATAATACCTATACCTTTTAAACGATTTAATCAAATAGGATTTTCTGATAAAATTAAATTTCTATCATTGACCCTTTTTAGGATTTTTATTGCGCATTTTTTGCAATCCCTTAATATTTCTGGTTTTAAATGGTAACTTAACCCCCCTGGCCGTATGAATGAGGCGTGTCTTCGTGATCCACAAACTTTTTCATACAACGCCATTAAATTTTCACGTTCTTCAAATCCCCATAAAAACGGAGTTAACGCTCCTACATCTAATGCATGTGTTGTTAAAGCTCTTATATGGTTTAATATTCGAGTAATGTCTAAGAACAATTTACGTTCCATATATATATGTTTGTCTAATGAAATGTTTAATAACTTTTCTACATGTGTTGATAGAACATATTCTTGAAATCTTCTTGATACATAATCAAGACGATCTAAATAAGGTAGGGCTTTTAAAAAACTCTTATGCTCAGATAATTTTTCTGTACCTCGATGTAATAAGCCTATTTGAGGATCAGCTTTTTGTATATATTCTCCATCTAAGGACAAAACTAACCGTAAAACCCCGTGGGCTGCTGGGTGCTGCGGTCCAAAATTTAGCATATATAAATTGTATTTATTTTTAATACAGATCGACTTCAGCTATATATAATCTAGCTAACACAATGAAAACGTATGCTTGAAGAACAGCAACTGCCCTTTCTAAAGATAAGATAAAGGATAAAACGGGTAATGAGCTTACTAGAATTATTAATTTTTTAATTAATACTAATGATGAAAGCCTCGTTACGACAAATAAAGACCCAACTAATCTATGTAACATAATATGCCCCGCTAACATATTTGCAAATAGCCGTATAGCTAAACTAAATATCCGCGCTACTATAGAAATTAATTCGATTAACGTCCTTGCAAATTTTATAAGTATTATATCAATATTAATAAATAGCAAGGGATTTAACCTATTAATGCCGTATTTTGCGTAATTATATAAATATGCTGAGAAAATAACCTGCGAGGATAGTACTAAATTGAAAACGATTCTTGATGTATATGTAAATTGAAAGGGTACCCTGCCCAATAAATTACTTATTACGATAATTAAAAATAATCCAACAAAATAAGCCACCTTATTTTGGATTTTTTTATTTAATGAAATCCCCTTTAAAATATTTTCTATAAAATTTTTAACTATAAATCTATTAATATTAATTCGAATATTTCTTTTATTTTTAAATGTAAAACCGTATTGAAACGCTACTATAATTATAAAAAATATTAGAAATCTAAGTCTAATACTTTTATTTACCGCTAGTCTAAAATTAAATGGATTATCATGGACTTTTTCTCTGAATTTGCCCCTACTAATATAATAAACTCCGGTAATTTTCGTTCCTAATCACAGTAAAGGTGCCCAAAATATATCAAATGTCGATTTTAAATATAATTAACCCTTAACCTAATTTTAAGACCCTATTTACTATTTATGTCCCTTTTGTATTTAATATAATCGTAAATTATATCTTTGAATTGATCCCTAAGCCCCTATAATAGACCTTCCCTCATGCTTAAACCACACTTAATAAAATGCGATTATACGCCTTACTAGCCATACCTTACTAATACCTATATCTACCAAAAATAAATACAGGATACCCTAAAATTCAATAATTACTTATCAGATTTTTTACCTAGTAACCTACCCAACCGGTATTATATAAGGGCTTAGATACTTATAACTCATATAAAAAATTATTGTATTGTCAATCATAAATAAATTCTTTAGCTTTTTTACTACCAAATATTCCCTTTTTTTCATAAAAATCTAATTCATCTACTTTCTCTGGTTTTTTTAATAACGTATCTTCTTTTTTTTCGTATTTATTCACTATTTCCCTTTTACAATCCCTAATTTTTGAGACTTCTAATTGTACTAATAAAGCTTCAATAGCCTTTAAAGGTAGTTTATAGCGTTTTAATACTTTATTTTTTAAAATATACGGATACTTAATTTTGATAAATAAATATCCTTCATTAAAAATAAATACTTTCGTTGCTTCGGAATTAACCCCTTTGCCTCTTTTACTATTTTTTGGGTTTTTTAATATGTAACTTGGCTTAGGTAATAATAATTGTATTTTGGCTTCTTTTTTAAAAAATTCTCTTATTAACTTTTTAAGGCGTTCTAAATTATCTTCTGTAACAATCTGTATTTTATCGCTGAAAATTAATATACTTATTATTTTGTTTTTTTTATCTCTTACTACAGGGTTTTTATTTGTTGCTAATTTTTGATTTGTTTTTTTCATGCTGTTTTAATTTACGTTTATTATATTTAAGTTCTTGTTGAGCCTGATCTAATATAAATATTAATGCTATTATTGCGAAATATAAAAATATACTTAATTTACCTACAAAAACAACTTCGGCTATTGGTTTCATATAACCTACATTACCTAAAACAACAAAATTCGATGCTCACCAGCCCCATAAAATCTTTTTAGGGGTATTAAAACGCGCTGATGTAACACTTGTCCATTGCGCTAACATAGGTAATATAAACATTATTATTAAAGACATTAATCTTACAACAACCCCTAACACTTTATTATCTATTGACCGCAATCTACCATAAAAAGGCAATAAATATCATTCCGGTACAATATGCTTAGGCGTTACTATATTATTTGCTTTAACATAATTTACTGAATGAACAAATTTATCCGGATATAACCTTACAGTTCTAAATCTTATGAAGTATGAAGTTAGAATAAACGCTAAATCTTTCAAGAAAAATGATGGAAATAGCCCTACTTGGTATCTTGGCTCATCTTGTGATAATCCTAACGGTTCAGTTGAACCTTGCTCATGTACAGACATTATATGGAAATACGACATAAACCTTATAATAAAAGGTAAAGTAAAATGAATAACATAAAATCGTTTTAAAGTTACATCCGTGACAGTCCTATCACCCCATATCCATTGAACAATTTCCGACCCTACATGCGGTACTACAGTTATTAGGTTTGTTATAACAATAGCGCCCCATAATGACCTTTGCCCCCAAGGTAATACATAACCTGTAAAGGCTGTTAAAATAGTTAATATAAATAACCTTAACCCTGAAATTCACGCTGATTTTTGTTTGCGATAAGATCCGTAAAATAATCCCCGGGCTATATGCCTATATCTAAATATAAAAATTCTTGAAACATTTGTTCTATGCAAGTACCGTATATCATTCCCATAATTTACAATTCGCGTAACTTCAAGGATCTGCTTATAAGCCTCTGCAGATGTTGGAACATAAAACGTGGCTAATACTAGACCACTTATTATCTGTATTAACATTGCAGCTACAATTGCAGATCCGTAACACCAGTTTATGTTAAGATTAGCAGGAGTAGGATAATTATTACCTATATGTGCTTTAACAATTTTAGATACTGGGAATTTACGGATTGTGGGTTGAGCTTGGGTATAACGATTATACGGCCCTCGGCGTGGTGTTCCTATCATCAGCACTATACCTTACAGAATAGCAACTCTATAGGTCTGTAACCGTGAAAACGGCCACAGAACTCGGAACATTGCCCATAAAAGGAGCCTAATCGTTCAGATTTCACGAAGAAATGATTCGAACGACCTGGACAGGCATCTCTTTTTATTCCGAGAGCTGGTATAGCTCAAGAGTGCAATACGTCTGTAGAGGATGCAAGAGCACGTACAAACGTTTTTACGGGTAATAAAATAGCAGAAGTACAAGCTAGGCGGTATAATTTAAATCCACTTGTTAAATCATCTGCATGCAACATTCCTGCAGATATTTCAGCATCGTATGTAGTTGTTTCTAATTCATATTCTCAATACCATTGATTACCGTTTATTTTTAAAGATAGTTCATATTTATTATACTCGTCTATTAAATATAATAATAAGAATGAAGGTAATCTAGTTAACATAATCATTAATGCAGGTATAGAAGTTCAAGCAGCTTCTAAGGTTGAATTATGATTATAATGCTCAGCTGATTCTTTATTTGCTTTATAATTAAAATTAATTATAATGTAAACACAGAACCAGATAACCCTTATAGAAATAAGAGCTATATAGAAATGTAATATATCAATTAATTGATATATTTGCGTTACATTTCCACTTCCTGTAAATCCAGGCTCATATACATATATTTGTTTACTATTAGAGTGTGTTATCATAGCGGTTTTTTCCATAATTTCATTTCTATTGATCTTAAATAAGTTTTCTGTATTGTTGTTAAGGTGTAAGGGAAATATTTTTTTGCATAACAATCGCGATTATAATGAATAGCTTCTATAACAGCATCTTTTTCAATTTGAGATAATTTAAAATAAGGGCTAACTTTAAATTTATCTGGATCCTCAGTAAAATAATTCTTATTAGTAATGTTATTTTCTTTGCACCATTGGTTATATTCGGCTAAAAATTGCACCTCATCCCAGGCTACTCGACCAGATACACACCCTGGATGACACGAAAGCACATCTATGAACCGTTCAATTAAAGTAAGTACTTCTTTTCAATAAGATCTATAATTTCCAAATTCTGTTTGCTGCTTACATCAAGCATATCATTTTTGATAAGTAACTAAATCAAATTTCTCACGAGCATATATATTGGCTAAAATACGTTTTGTCTCTATATTTAAGCCCATATCAAGTGCGCATTCACCTATAAATCCCGGACCATCACATACCTTACATCCTTCAGGATTCCCAAAACCATGACTCCTTGAACATTTAGAAATTCAACCCCCACGAGTTAGCCTAGTGTCAATCCAAGTGTGCCCTGCATATAAAAAATAGCTTTTATTGTATACAACATAATATAAAAAATGCGTAAACTTAAAGCTTACTGTTTCTAATACGAACTCCTCATGTTTTATATTAGGGCGAACTAAGATACGACCAAACCCTCAATCACATAAGTTATTTAAGGTGTCCGAGATATACGTTAAAAGTACTTCCATCAGCACTTTAACGGTAAACCTAATTTTATCATAAATCTATGATAAAATTAGATATGGGGACGAATACATTTTTACAAATGGCCTTAGGGGATAATAGGCCTGCAATATATATGAATTTATTCCAAAAAAACCCATAAAATGCGTATCCGCCCCATACGTATAGAATAAAGTAGAGTCCTATTCATATAATATCAACAAAATGTCAATACCATATACTACTTTCTATAAAGAAATGATCTTCGCCTGTAGTTTTTTTATCGTGTATACGTTTATAACATCTTGATAATAATATAGTACCTACTATTACATGTATAGCATGTAATCCTGTTAAAAGGAAGAAGCATGTACCAAAAATACCGTCTGTTAATGAAAATCTAGCTAATCGAAACTCGTACAATTGGATTTGTGAAAACACTACCCCTAATGAAATAGTTAAACCTAGATATAATAAAGATAGCGGTTTACTTTTTAAACGTAAAAACCTATGACTAGCCGATATACAAAAAGCTGAACTTATTAATAACGAAGTATTTAAAAACGGTATAGTATAGGGTTTAATGGTTACTATACTTACTGGAGGCCAGGATTGACCTATATGCGCTATAGGTGTTAATGCTGCACTGAAAAAAGCCCAAAAAAACGATATAAATAGCCTTAATTCTGAAGCTAAATATAGCCAATAAATTAAGCGGAAATTTCTTTGAATTATAGAGACATGTAATCCGTTTTGTGATTCCTTATCAGCGTCACGTCATCAATCAAATAAGCCGATTATAAATAACCCTAATCCTAATAATAAAATAGGTAATAACGTTATCTTAGTATGTTTTGACATATACCCGATTAATCTATAAACGATTAATATTAAAGATACAGAAATTAGTATAGGACTTGAATGCCGCTTCTTTCTTAAGTAATTAAAGGCTAATGGATGATGGAAGGATTTGCGTTCCCATCGATAAATCCGTGTACGGAAATTACGTAAAAGTCATATTTGCTTATATCGATAAGTACGTAACCGTAAAAAAAACCTACGTATCATTTAAAATTAACTTATTGCGGTTTAAACTTAACCGAACGTATAAGGCCCTATTAAAATTAATATTATATAAGTCAATATCACAGCATAACCATATGCCCCATTATTATATTTGCGCATAAAATCCTTAGAATCTCTATTATTTACAGATATAAGCTGATAAATAATAGAAACAACTGAAAGCGCTTGACATACAATAAATATCCCTGTAACAACTATTAAACCTAAATTTGCCTGTAATCACGACATCCTCATTACCTTTATCCAAAATAACGTAGATGGCGGAAACGATACTAACGCTAAAAAACTATAAAACAATAACTTATCGTTATGTAATCTAAGTAATCTAACCACCCAAACTACTAAATTACTTAATATTATATAAATTACTAAATATTTATACCTACTTGTAACCGGGGCTGTTATCATAATAAAAGCTAAAGTATTTAAAGAAAATATAGACTCGACTATTAAAAACTCTTTACACGTTATATTATTCGAAAATCTATATGCTAAGCACGTTAACATGCCTCATAATATATAAGCCGCGATTATATATCAACTACTTATATCTAATAACAGAATACCGTACACCCTTTTACATAAGAATAAAACATTAAAGGATTTTGAAAAAATTAAACTAAACGTTAAACCCCTATCTGATCTATTTTTATATATATCTTTTACCCAAAACATACCCCTGCCTAACCTTAATTTGAAACTTAATATAAAGAATAAAATTAGCTGTATATTCCCTGTTCCTGTATCTAATAACCATGACATATTTAGCCTATCTTTATTTGATTTTCCCTCTAAAGAATAATTCGCTAAAAAATACATTATTAAGAATCTTAAAAGAGATAAACCAGTAGCAGCTGTTATGCAAAAATAATTAAATAGATAAGAAAATAATTTACGTGCTTTATTAGGCCCTATTCCGTACTGATAAATATATATATTAGTTAATGCTAAAGCTTCTAGGCCGATATACATAATTACCAAATTATCGGCTGTAAGCGTTAATACCGATATTATCATATTAATAAATCTAACTGCTGCAAATTTCTCATCGTACGGTCAATAAAATATTATATACAGCGCAGATATTATGCAAAGACCTCTTGCTAGTTGATAACTAAACAATTGATAATTCGTAGATAGTTTACCCATTTCTATAGCATTAAAGAACTCCACTCGTTTTAATGATCATAAAGTTAATAGACTAAATGTTACATATGAGGCTTTTTTCAAATTATCCATATACTTACCTCCCCCCCCTATAATACATACTACTAGGGTATATATCAAAGCTAATGTTAAAGCTACTGCAAATCCTATTATTACATTGCCTCATAACTGTAGAAAAGCTATTTCTTTAAGTTGTTTGGAATGAGCTAGAATATTAGCACACGCGGCTTTATACAGCTGCCTAAATCCTGGATGTTCGTGATAAAAACTATCTAGAAAAACCGGATTCATGTAATCGTCTATAAATTTAAATCCGTAATCATGCGGCTCAGGAAAAGGGGTTATTCCTCCGTTGTTTAAATGCTCCTTACAATCTCTCATATATTCATCTGTCTGTTCTCAAAGATAGCGGTAATAAAAAGTCATATAATGGTCAATGGATGATTGAACCTTTTGCGTAGGAGCCCAATCGCGGTTGCTGACGATTGCTTGGTCGTGAGGGACGTGTTTTAGATTTTCGTAAAACTCATATTTGCTTGTACCGATGAATTTTAATCTCTGTTCATGTACTTTTTCCATCATTTTATTCATCAATTTCCCCAGGCCCTAACCCTGGCTTCTCCTTCTTTTCCTTTTTTCGTTTTTTTAGCTCCTTCTTTTCCTTTTTTCGTTCCTTCTTTTCCTTTTTTTCAATTTCCTCAATTTTTTTTGCCCAAGTTTTAAATTTCATTTTTCTATATCACCTCAAGTGCCGTCGTATCTTTCTTAAAAGATTTTCTAGATTATCGAAGATTGCTCCGAACGACAGTAATATTATCTCTAATATACGATGGAGTAGTGTTGGTTTCCCGTAATAGATAGTTACATGTGTCGATAACAGGAGAATCCCTACTAGAAGGCACACCAAAATTGAGCCGGTGTACCTTTCTGGAATGTTGAATCTAGGCATCGTGCACTGTTAAGTCGACGCATTCATCCAATGATCAGGAGCTTCATTGGTTATTGAATTTCAATAAAAACGCGTCGTTTTGTTTTTGATCTTGTATATTAAAGAATGTATTATATACGTATGTTATTCGTATACTTCTTACTAAATAAATTAATAACTTTATAAATTGTTGTATAGTATCCCCACTAGCTATATTATCAAGTTTATTACTGCTTATTAATAAACTTACAATACTTTGCTTTTCAACTGCCCTAGGATTACTATGTTCTTGGATTCTAGACCTTGAACACAATTTACCATGATGTAATGCTTTTTTTATTGTCGGATCTAAATCACTACCAAATTTTACGAATAATTCCATTTCTCGGTATTGTGAGATTATACCTTTCATCTGGCCTGCGCCTAACTTCCTTAAAGCAGTTTGTGCTTTTGACCCAACTCGACTGACTGACAAACCTATATTTACAGCAGGTTTTATCCCACGATTAAATAATTCGCCATCTAGGAAAATTTGCCCATCTGTTATTGATATAACATTAGTAGCAATATATGCAGATACGTCACCCGCTTGAGTTTCAATTATTGGTAAGGCTGTTAAAGATCCGTATCCATAACGCTTACTTCTTTTAGCCGAACGCTCAAGTAAACGTGAATGAGTATAAAATATATCACCGGGAAATGCTTCACGACCTGGCGAAGCTTCTAGTAATAATGACCTTTGCCGATAAGCATCTGCATGCTTTGTTAAATCATCATATACAATTAGCGCATGTGCTGAATTATCCCGATAATATTCCCCTCTAGATGTTCCTGAATAAGGAGTCCTATATTTCATAGGAGCTAAATCATCTGCAAAGGCTGAAACTAAACTTGAAAACCAATAGCTATCTGTATTAAATAATTTTGACTCAATAGATCGTCTAGTCATTTTTTTCTGACCAACAGCTGAATAAATACAGTAAAGCCGTTTAGCACCGAACCCTTCTATAGAAAAGTATTGATTATTACGCTTTTGCGCAGTTATCGTATCTAAACCTATAGTTGTTTTACCGATTTTACGATCACCGATAATTAATTCGCGTTGGCCCCGGCCTAAAGGTATTAATGAATCTACAACCCGTAATCCGGTATATAAAGGCTCTGTTACACTTTCTCGAGGTATTATACCTGGCGCCCGGGATTCTGCTTTACGTTTTACTTTGTACGTCAATTCCTTTACATTATCCGAAATTATTTCCGAAACAATTCCATTAACAGTAACATTCAACGAATCAGGCCCTACATTTACCTCTAAGGCATGGCCTGAACAAACAACAATATAGCCAGGTTTAATTTTATGCGATTTTTTAAAAAACGCTAATACTAAATAATCTTTCTCTAATGAACAAACTATACCTTCATTAGATACTCCGATTAATAATTCGCCATAGAAAGCTTCGCGTGCCCCCTTGACGCGGGCTCTTCCATCTGAATACGAGTATATCTCCCCTAAATGGCGATTTATAGGGTCGATATACCCCTATCATTTAAACTCTTAGATTAAATAATCACTAATTCTAATATTTGAAAAAATTCCTCGTTAAAATATTCTCAATTCTCCACATTTATTCCTTCTTCAATAATTTTACTGCTATTCCGCCAAGTAGCGTAACAATAATTTACTAACTTCCTTAAGTATGTAAATAAAATATTGAACGTATAAAACCTACCCTTTCCAAATAATTGACATACATAACTAAACCCTCTTATTACCGGCCTATATATATACTTAAATATTAAACTTAAAATATTCAAGACTATATTTTTAAATAATCAGGCACATAGATACCTTATAGGCTGTATAATAGGATAATATATTAAATCTATAATTACAATTTGTATTCTTTTTTTTATAATTGCCCATACTATTATTAATCTAAGCGACCTGTATTTATACAAGCTATGCCTATTTATTAGTAACAAAGATAAGCAAATACATATATAAACAAAAAAAACACCAATACTAGCAATTATAGTTAATTGTATATGAACAAAATCTTTAGCTGTAAGAATTTTATAGTAACTTATTTTATAAAATACTCAAAATAAATTCCTCAATACACTGGCTACATATATTCATAATAAGCTCATACTTCTACGAATAGCTGACTTAAGTGCTTTATTACCTTCAAAGTTTAAATCATTTACGAAATCATAAATTTGAAGTTGCATATAGCAAACACAAAACCCGATTGCCCTTAAAATATATAATGTCGATAATTCCTTTAAATTAAATTTTAGGTAAAAATGGATTAAATAAGCTGATACCGCTAAACCAAACATAAGTCTAATATATATTGGTGCATAACTTTGTAAATTAAACATATTTCCGGTTGTAAGTATTTTACTTTTTGATCCCCTTAATATTATATCCTTATTGACCATATAATTTATAGCGACTATATAAGGTCTTATAAACCTAATAAGTGCGATTAAGCCTAAAATTAAAGCTTTGCGATAATAGAGCCTTGTATGTTTTACGTTTATACTAAGTGAATTTAGTTTATTCTCTTGTTTTAGCTTGACGCAATACTTAATACCTAATAACGCTATAACCCATAACCCTAAAACTAAACATATAATATATTTACCTTGTATTTGAGTTGTGAATCTTCGAATACTAAACACTATTACCCATAGTATCGCTAAAATAATAAACGGTCTGATTGCTTGACTCTTTAGTTTACAATTCTCTAGCTTTAAAGGGTGTTTAAAATCCTTTTTTCAAAATTTACTTTTAGGGTGGAGCTTATTATTATTATTTTTGTCCTGATTAATTAATGACGTATGATTATAAGAACTTGATAAGTTTTTAGCTCTTACGGTAATGAAATAATCTATTATTTTATCGGTTACCTCTTTAATACCTTTTGCGTTAATATATTCTCTACTCTCTGAAAAACGCATTTTTATAAATTTTATAACGCTTTCACACGTCATTTTGACACGGGCTCTTCCATCGGATTTATAGGATTTAGCAAACTTTACCCAATTTCACCCCATAAACGAGGTAAAGTATGCTTATCCTTTAGCTACCTTCTTCTATAT
>Ga0099809_10811255_pt1 | contig 15619 bp, 15 predicted proteins | sample OrbTnscriptome_3_FD_81146 | JGI IMG/M metagenome (GOLD analysis project Ga0099809, IMG submission 81146) | Metatranscriptome of coral microbial communities from Puerto Morelos, Mexico - Orbicella T R C metatranscriptome (Eukaryote Community... | ecosystem: Host-associated > Invertebrates >...
CTCCAGTTGCTCCTGTTCTACCTGTAGGGCCAGTAGACCCAGTAAATCCACGGCTTCCTGTGGCTCCAGTGGCTCCAGTTGCACCCGTTCGTCCAGTTGGACCAGTGGAGCCTGTTGCTCCAGTTCTTCCATCGCCACCAGCAATACCAGTTGCTCCCATTGCTCCAGTGGCTCCCGTAGCACCAGTGCGGCCTGTTGGACCACTAGCACCAGTTTGCCCAGTTGCACCACCTTGTCCAGTTGCTCCGGTGGCTCCTGTTGATCCAGTCCTCCCAGTAGGCCCGGTTGATCCCGTTGCACCAGTCCTTCCAGGCAAACCGGAAAATCCAGTTGCTCCTGTTCGTCCAGTGGGTCCAGCAGCACCAGTAGCACCTGTGGCACCTGTTCTTCCGGAGGGACCTGTGGCTCCAGTACTTCCAGTTGCCCCAGTCCTTCCTGTCGGACCTGTGAAACCAGTTGCACCTGCAACACCAGTAGCGCCTGTAGAACCTGTGGCACCCGTTCGTCCCGTGGGTCCAGCGAGTCCTGTTGCTCCCGTGCTACCAGTTCTGCCAGTTGGACCAGTGGATCCAGTAGCTCCAGTTCTACCGGCAGCACCAGTAGCACCAGTGGCTCCAGTAGCGCCAGTACGACCAGTTGGTCCTGTGCTACCGGTAGCACCAGTCCGTCCATCTGTGCCTGCAGCACCAGTTGCACCGGTAGCACCAGTTCTACCCGTAGGACCTTCTATTCCTGTTGCTCCAGTGGCACCCGTGCGTCCTGTTGGTCCAGTTGCACCTGTTGCACCTGTTGCACCAGTTCTACCTGTTGGTCCAGTGCTACCCGTTGCTCCTGTATTTCCGTCTAGACCACGCCCACCAGTGGCGCCTGTGGCTCCCGTTAGGCCTCTTGCTCCAGTTGCGCCAGTTGCTCCAGTACGGCCTGTAGGTCCAGTTGCTCCAGTGTGTCCTGTCGATCCAGTGTCTCCATCCAGTCCCCTTTCACCAGTTGCACCAGTTGCACCAGTTCGTCCAGTAGGTCCTGTAAAACCAGTGGCTCCTGTTGCTCCAGTTCTTCCAGTAGGTCCCGTAAATCCTGTGAATCCTTGTTCACCTCTTTCACCTGTAGCACCTGTGGCACCAGTTCTTCCAGTAGGACCTGTATCACCAGTAAATCCCGTCCTTCCGGTTGGTCCAGTGGCACCAGTAGCACCGGTGGATCCAGTTCTTCCGGTTGGTCCAGTAGCACCAGTATTACCTTGTAAGCCTCTCTGCCCACTGGCACCAGTTGCTCCAGTTCGACCTGTGGGACCTGTGAATCCTTGTTGTCCGGTTGCACCAGTATCACCATCTCTTCCCTGTTGTCCAGTAGCTCCAGTTGCTCCAGTGCGTCCAGTGGGTCCAGTGCTTCCGGTGGAGCCTGTTCTGCCGGTTGGACCAGTGGCACCAGTGTCTCCATCTCTTCCTGGATTGCCTGTAGCTCCAGTGCTGCCTGTAGCACCAGTGCGGCCACTTGGACCTGTTGACCCAGTTGCTCCAGTGCGTCCTGTTGGACCGGTGGCCCCTGTTGAACCAGTGGCACCAGTACGACCTGTCGGTCCAGTGAAACCTCTCTCTCCCTGTTGTCCGGTTGCTCCCGTATCTCCATCTCTTCCCTGTTGTCCAGTTGCACCAGTTGCTCCAGTTCTTCCTGTTGGCCCAGTCGAGCCAGTAGAGCCAGTGGCACCAGTCCTTCCAGTAGGACCAGTCGCACCAGTGTTGCCAGTAGCACCAGTTCTGCCTGTTGGTCCAGTTGCGCCAGTGGCACCAGTTCTTCCAGTTGGGCCAGTAGCACCTGTGAAGCCAGTCCGTCCAGTTGGACCCGTAGCGCCAGTGTTTCCAGTATCTCCATCTCTGCCAGTTGCTCCGGTAGCTCCTGTTCTGCCAGTAGGCCCAGTTGCACCAGTTGAACCGGTAGCTCCAGTCCTACCTGTGGGTCCAGTTGCTCCAGTGCTGCCATCGCGTCCTGCTGCACCTGTAGCTCCGGTGGCACCTGTTTGTCCAGTGGGACCAGTTGAACCAGTGGCACCAGTGCGTCCAGTTGGTCCAGTAGATCCAGTGTCACCAACTTGTCCAGGTTGTCCCGTAGCTCCTGTAGCTCCTGTACGTCCAGTTGGACCAGTTGATCCTGTTGCTCCTGTGGATCCTGTTCTACCAGTTGGACCAGTGAAACCAGTGGAACCCTGTGGCCCCGTGAAACCTGTGGCTCCAGTTCGCCCTGTTGCACCAGTTCTTCCAGTTGGACCCGTGGATCCGGTGTTTCCTTGAGGCCCTGTAAAGCCAGTATCACCTCTCTGTCCTGTCGCTCCTGTGGAGCCCGTTGCACCAGTTCTACCAGTTGGACCTGTGGCTCCTGTGGCTCCAGTACCACCAGTGCGGCCAGTGGGACCAGTGAAACCTGTTGCACCAGTGTCTCCATCGCGGCCCGTTGCACCAGTAGCTCCAGTTCGACCAGTTGGTCCAGTACTTCCAGTGGCACCTGTTCTACCAGTTGGACCTGTGAAGCCAGTATCTCCATTTCTTCCAGGTACACCAGTTGCTCCGGTTGCACCAGTACTTCCAGTACGTCCTGTCGGGCCAGTTGAACCAGTGGCACCGGTTCGTCCTGTAGGGCCAGTGAAGCCAGTGTCTCCTATCCTTCCAGTAGCACCAGTGGCACCAGTGTTCCCTGTTCTACCTGTTGGTCCCGTAGCTCCTGAAGCTCCAGTTGCTCCAGTCCTACCAGTTGGACCGGTGAAACCAGTGTCCCCTTGTGGACCTGTTGCACCTGTTGCTCCTGTACTGCCAGTTCTGCCAGTGGGGCCAGTTGAGCCTGTGGCGCCAGTTCGCCCAGCAAGACCAGTAGCGCCAGTTGCACCAGTTTGTCCGGTAGGACCACTTGCACCAGTGGCTCCAGTGCGGCCTGTAGGACCAGTTAAACCAGTGTCCCCATCCCTTCCTGGTTGACCAGTTGCTCCTGTTGCTCCAGTGCTGCCGGTGCGTCCTGTAGGACCAGTTGCGCCTGTATTTCCAGTTCTACCAGTGGGGCCAGTGAAACCTGTAAAACCTTGAGGTCCAGTAGCACCGGTGTTTCCAGTTCTACCTGTAGGACCAGTAGCTCCTGTGCTTCCAGTTCTCCCAGTGGGCCCAGTTGCTCCAGTATTACCAGTCCTACCTGTGGGACCGGTGTTTCCTGTGGATCCTGTATCTCCTTGTGGTCCAGATGCTCCTGTTGCGCCAGTTTCTCCAGTTGGACCAGTGAAACCAGTAGCTCCAGTTCCACCAGTGCGGCCTGTGGGACCAGTAAAGCCTGTGTCTCCCACTTGACCAGTTGCTCCGGTTGCACCAGTACTGCCTGTCCTTCCTGTCGGTCCAGTAGAACCTGTGGCACCAGTTCGTCCCTCTGGACCTGTAAAGCCCGTTGCTCCTGTTCGGCCTGTTGGACCTGTGAAACCAGTAGCACCAGTACGTCCTGTGGCACCAGTACTACCGGTCCTTCCTGTGGGTCCTGTCGCTCCAGTATTTCCTGTCCTTCCCGTTGGACCAGTGTGACCAGTGTCTCCTTGTGGACCAGTAAATCCAGTAGCGCCTGTGCTGCCTGTCCTTCCAGTCGGTCCAGTTGAGCCAGTAGCTCCAGTGCCACCAGTTCTTCCAGTAGGTCCAGTATTTCCTGTAGCGCCAGTGTCACCTTGTGGCCCTGTAAAACCTGTTGCTCCAGTGCCACCTGTTCGACCTGTGGGCCCAGTAGCTCCTGTATTTCCAGTGCGACCAGTGGGACCTGTGGCACCAGTGTTTCCAGTGCGACCTGTAGGACCAGTAGCACCAGTGTTTCCAGTGCGACCTGTGGGGCCTGTAGCACCAGTATTTCCAGTACGGCCAGTCGGACCAGTTGCTCCTGTATTTCCTGTGCGTCCAGTAGGACCTGTCGATCCAGTTGCACCGGTTCTACCCTCAGGGCCAGTTGATCCAGTTGCACCAGTGCCTCCAGTTCTTCCAGTTGGTCCAGTTGCGCCAGTAGCACCTGTTCCACCTGTTCTTCCAGTTGGCCCAGTGGCTCCTGTGTTACCTGTTCTACCTGTAGGGCCTGTGGATCCTGTGTTCCCTTGAGGTCCACTTGATCCAGTATCACCCTGCGGACCAGTGGCACCTGTTGCTCCTGTGCCTCCTGTGCGTCCTGTTGGACCAGTGGCTCCTGTATTTCCAGTTCTTCCTGTAGGTCCAGTAAAACCTGTTGCACCAGTTGCACCGGTTCGTCCAGTTGGACCAGTGGAACCAGTTGCGCCTGTTCTACCAGTAGCTCCAGTATTTCCAGTGCGTCCAGTTGGACCAGTTGATCCAGTTGCACCAGTGCTACCGGTTTGCCCTGTTGGACCCGTGGCTCCAGTATTTCCTGTCCGTCCTGTGGGACCTGTAAATCCAGTTGCACCTGTTCTGCCTGTGTTTCCAGTGTCTCCTTGTGGCCCTGTAGCACCGGTGTTTCCAGTTCGTCCTGTGGGTCCCGTTGCTCCCGTTGCACCAGTGCCTCCAGTTCTTCCGGTTGGACCAGTAGCTCCTGTGTTACCGGTGCGACCTGTTGGTCCTGTAGCACCAGTATTCCCTGTTCTTCCTGTGGGGCCAGTTGATCCGGTAGCTCCTGTTTGACCGGTAGGCCCTGTTGATCCAGTTGCTCCAGTACCACCTGTTCTTCCTGTGGGACCAGTAGACCCCGTATTGCCTTGAGGACCTGTAGCTCCTGTATTTCCTGTTCTACCAGTCGGTCCTGTAGCACCAGTGTTACCAGTTCGCCCTGTGGGACCTGTTGCGCCAGTGTTTCCTGTTCTTCCAGTAGGTCCAGTCTCTCCAGTAGCCCCTGTACCACCAGTTCTTCCAGTTGGACCTGTATTACCAGTGTCTCCTTGGGGACCAGTAGCACCAGTGTTCCCAGTTCTACCTGTGGGACCTGTGGCTCCTGTATTTCCAGTTCTTCCAGTTGGCCCAGTAGCACCCGTATTTCCTGTTCGCCCTGTGGGACCAGTTGATCCAGTGTTACCTTGCGGACCTGTGAAACCTGTATCACCCTGAGGACCTGTGGATCCTGTTGCTCCAGTTCCTCCCGTGCGTCCAGTTGGGCCAGTTGCGCCTGTGTTACCTGTTCTGCCAGTTGGACCAGTGGCACCAGTATTTCCAGTTCGACCAGTCGGACCAGTAGATCCTGTTGCCCCTGTTGGGCCAGTCGGACCTGTTGATCCTGTGTTTCCTTGTGGTCCAGTGAAACCGGTAAAGCCTGTATCTCCTGGACGGCCAGTTGCTCCAGTATTTCCGGTTCGACCAGTAGGACCGGTTGCACCAGTGTTTCCTGTGCGGCCTGTTGGACCAGTAAAGCCAGTTGCCCCCGTCTCGCCGGGTCTACCCGTTGCTCCAGTCGAACCAGTTCTACCTGTTGGACCTGTAGCTCCAGTGGTCCCTGTTCGACCAGTTGGACCAGTTGCGCCAGTTGACCCCGTTGGACCAGTTGGACCTGTGTTACCAGTGTTGCCTTGAGGACCAGTATGACCAGTGGACCCTGTGAAGCCTTGTGGTCCAGTTGCTCCAGTATTACCAGTTCTTCCGGTGGGGCCAGTGGCTCCTGTGTTGCCTGTTCTGCCTGTCGGACCCGTGAAGCCAGTGTCTCCTGTTCGACCAGTTGGACCGGTGAAACCAGTTGCTCCTGTGCCACCAGTACGCCCAGTAGGTCCAGTGAAACCAGTGTCTCCTTGAGGTCCAGTTGAGCCGGTGGCACCGGTTCCTCCTGTTCTCCCAGTAGGACCAGTAAAGCCTGTATCTCCCTGAGGACCAGTGAAACCTGTGGCACCAGTGCCTCCCGTCCTTCCAGTAGGACCAGTGCTACCCGTGTTACCTGTTGCACCTGTTCTTCCAGGAGTTCCTGTGGCTCCAGTGGATCCAGTGGGGCCGGTTGGACCAGTCGCACCTGTTGCACCTGTTAAACCAGTGGGTCCAGTGGCTCCTGTGGACCCTGTGGGTCCTGTGGGTCCAGTAGCACCTGTAAATCCGTTTCCACCAGTAAAGCCAGTGAATCCCTGAGGTCCTGTAAAACCCGTGAATCCCTGCGGTCCTGTAAAACCAGTATCTCCTTGAGGACCAGTAAAACCCGTAAACCCAGTGTCTCCCTGCGGACCTGTTGATCCTGTAGCACCAGTACCACCAGTTCTACCAGTTGGACCTGTAAAGCCTGTGTCTCCCTGTGGTCCAGTTGCACCTGTATTACCAGTTCTTCCAGTAGGGCCAGTAGCTCCTGTGTTTCCAGTTCTTCCAGTTGGACCAGTTGAGCCAGTATTACCTTGTGGTCCGGTAGCACCAGTATTGCCTGTTCTACCAGTTGGTCCAGTAGCGCCAGTGTTTCCAGTTCTTCCAGTGGGTCCAGTTGACCCAGTGGCACCAGTTCCTCCAGTTCGCCCAGTTGGACCTGTGAAACCCGTATCTCCTTGAGGACCTGTGCTTCCAGTATTACCAGTTCTGCCAGTTGGACCGGTAGCACCTGTGTTTCCCGTGCGTCCAGTTGGACCTGTCGCCCCTGTATTCCCTGTTCGACCAGTGGGTCCTGTGGATCCTGTTGCTCCAGTTCCTCCAGTTCTACCTGTGGGTCCAGTAAAACCAGTGTCTCCCTGAGGGCCGGTCGAACCAGTTGCTCCTGTTCGGCCTGTAGAACCAGTAAAACCTGTCCCTCCTGTTTTACCCTGCGGACCAGTAGAACCAGTTGCACCTGTAGGGCCAGTGGGCCCAGTAGCACCTGTAGATCCCGTTAAGCCAGTGGGCCCAGTAGCACCAGTTGATCCGGTGGGTCCAGTTGGTCCCGTTGCGCCAGTGTTCCCTTGTGGGCCAGTTAACCCTGTGTCACCCTGCGGACCGGTTGATCCAGTCTGTCCGATAGGACCAGTAAATCCTGTAAATCCTGTATCTCCTTGGGGACCAGTTGCACCTGTGTTTCCAGTTCTTCCAGTGGGACCAGTTGCACCGGTGTTTCCCATGGGGCCAGTGCTACCAGTATTTCCTGTCGCTCCTACAGGACCTGTGTTTCCTGTGTCACCCTGTGGTCCAGTAGCACCAGTATTTCCTGTTCGACCTGTTGGACCGGTGAAGCCAGTGTCACCCTGTGGTCCTGTTGCTCCAGTGTTGCCAGTTCTACCTGTTGGACCAGTGGCTCCTGTGGCGCCAGTTGAACCAGTTGGCCCGGTTGGTCCGGTGAAACCTGTGTCTCCTTGAGGGCCAGTTGAACCAGTAGCACCTGTTTTTCCTTCTGGACCAGTTGCACCAGTGATTCCTGTTGGACCGGTGGGACCAGTAGCACCAGTTACACCAGTTAACCCAGTAGGACCGGTGGCACCTGTTGAGCCAGTTGGACCGGTGGGACCCGTAGATCCCGTGTTTCCTGTTGGACCAGTTGATCCTGTGTTTCCTTGAGGTCCTGTTGCCCCTGTGTTTCCTTGAGGTCCTTGTGGACCGGTGCTCCCAGTATCTCCCTGAGGACCGGTTGATCCAGTTGCTCCTGTGCTACCAGTGGGACCTGTGGGACCTGTTGCACCAGTATTTCCAGTTCTACCAGTTGGTCCGGTTGCTCCTGTGTTTCCTTGAGGTCCAGTAGCACCAGTATTCCCGGTTCTTCCCGTAGGGCCAGTAGAGCCTGTGTTTCCAGTAGGGCCTGTTGGACCGGTGGATCCAGTGTCTCCTTGAGGTCCAGTTCGTCCTGTATTGCCTGTGTCTCCCTGGGGTCCTGTTGATCCTGTGTCTCCCTGTGGACCAGTTCTGCCAGTATCACCCTGAGGCCCTGTGGCTCCTGTGTTTCCAGTGCGACCAGTGGGTCCAGTGCTACCCGTTGCACCAGTTTTTCCAGTGGGCCCAGTAGAACCAGTTGCTCCAGTGGGACCGGTGGGTCCAGTTGCTCCGGTTGACCCAGTAGGCCCAGTTGGTCCAGTTGCTCCAGTTGACCCAGTAGGTCCAGTTGGCCCAGTTGCACCAGTGTTTCCTTGTGGACCAGTAAAGCCAGTGAAACCACGAGGTCCAGTGGCCCCTGTGTCTCCCTGAGGACCTTGAGGGCCAGTGGATCCTGTGTCCCCCTGTGGACCAGTGGAGCCAGTGTTCCCTGTAGGTCCTGTAGGCCCAGTTGATCCAGTGTTGCCTTGGGGTCCTGTATTACCAGTAAAGCCTTGTGGACCTTGTGGCCCAGTGCTACCTGTATCACCAGTGGGACCAGTTCCTCCAGTATCTCCTTGAGGTCCTGTGGATCCAGTGAAACCAGTATCACCCTGTGGGCCGGTTCTGCCAGTGTCACCCTGGGGGCCAGTGGATCCAGTGTCTCCTTGAGGGCCAGTTCGGCCAGTAGCACCAGTATCACCTTGGGGTCCTGTGCTACCTGTATCCCCCTGTGGACCTGTAGAGCCTGTAGAGCCTGTAGGCCCAGTCGGGCCAGTGCTTCCAGTGGCACCAGTCTTGCCCTCTAGACCAGTTGCTCCAGTTGAGCCAGTTGGACCAGTTGGACCGGTTGCACCCGTTGAGCCTGTAGGACCGGTCGGACCAGTTGCTCCTGTTGAACCAGTTGGGCCAGTGGGACCTGTGGCTCCTGTAGATCCTGTATCACCTTGAGGACCTTGTGGGCCAGTACTGCCTGTGTCTCCTATTGGTCCTGTGGATCCAGTATCACCCTGTGGACCAGTGCTTCCAGTATTACCAGTGCGACCAGTTGGTCCAGTTGATCCTGTTTGTCCAACTGGCCCAGTGAATCCAGTGTCACCTTGTGGTCCTGTAGCACCTGTATTTCCAGTGCGACCAGTGGGACCAGTAAAACCAGTAGCTCCTGTGCGACCAGTAGAGCCAGTACTTCCCGTCTTTCCCTCTGGACCTGTAAATCCAGTATCACCCTGGGGGCCTTGTGGGCCTGTGGATCCAGTGTCCCCCTGTGGCCCTGTTCTGCCAGTGTCTCCTTGAGGGCCGGTAGCACCAGTTGATCCAGTTGGGCCAGTAGGACCAGTAGCACCAGTAGCTCCGGTCCTACCACTTTCACCTGTTGCTCCAGTTGAACCTGTTGGGCCAGTAGGGCCAGTGGCACCTGTTGAACCTGTTGGTCCAGTAGGACCAGTAGCACCAGTAGATCCGGTCGGACCAGTTGGACCAGTAGCACCTGTATTGCCTGTGGGTCCAGTGGATCCAGTATCTCCCTGTGGACCAGTGGAGCCAGTGTTTCCGGTATCTCCCTGTGGTCCAGTACTTCCTGTGTTACCAGTATCACCTTGAGGGCCAGTAGATCCAGTGTCACCCTGGGGACCCCGTGGACCAGTGGAGCCAGTGTTACCAGTGTCGCCTTGAGGGCCAGTCATTCCAGTGAACCCGGTATCTCCCTGAGGGCCTGTCCTTCCAGTGTCTCCCTGCGGTCCAGTGGATCCAGTGTCACCTTGTGGTCCCGTTGATCCAGTGTCTCCTTGTGGACCGGTAGCACCTGTTGAACCAGTTGGGCCTGTTGGTCCTGTTGCTCCAGTAATACCAACAGGGCCAGTACTACCAGTGTCACCTTGTGGGCCTGTGGAGCCAGTTGCTCCCGTTTTTCCTTCTGGTCCAGTTGACCCAGTGCTTCCAGTTGGACCTGCAGGACCAGTTGCACCTGTTGATCCAGTGGGCCCAGTGGGTCCAGTGAAGCCAGTTGAACCAGTTGGACCAGTGGGTCCTGTAGCACCAGTGTCACCCTGTGGACCTTGTGGACCAGTGAGTCCTGTGTCTCCTTGTGGACCTTGTGGACCTGTTAATCCTGTATCTCCTTGTGGACCGGTTGAGCCAGTATTTCCAATTGGGCCCCTTGGGCCGGTAGAACCAGTATCACCCTGTGGTCCAGTTTGTCCAGTTGCTCCAGTATCACCTTGAGGGCCAGTCCCTCCAGTGAAACCTGTGTCTCCCTGTGGACCAGTGGAGCCGGTATCTCCTTGAGGACCTGTTGAACCAGTATCCCCTTGAGGACCTGTGCTGCCGGTATCACCTTGGGGACCAGTTGAACCTGTGGCTCCAGTCTTTCCCTCAGGACCAGTCGCTCCTGTTCCTCCGGTTGGACCACTTGGACCAGTTGCACCAGTAGAGCCTGTGGGTCCGGTTGGGCCTGTTGCACCAGTGGATCCTGTAGGGCCAGTAGGGCCAGTTGCACCAGTAAAGCCCTCTGGACCTTGAGGACCTGTGCTGCCTGTGTTGCCTGTGTCCCCCTGAGGTCCAGTGCTTCCAGTAAAACCAGTGTCGCCCTGTGGTCCTGTTGAACCAGTATCTCCCTGTGGTCCAGTACTTCCCGTAAAACCAGTGTCACCTTGCGGACCAGTAGAACCAGTGTTTCCTTGGGGACCAGTGCTACCCGTAAAACCAGTATCACCCTGTGGACCTGTGGAACCAGTTGGTCCAGTTGGCCCAGTAGAACCAGTACTTCCAGTCTTTCCTTCTGGTCCAGTTGCTCCAGTCCCACCAGTGGGTCCAGTAGGACCAGTAGCTCCTGTAGATCCTGTCGGACCAGTGGGCCCAGTAAAACCAGTTCCTCCTGTTGGACCACCTGGACCAGTTGCACCAGTATTTCCTTCAGGACCTGTGTCGCCTTGGGGACCTGTTGAACCAGTGTCACCCTGTGGACCAGTCACACCGGTGTCTCCTTGGGGCCCTGTGCTTCCAGTGTTACCAGTGTCTCCCTGTGGGCCTGTGCTTCCAGTGTTACCAGTGTCACCCTGTGGCCCTTCTGGTCCTGTAGCTCCAGTAAAGCCTTGCGGTCCAGTGGCGCCTGTGTTACCCTGTGGTCCTGTAGCACCAGTGAAACCTGTGTCTCCTTGAGGACCTGTTCTGCCGGTGTCTCCCTGGGGACCTGTGGATCCAGTGGCACCTGTTTTACCTTCTGGTCCAGTGGCGCCAGTATTACCGGTGGGTCCTGTTGGTCCAGTTGCTCCTGTGCTGCCTGTTGGACCAGTGGGACCACTTGCTCCTGTGCTCCCTGTTGGTCCTGTTGGACCAGTGAATCCAGTATCTCCCTGAGGTCCAGTTGCACCAACTGGTCCGGTAGAACCAGTGTCGCCCTGTGGACCAGTGCGTCCTGTATCTCCAGTGGGTCCTTGTGGACCAGTGGATCCGGTGTCGCCTTGAGGTCCAGTGGCTCCAGTAAAGCCTGTATCTCCCTGAGGTCCAGTAGAACCAGTAAAACCAGTATCACCTTGAGGACCTGTTCTTCCAGTGTCTCCTTGAGGACCTGTGCTGCCAGTGAAACCAGTGTCTCCTTGTGGTCCAGTAGAGCCAGTAAATCCAGTGTCACCTTGAGGACCTGTAGAACCCGTGTCTCCTTGTGGACCAGTGGATCCAGTAGCTCCCGTTTTCCCTGGGGCTCCAGTGGCTCCTGTTCCTCCTGTAGGGCCAGCAGGACCTGTTGCTCCAGTAGAGCCTGTGGGACCTGTAGGTCCTGTAAATCCTGTTCCACCAGTGGGCCCATTTGTTCCATCAGTTCCATCTCTTCCAGGTTCACCAGTTGCTCCCGTGAAACCCTGCGGACCTGTGGGACCTGTAGACCCAGTATTTCCTTGAGGACCTGTAGATCCGGTGTTTCCAGTGTCACCCTGAGGGCCAGTGAATCCTGTAAACCCAGTATCCCCCTGGGGACCAGTGTTGCCTGTAAAGCCAGTGTCACCCTGTGGACCAGTTGACCCAGTATTTCCTGTATCTCCTTGTGGTCCAGTTGACCCAGTGTTTCCTTGTGGACCAGTAAATCCAGTGTCACCTTGTGGGCCTGTAGAGCCTGTTCCTCCTGTTTTACCTGGCACACCAGTTGCACCTGTCCCGCCAGTGGGACCACCTGGACCGGTCGCTCCTGTACTCCCTGTTGGACCTGTTGGACCTGTGGCTCCAGTGCCTCCAGTTGGTCCAGTTGGGCCAGTTGCTCCAGTTGAACCTGTTGTTCCTGGAATGCCACCTGGTCCAGTAGCACCTGTATTTCCTTGAGGTCCAGTAAAACCTGTGTCTCCCTGAGGTCCAGTTGCTCCAGTGAAACCAGTGTCACCTTGAGGGCCTGTTCTTCCAGTATCTCCCTGGGGACCTGTTGATCCAGTATCTCCTTGTGGACCTGTTGAACCAGTAAATCCTTGGGGTCCCGTGCTTCCAGTAGATCCAGTATCACCTTGTGGGCCTGTTGATCCGGTGTTTCCAACTGGACCTGTAGGACCAGTATTGCCGGTGTTTCCTTGAGGACCAGTAGAGCCAGTGTCACCTTGTGGTCCAGTGGAGCCTGTGCCTCCTGTTTTACCAGGCACACCAGTTGCACCAGTGCCTCCTGTTGGTCCCATAGGTCCAGTTGCTCCAGTAGAGCCTGTTGGGCCGGTGGGGCCAGTAAATCCAGTTCCGCCTGTGGGTCCAGCAGGACCAGTTGCACCCTCAGGGCCCGTTGCGCCTGTTCCTCCCAATGGACCTGTTGCACCAGTATTTCCTTCAGGTCCTCTTGGACCAGTTGCTCCTGTATCACCTTGTGGTCCATCAGGGCCAGTGGCTCCGGTATCTCCTGGCAAGCCTTGTGGGCCCGTAGATCCTGTTCCACCTACTGGACCAGTTGCACCAGTTCCACCAACAGGGCCTGTACCTCCAGTAGCGCCTTCGGGACCTGTTGACCCTGTTGAACCTGTTGAACCAATTGGACCTGTAGAGCCTGTAGGTCCTGTAGGTCCAGTAGAACCAGTACCTCCTGTCTTTCCTTGAGGGCCAGTGCCTCCAGTACCTCCAGTGGGACCCATAGGGCCTGTGCTGCCAGTGCTTCCTGTTGGGCCTGTTGGCCCTGTTGCTCCAGTACCTCCTGTTGGGCCACCAGGACCAGTGCTACCTGTTGATCCTGACGGTCCAGGCTCACCAGCTGTGCCAGTGTCTCCCTGAGGACCTGTGTTTCCAGTTGCTCCTTGTGGTCCTGTGGTTCCAGTAAAGCCTTGAGGTCCTGTTGATCCAGTAAATCCTTGCGGTCCAGTTGAGCCAGTTGCTCCTGTATCTCCTGGATTACCAGTGGCTCCAGTTGCTCCTTGTGGACCTGTTGAACCAGTGGTTCCCTGAGGACCTGTAAAACCTGTGTCACCTGTAGAGCCTTGAGGGCCTGTGAAGCCCGTAGCTCCTTGAGGGCCAGTACTACCAGTGTTTCCTTGAGTTCCAGTGGCGCCAGTACCTCCGGTTTTCCCTTGTGGGCCGGTGCTGCCTGTACTTCCTGTTGGCCCAGCTGGGCCAGTAGAACCTGTTGCCCCAGACGGGCCGGTAGGTCCAGTTGATCCAGTGCCTCCAGTCTGACCATTGCTTCCGGTAGCTCCAGTAGCTCCATCTACCCCTGGTGTTCCTGTTGCTCCTGTGGCACCTGGCTGCCCATCAACTCCACTTGCTCCAGTGGCACCCTGTGGTCCACTGGCTCCTGTAAAGCCAGCAGGACCTGTGAACCCTGTGGCACCAGATGCTCCAATGTCGCCATCTTGACCTGGGCTTCCTGTGAACCCTGTGCCACCTACTGGGCCTGTGGATCCTGTAAATCCCTGCGGTCCTGTGGCACCTGTTGACCCATCAGTACCAGGTGTTCCTGTATTTCCTGTAGCTCCAATGGGCCCCGTGCTACCAGTGAAACCTGTTCCACCTGTCTTTCCTGGCTGCCCCGTGAATCCAGTCCCACCAGTTGGTCCCATAGGTCCAGTAGCTCCGGTCGCTCCAGATGGGCCAGTAGGGCCTGTAGCACCTGTACCTCCAGTAGGACCACCTGGACCAGTAGCCCCAGTCCCTCCTGGTTGTCCAGCAGGTCCTGTGGCACCTGTAAAGCCAATAGAACCTTCTCCTGAGTCTCCTGGTTCACCTTTAGCTCCTGCTGGGCCAGTTGCTCCTGTGGCACCTGGACCTCCTGCGGGACCAGTACTCCCTGTGAAACCTTGTGGCCCAGTAGATCCTGTTGTACCTGTGCCGCCAGTGCGTCCTGGTACGCCAGTGGAGCCGGTACCTCCTGTAGGTCCTTGAGGCCCACTGGCACCTGTAGCACCAGACGGACCTGTGGGACCAGTTGCTCCTGTTCCTCCAGTTGGACCTATACTACCTGTAGCACCAGTGCTTCCTGTACCTCCCTGAGGTCCGGGCACACCTGTCCCATCTACTGACGTCCCAGGGGGACCTGGGGGTCCAATAGGTCCTGTAGATCCTGTCGCACCATCTTGTCCCGCTGATCCTGTATCGCCCTTTGGGCCTTGCTGCCCAGTAGCACCTGTAAAACCAGTTCCTCCTGTTTTACCTTCTGGACCTGTCGCTCCAGTGCCTCCTGTAGGACCCTCATTGCCAGTTGCTCCAGTTGCCCCAGACGGTCCTGTCGGACCAGTAGCACCAGTTCCTCCCGTGATGCCATTGGGTCCTGTAGCACCTGTACCTCCTGTCCGTCCATTCACTCCTGTAGCTCCCGTAGCTCCTGCACTACCTCCACCTTCTCCACCTGAGCCTGGTGGTCCTGGCGGGCCGATATCACCTTTGTTACCTGCTGGTCCGGTGGCACCTGTGAATCCAAGTGGTCCAGTGCTTCCTGTGTCACCTTTTGTTCCCGGCTGACCGTCTTCTCCTGGCTGACCGTCTGTCCCTGGAGGTCCTGCTGAACCTGTAGCTCCTGTAGCTCCAGTGCTCCCTTGACCCCCACCTTCTCCACCACCCGGTGGCCCCGGAGGACCAATGGGACCTGTGTTACCTGTGGCTCCAACTGGCCCTGCTGGTCCTGAGGATCCTGTGGCTCCTGTAGCTCCTGTAGCTCCAGGTTGGGTGGGATCGATCTCTGCAGCTATAGAGAAGGTAGCCGGGAGGAAGATATTGTCAAAGACGTATGTGTTTCCAACCTGAGGAAAATCTCCACCCTCGATCGTACGAAAGTAAGACTTGTGATTTTCCACATACTGAAAGCTGATGGCTCCGAACACAGCTGAATTTGCGAATCCAACATGATCGCCAGACTGTACGCGGACTTGCTCACTTTCGGATAACTCAACGGTATAAAATAGACCCGAAGTGCTTGTCAAATCCACATTGACTGTTTTCTCCCAGACGAGCAGGTACTGGTATTCGGCCGGTGATACGGGCCTCCAGATCTGCAGCCGAATTAATGTGCTCGTGTCGGTTAATGTGTCCGTTGGATGCACATAGAAAAAGAACCGCCGTAACGTTCCTGCGGGAAGCTTGGTCTCGAAGTCAAACCACGCTTTCAGGGCTCCCGTAGACAGAAAGTTGTCTCGCAGCGTAACGTTGTTTCCGTAGAAATTGCTTCCAGTCGAAATGGTGAGACTCCCGCCTGGTTGTGTTGTTATTTGTGCATGTGCAGGTTGAGCAATTAACGCCAGAACTACTAATCCTGTTAGTGGCCACATTGCCATAGTTGGGCCACCGTGGGCCTCCCTCTCGCCGCAACCCTCCAGCAGTTATCCTTGAGTTGTGTATCCACGCAAGTTTGAAAGGGTTCACGAGAGTTCCATGGAGAGGGGCGGGCTGTGATGGAAAGACTCCTGGTTTATCCTATTAGGGGAAAGAGGACGAAAACACCAGCTAGTCTTAGTGCTGTGCAGCCCTAGAGTTCTGAGCTAGAAGTAACTTGAATTGGGGTTCTGTTCGGCTTGGTG
>Ga0099809_10119095_pt1 | contig 14301 bp, 12 predicted proteins | sample OrbTnscriptome_3_FD_81146 | JGI IMG/M metagenome (GOLD analysis project Ga0099809, IMG submission 81146) | Metatranscriptome of coral microbial communities from Puerto Morelos, Mexico - Orbicella T R C metatranscriptome (Eukaryote Community... | ecosystem: Host-associated > Invertebrates >...
TTGTTGGACCAGGTTTTCGTAGGGAATTAGCTTCCCAGTCCAACACTCTTCAGGATGGTTACTAATCAACACTCACCAAGTATGGTTGGCTCTGGATTTAATGTTTAACTTCAGCTTCACATCATTTTTCAACACCAGCTTTCAGCGATCTCTAAAACTCTCTCTGACTTTTTACAGTTTTACAACTCTTTTTGTTAGCTAGTTTACAGGAAGTTATCTAACGCTTTACATCAGTGCTAAATTAAGCTAAATCTACCACTCTAGGTGTGGATTTCCAGGCACAGAACCAATGGAGGGTATCGGTGGTTACCTCAGTAAAACTTCAGTAATAATTAAACGTGCTTTTGACTAGACGGATTGGTTATGGGAATGAATAGCTAATGAGATAGACGAGAAAGGGACATTTTGGGCTAGGTCGAAATCTAGCGAAGCGTTCAAAGGTCTGAGTAATGAAAATAAGATCATAGCCTTGTCTAGTGACGCGCAACGCGCGGGCGACTAAAACAACAGGTGGAAAGCTAAAACTGGCAGGTGCCTAAAAAGTACTAGTGAAAGGTAACGGATATCTAGCATTGGTTCTCGCTGTTCGATGGATATATTTTACTTCTACTTAAATTATAGTTCTACAATTAATTAGCGTATGAGAGAACTAAGACAATATCGAGAATCCTAATTGGATTACGGTCGCGCTTACCAAAATAACTGACAGGTAGGTGAGTTACGGGTGGCCGTAATGCCCAACTTAGTTTCCAGTTTACCAACGTTATCTTTTTCCATGATAAACCCTCGAATTCGTTTTAAAAATATCCCAAGACAATAATTTATATCTGTAAGTATTATAAGTTTCCAACACCAAAAATAAGTTTCCCTTATTGTTTAAAGTAGGAAATAAATAAATATGTGTAACGCATCATTGCTTGCATTTTTATTGTTTAACAGTAATTACAGTTCAGCGCTTATTACAGTTATGATCTTACAACAAAATTGCATGTGTCTGTTACAGTTAATGAACTCGAACAGAAACCTGTAACTTAGAAATGCAAAATGAACTAAAACAAATGTATCTATGTTAGATTTCTGTAATTTCTGATAGCAAAAGCAATTATGTAAAACATACTAAGTTATCTGATTTCCTCTCCTCACAAACTCCAACCTTAGCTTGAAACTCTCCTGAGTCAAGCAATTAAAATTAAAACTACAATCAAAGTAATATCATCAATTACAACAGCAAGGCAAAAAGAAAGTTTTTTTGTTGTTGGTTTTAACGTTTTCTAATTTTGTATTGTATTTTTTTGTGCCTGGACTGCCGCATAAACCAAACAAGCTGAAATACAATGACCTCGGAAGTCCAAAGAAGATAGGCAAACTATGACTTGGAAAATTATGAATTCAAAAAGTTCAAGAAAAACAAGTGAAATAACTTAAGGTAATAATGTTTAGAATGTCTTCCTGTGGTCCGGGATCCGCTCTTGGGATTAGTGTTTTGCTTAGAATCAAGAGGCCAAAGCAATGGCCTTGGCCAATGTTTCGAATTTCTAGTGCTCAGTAGGCAGGGCAAACGTCTTGATGGAGGGGTAAGTGAGGTCATCCAGATTGTTAATTCATGTACCCTGAGATAGTAACACTTCCAGGAAGTGGCAATTCTGGATGCCCTTTGTCCAGAGATGAAGGGCTGGTACAGGCATCTTCTTGGTGTCCAACCAGTGGTGTTGCAGACTGCACAGGGCGTCAGTAGGTGTTTTGGGGCAGAAAACTGCGCTGCTCCCTACTTTAGCTGTGGATGGCCATGGAGTGCAGTCTGTCTGTGATACATTATCAAGTTAGCTTTGGGCTGCTTGAGGAGGAAATCCGAATTGTATGTTTTTGTCCATTGTGTGTGGTGGCTTACGATGGCCATAGCTTTGAGAACGAAGTCTTCTTCTCTGTGCTGGAAGCCATCGATAGTGATGGTGAGATCCAAATAGTTTGGGGCCAACATTCTGTTGAGAAGGGGAAGGCAAGGAGCACGGGGTGACAGCACTAAGAAAAGGTAGCGAAATAGAAAAATGGACTGGTATAAATAGTAAAGTGAATAAAGGACAGCAAGGCCGAGAGAATGTGTAATGTGGCAACTTTATAACGGGAAATTCAAAGGTGCAAAATTCAATAAAGTTAAGCTCGAGAGATGGAGCATGGTAAAGGTGGACCTTTTATTTTGTAAGAAGTGTTGTTGGGGAAAAGTGTCAGTCCAAAGTGGATATATCGGTATGGGAGGATAAAGGAATAGCTAATGAGACTTGTGGGTTGTAGCTGGAAGTGGAAGACAGCTATTGAAAACGACCGAAAAGAACCAAGAGGGCAATGAAATTTAGTACTGTAAATGCAAAGGTGGTGTAGGTGAAAATATTGTTAACAGTTGTAGTGCTGCTAACATCAAGATTATGGACATTGAGGTTAAATTGGGCCTGACGTAACGTCAAATCGCGATCTAAAGAATCATAGGTTTGGTCCAAATACTGTAATGTGGAATTATATAGAGTAAAATCTTTCGGAATAGAGATGCCAGGTACAGCAAGTGTAAATTTGTGTGTTGAAACATCTTGCCAGGGAATATAAGAAAAATGAGAATTTTAGAACAGTGGAATTGAAAAGCGTAATGTGGAGGGACATGTTCCTAGACCTGTCCGTTGCGAGTAAAAGGACATGTTACAAGGCCAGTGGCGTATGTAAAATACCGCCTAAGACGAGTCACATTCTAGGAGGTTCGAGAAACTAGACAGTGGTAAGCCTAACCCTGAAGAGCGTTTTCCCACTGTTTCTCTTTCTGGCATGTTCAGATATTACTATGACGACTCTTCAGGCTTTTTCACTGCTCTCATCTTAAGTCTACTGCTACAGAGAGTGCACAGAGCACAGAGAATGCCCTGACAATAAAGCAAATTGCATGAATTGTCAGGATCATTTTGATGCAAACTTACATGAGCAACTGGCCATGTTTATCTGTTGATTTCAGGGTTTACGTTGCTTTCCTGCCACAGCTCTCAACTCTTTTGTATGTTAAACGAGTGGAGGAACCACCTCAGAACAAGACACTTACTAAATGATTGCTTTCTGTTCAGACAAGATACAACAATGTTGGCACCTAACCTTTGACTGAAGTTGTATGTAAACTAGTAGTCACTGAGTTGTTTACTTCAATGCTTGTCACAAAAATGAAATCCAAACACTAACAGTAGTCTGCTTATGTAGTGTCAGTTAAACCATGCACTAATGTTTGCCCCATTGGATAACTTTCTTTTAAAGACAGGAATGATGTCCCATTCTCTGATTTATTCTGCTCACTAACAGCTGCTCTTTCTTCATCCTCGGTTCGTGCTATGTCATGATCTGCCTTGCCAATCGCCTGCGTGACTTCTCATTCTTCAACATTTTCTTGTATTCTATTAAAATATCCATTATTGTAGAGATTCTGTGTTTGACTGCCGACCTGTCCAAAGAAGCAAGGCTTAAGACTGCGTCTTGAAAGTTGAAGGTAAAGGCTTCCTCCTCGCTCCCCATTAAAGATTCTATGATAATGATGGACTCTTGTATCTTTTCATATGTGGCCTCACATCTGGCAGTCCGCAGGTCCAAAGAAGGCATATTGTCTACTTCTGCCAAATTTCCAGACAGACTTCAGTTTTTGACATGATTCTTGCCAGATGGTCGAGTATGAATGCATTTTGTGCCAGCTGGCAAGAAATTTGGCACTTATTGATTGGCTACAGCCATGATCAGTTGCTAAAGTTACTTCAAAATATTTTGCCAGCCAAGGTCAGTTGCCAAGGTAACTTCAAAACTATTTTTTTTTTGCTTCATTAAACAAAAATGTATTTAATAATATGAAATGATTGTTGCCTTTCACATAGTCATTTTGCTAATTGATGGAATTTACACCAACTCGTTGCAAAGTAATGTTATATTAATCACTCATTCCATTAAGCTCTACCAGCTCCTTCAGTTCACCAATCTCATCAGGCAATGTGGTCAACTAGTTGTCACTCAGATACAGGTTTTGGAGTTTCTTGAGGTGTTTAATGTTTGAAGGTAGAACAGACAACTGGTTGTTACTCACACTAAGCACGGCCAGGTTACTCAATTCACAAATACAGCTAGGAAGTTCTCTCAACTGGTTAAGGAATAATTTTAGCCTTTTGAGATCTTTTATCTTGTTTCTACTTGGTGGTAATTCTTTCATATAATTACCTGACAACTGAAGTTCCTCCAATTCAATCAGGTCAGTAACAGCTTCAAGAACTTTTGTCAACCCTCTCCTCAAATCTAAAGCCCTTTCTCCTTTATAATTTGTAGAAATGTGCTTGACCTGAGCTCCTCGGCTGAGATATTCTCCCTCCTCCACTATATACAGAAATACCTACAACTGTTTGATTACTTCCTTAACTTTTGTTAAGTATGTTAAAATATAACAAATATAAAAATCATTTCAAGCGAAGCTTGTATTGATTTTACATACGAGATAAATCTGGTAGCATCTAAGGCTTCTGAAATTCTTGGTGAGGGAAGGCTTTCTTTTCTAGTTATTTTATTTAGGTTTCTGTAGTCTACACAAAAGCACATAGCATCATCAGATTTCCTAACTAATACCACTGGGGCAGCCCAAGGGGACACTGATGTCCAGCATCTCGCCGATTTGTTTTTCTTTTCCTTCCTTGTTAGTGGGAGAGCTGTGATAAGACCTAAAACATAGGAGGACAATCCTGTGTCTATTTTGTGCTTAACCGTCAAACAATGTCCCAGTTGTCAGGAGTATAAGCGGAGATGACAACAGGGCCTGGAGTGCATTCTATTGTTTGAGTAGTGTCTACATTGTGGGGGACCTGTGCGTCTGAGTCAAAGGGTGTGGGTAGGTCCTGTTCCACTTCAGCCTCTAAATCAGACTTGATGAGTTCATAAGTAACTATCACTGGATCACTCGCTTTAAAATCTGCCGTGTGCGTTATGACAGAATGGGCCATGCCTTGTGGAAGATCTGCCGCCGCCAGGGCCAAAACATGGTGCATTGTTTGATATCGTTGCATACGCGAGGCATCTGGTCGGTTTATTAATGGGACATATTCTAGAGATGATAGTAAGTGGTCCGTGTTTGGCCACAAGTCACTGCTAGACACTTTATTAAAAAGTTGCGGTTCCATGCTGGAGCCCATCACATTTCACAATGAAGGAAAGAGTGGACTTGACTGATTGTTGCAAGATTAACAGATAAACAGCGGCATCGAGAACAAACAAATTGGTAGTGACTAGGTCTCAAATGAACATGATTTTATAGGGGATGTAAAGAATGGAAATGGGCATGAATAGTGGGAAATGGATAAAATATACATGAATTGGTAAGCAGATGCAAAATACAAAAACCGAAAAGTTTAACTCACAGGTGGATATTAGAATTTCTTGAAGTGCAGATGAGCTAGGTAAACACATGGGGTACTGCACACTACCAGACATGTTATTAAAAGTCTCCCTATCCAGGTGGAGTTGGGGGTTTGGGAGGTTATTCCCAATGAAGACACAACTCTTAAAAAGTTTTGGGGTTGTAGGAGCTAGTCCGGAACGTAAAGAGAAATGTATCTTTTAGAAGGTACAGAAGTGCATGTCCGTTTGTGATGAGTTTTTCCTGCAAACACTGAAAATTTCAGACTGAACGGACACTTGAACTGACAACTGGGGGAATCTAACTCTGGAGAGCACTGCTTGCCTGCGGGAACGGAAATTCATCACGATTTCCTGGTACACGAGGATCTACTTCAATGGTCTTCACTATGGATGTCAAGGAAGAGACAACTTGATCCAACAGTAGTTTATTGTGCACTCGACAACAATGATCTTTGTAATCGACGTTATAAGCGTAATCGCAATCGTGATCCATGTAATCGAAAAAGCTTTACAAACGTACTTGCTTGTATCTCATCCTTTACATGTCAAGTGTTTACGATATGATAATGTAACTTCTACCAAACAATACGAGAGAAAAGTACTTAATTAAGATAGCGAATTCTAATCAACACTACGAAGTTCCCAAAATTAAAAATAGAGAGCTAAGATTAAAATTCACAGGTTGAAATTAAGATAGAACAAACCTAGGGAATTAAAATAGTTCAGCTGGCTAGCTTCTGAGGAAACAGAAGGTAGATTTTAATGATGACCTGATAATGAACTATTTGTTTTCTAAATGAAAGTTAGTGAAACAGCGTTGCACAGGTTCATGTGCACAAAGAATCGGCAATGTACAAAGTAGAACAGTAACTTAAGATTTCTAGTTGGTAACCGAAAAGAGGCTAACATTGGTTTTTTTTCTATATTTTCTTGTCGGTTATAATATTTCTTGAAAGCGATTACATGCATTCCAAATCCCAACAATGAACAAACTGGTGAACAAAACTGAGATCCACAAGCTCCCTATTACTAAACCAAATTACATTTTAAGGGCTTGGAAGCAAGCAATTTACAATATTTTCATAACAATACTTGGAGTGAACTTAAAATAACAATAATGCGGTCGCGGTAAAGAACGGTTGGGACTACTTCGCCTATTGCTCCGTAGCATTCCTCCCATCTTAATTCAAGACCTCCGGGCAAGATAAAGAATGGAATTAAGAGTTCTATGAGTTCCTCATGCGGTCGTAAGTGGTTTACCTCGGGAGATCAGGCCGTGCACTAGAGGGTTCGTCGTCCGACAGGGTCTCTATCCAGCCCCTCGGTGAGCAGCCAGGTGCTGAAAAGGCAAGCTTTTTCTTAGGTGAGGAGCGGGCAAGGATCTACGGGTTCCAACTGCTTAGCTGTGGGACATGCCACGTCCTCCAAGTTTCAAACTATAAAAGCACAAGGCAACCCAGGAACATTGACCAGGTGTGTGACAAAGGATGTTTTAGTCGTACCTTTTACCAGATGAGAACCTGGGCTGGTGCAAGATCTCCTCTTTCTGATAGGACGATAAACACCTCCAGCACAGCGTGCATTAGCACTGAACTGGCCATTCCCTGCGGGAGGCCTGCCGAGGCCAGGGCCAGACCATGGTGCAACGTTTGGTGAAGATACGTCTTAAAGGCTTCCGGTCCCTTAGACAGCAATGAACTTGTGTCGAAAATGCAGTAATAAGTAGTCCTTGTACGGCCACAAGCCACTGCCAGGCACTTTAAGTGGAAGTCATCAGTTCCGCATTGGAAACTATCACATTCGACAACGAACGAAAGAGCGGACATTGTCGAAATACAGTAAATGGATGAAATAGCAGCGTAGAGAACGAAGAAATTGGTAGTGACTAGCTCTCAGATGAACATGATTTTATAGGGGATGGAAAGAATGAGATCGGCCATGAATAGCAGGAAATGAACACAATACACATGAATAGGGGAACAGATGCTGAACACAGAAACCGAAAAGTTTAATTCGTGGGTAGATATGAAAATTTCACCAACTGCAGCTGAACTGACGGAACATGTGAGCTAAGGGACGCTCCCATATGCAAAGATGAGGGCGAAATGGGGAAAAAATATAAAAATAAAAAGAACGCAAGGCAGTGATTGCCGTGCTTAAGAGGTTGAGGTTGATTGAGAGGTAAGGGGAATGCTTTCCAGAGGGCAAGGAGGAGACATCGGCGGGACAGGACCTGAGGGCTTTTTGGACAGTATGTGTTAAAAAAACGACCAAAACAATAAAGTTGCAGATGGTAAAAGCAAGACAAAGGTAAAATTAGCACTGTAAACAAACTCTGGTGGGAAACTTGATGAATGTCCTTGATATCCTGTTGTACTTTTTGTAGCCGACGGGTCAAATCTTGGTCTAGGGTGTCATAAGTGGTATTGAGGGACTGAAGAGTCGAATTATCAATGCGCAACGGTGTAGGAATGACAAAATTGGGTATGGGAGATGTAGTGTTATTTTGGAAGGGGAGGGAAACCCAAGGTACGAACTAAAATTGCCCGTTATGGAACAAAGGAAATTGAAAACTCAGTCGCTTGGGGCAACGTCCCCACCCGGTACATTGGTGTGAAAACCATACATTACATGGGAAATGATAAATGCGGAATGGCAGTAACCTTAATAACCTTGAACTGTTGTTAGTGTGAATAGAAATGTTGTTTAAAATGGTGGACAAATAATAATGCCCCCCGAGATGAACAAGTGGTCTTAAGTTATGACACTTGGGCAACGGGGAATGGGCATGGTGAAAAGAAAGCTTAGTTTGGGGTGTCCACTTGAGACCAAGCCACAACAGGTTTTCCACAGTGGACAGGACATCAGCTGGGCACAGAAGTGGGGTTTCTTCTTTGAAGCATAGGTCTAGCTCGGCTTGTTTGAGAACATACCTTTTGTTATCACAGGTCAGTAAGACCAGATCATGCCGCGTTATTGTTCCGCCAAAACAGTTGCCGTTAATTTGATAAGACGATGGGACTAACGATTCCATTATGCAAATAGCAGTACCTTGATCCAATGTTACAAGAGTGAACAAAAGATGTAATTGAAGGTTTCTGGAGTTGACAAGGTGATAGTCAATCAAAGGCTCTGAGCAGTGGAAAACCATCTCTTAAAGCGTCAAGAGTGTTTGCAGGGAAGGGACAGAGGCAAGCTTGATTGACAAATCGGCAGTCAGAAAGCGAGGAAGGTCGGCATAGCTAACCCAGTTCTTGCGAGAAATGTGTGCCAGGTGTCGTAAAAGGTCATCAGTCTCAGTTAAGTATAACAAAGAGGTCAAGGCTTTGTGTACTTCCATTGTGTACAGGGAAATAAACTCATGATTTGAAAATGCACCCATTGTGAGAGTGCCAAATATCACTCAACTTGTGGTAAGGATGACCAAAGCTTACAAAAATTAGTTTCTGGTTATTACTCAAGCCCAGTCGCCAGATTTTCTTGAGGTGTGAAATGTTTCAAGGTAGAACTGAGAACTCTTTTCTACTTGCACTTAGCTCAATCAGTTTATTTTATTTACCAGTGGTGAGGAAGTGGTTGTGGAATAATTTCAGCCTTTTGAGGTTTGTCAGGTTGCTAGTACGTGTTGGTACAGTAACTCTTTCCATATAATTAACTGACAAGTCAAGTTCCTCCAATTAAGTCAAGTCAGGAACGGCTTCAGGGATCAATGACAACCTTCCTATGCTCATATCAGTACTACAGTTTATTGAGATGTTTCATGTGTGATGATAAAACTGTCAGTTTGTTGTTTCCCACATCAAGCTCTTCCAGTTCCTTCATGTAACGGTAGGTTTTTCCTTGTGGGCGTACGGGAAAACGGGCGAACTTCGAACTTGAGATACGAGACGACTGCGACGAAACTTGCGGGGAAAATTAGACTCAAACGGGGCACTCGCTTGCAAGGAAGAGCCGTTACACTCTAGGGTACCGGGATCTAACCACGAACTGGACGGACAGCAACAGCAACAACTCGGCTTGGTTCCAACAGCAATTTATTCCGAATTAGTTTGTAATTGAAAAAGCATAACAAGTTCGGTTGTTTATATACGATTTGTACAAGCGTCTATTGTTAACAGAGTATAATAAGAGCGCAAACACCAGAATGTGAAAAGTGATTACAAGTCCTTTGAGGATAGCGCAACCTGATAAAAATTCTAACTTAACTTTCCGAGTTATTGTTAAAAGTGTTCGTTGCTTGGCGGAGAAAGTTACAACTAAAATTATACTAAATTAAAACTACCGAACGAAATTAAAACTAGTGAATAGCTGATAAATTTTGAAGTGTTAACGAGCGGTTTCTTGCCGACCGATGGCACCTCAAATATATTAAGAAACTAAAACATTAATTAAAGAAACTGGATGTGTCAGCAAATATATTCACAATTAAAACGCGATAAGTCAGCGACCAACAGGTAGTTAATTAATCCTATTCAAGTGAACAGCAGAGGCGAGATCAGCAAGAGACTCATTTAGTAAAACACTCCGAAAACTAAATTAAATACTGAGAATATGTAACACATTTTAGAAATGCGACAAGCGCGGAACTCTTAAGTAATTAGCTACGGTAATAAACCAAAACAACCGCTATTACTAAAAATAAGTGACACAAAAAGTTCGGAAGTTAAAAGAACCAGCTATTATTTTAAATCACGCCTTTTTGTAATTTCGAATATTACATGAACAAAATAATAGTTCAACAGGTTATTTTTGGCTAAATAGGTGCTGTTGGCCTTTGTGTGTATTCTTTTAACATGCTAACTATGGAAACATCAAATTGAATAAATATAATTTCAACAAGCGAAGCGAATCCCAAAATATAGTTACACAAAGCGAAGGGAATCCTAAATATAGTTAAACAAAGCGAAGCGAACCCTAAAATAGCTAATACTAAAATTAAGCGAAAAGACAATACGTTTAGGTGAATAATCAATACTAAATTGTGAAGAGGCAAAACACAATTATCCTGTTGCATGAAACGAATAAAACTGACTAAGAAAGAGACAGACAGCTGACAATACGCAGCAAACCGAGATATAATGTTCTTACGGTGAATTTCCAAAGTTCCTTACAATTTCCTCGTAACACTCCTACGGCCTTAATTTGAGCCGTCCGCGGCGATTTGGAGATGGGAGTTAGGCCAAATGTTGGTCCTCCATCCATCTGGCAAAGGCCAAGGCCTTGGAAACGGTGGTGGGCGTTTCGTCGGGGTTTAGCTCTGTGAGAGATCGAGCAGGGGGGCAATCAAGGTCCTCCAAGTTTTTGACCAACAAGGGGACTGGCAACGGCGCCAGGGCCAAGGACAGCGTGGAGAAGCGAGTTAACATTTCGTGGCCTTTCGTCCAAAGAACGATCGACGTAGGTACTGGGTGCCCCACTTCCAATGCGTTGAGAAGCGCATCCTGCAAGAAAGTCAGGAGCGGTGTTTCAACGGCACATTGTGGCAATCCAGCGGAGTTTTGGTGCCAGCCGTGTTGTGCGGACTGGACTCGGTAGGTCAGTAAGTGATCGCGGTCGTGAGCCAAGAGGTCAGTCGACTCAAATCGGCGTAGCTGATACAAACCGGTCCTCGTGTCGACTAACACCAACACCTTGTAGAAAAAATCTCCACCGGCATGGTGAAAGCCATCGGCTCGGGCGATGATTGGTAAACAAGCCATAGGTGTAAAAAGAGAACACTTGAAAACACAAGGACAGGAACTAACGATTCTGGCGAGATCAGGAACAATTGTGGAAAGCCTCGACAAGATCTGTGGTTTTATAGCGGTTAATTTGAAGGTTACAAAATAGGACCAAATTGCAAGCAAGGATAGACAAAGGCTTGGCCAGGTACTGATACCCTGCCACATACAGAAGTTCAATCTCTTCGCAAGTCTTTGGACTTCTACAGGTTGCCTCGTCCATCATGTAATGTAGCAGATATGGGGTTAAATAATCTTCCAAGATAAGATACTGGGCCACAGTGCAGATTTTTTATTTTTTAAATGGAACCAAAAAAGGGAAGTTCACAATTAGGTTTTGCTCCAAGACACAACACAGCTTCTTGTCTGTACTCTGTTCTATGAATAGTCACAAGTTTTTTCCTGGAAAAAAAGGGCATGTAAAAATTACATAGTTAATTACCAGCCTTGATTTGGATAAGTGAGTGGGGTTGGAATTTTGAGGGGACTGCATTCATTTAGATTGTGAATGTAGCTAATTTCCCTCTCTCAAGTTATGTGTTTATTGCTTGAGGTATCATTGGAATTAATGCCAACAAATTTGATGACCATACTGCTGACCTTATCACTACATGATCAGCTATCGTAGAAGAGTTCTTCCGTGGTGTGATCTTGAGGCACTCCAGGAGAAGTCAACGAAAACCTGTGGACATAGAGTCGGTGCTATGTTGCGAATTCACTGTCATTGCCATCCCAAACTCCGTCAGCTAGAATCTGCAGGGCCATTGTATTCCCTTTTTTAACTGCCTTGCTGGCTGGCTTTCGAGGGATCAGAACATAGATTTTAATAATAAAAGAAACGCGAATGACCTGATAGCTATTTGTCTTCAAAATGAAAATTAGTGAAACGTCATTGCACACGTTCAGGTGTACAAACAATCGGCAATGTACAAAAAAGAATTCCTAGTTGTTAACTGTAAAGGAGCTCCTCTTGGCTTTTCTATATTTTCTTGTCGGTTATAATGTTTCCTTAAAGCTATTACATGCATTCTGAATCCTAACAATGAACAGATTGGTGAACAAAACTAGGAACAACAAGTTCCCTATCACTAAACCAAAATACATTTTAAAGGCTTGGAAGCAAGCAACTCACAATATTTCCACAACGACACTAAATATTAACTTAAAATAATAATAATGCGGTCACGGTAAAGAACGGTTGAAACTACTTCACCTCTTGCTCCATAGCACTCCTCCCACCTTAATTCGAGACCTCCGGGCAGGGCAAAGAACAGAATTAAGAGTTCAAAGTTCCTTGTACAGCCGTAGATGTTTACCTCGAGAGGTCCTTGGTCTTTAAAGGGTTTACCTTCCAACTGGGTCGCTATCCAGCCCCTCCGTTAGCAGCCAGGTGCTGAAGAGTATGGCCTTATCCGGGGTGAGGAGCGGTCCAGGATCTGCAGGTTCCAGCTGCTTGGCTACATGGCAAGCCACGTCTTCCAAGTTATGGACTAGGAATGGGCAGGGCAAACCAGGTACATTGACAAGGTGCATTACTAGTGATGTCTTTTGCGTACCTTTCACCCACATGATAACCTGGACTGGGGCAACATCTCCTCGTTCAGATAGGTCGTAAAACAGGGACATTGACAAGGTGCATTACTAACAATAACAATAACAATAACATTTATTATTTGTATTGCGCCTTTTCTATAAAATATTCAAAAGCGCATCACAAAAGTAATTAATAACTAAAATTTTACAAATCTTCCTATCAGAATCATAAAAAATATTTAATTAAATGGGTAAAAGATAATTACAAATGAAGATATAGATATGCTAAGATAACTGAAATGATTCCTTAAATAAAAATGTCTTAATTAAAGTCTTAAAAGATTCTAAGTTCATTGCTTCGCGCGCGGACCTTGGCAGCTTATTCCATAGGAAAGGAGCAGCTACCTGGAAAGCTCTGTCTCCCAATGTTTACCAGAAGTTGTCATTTCCAACTTGGAAACCGTCGCATTCCACAACGAACGAAAGAGCGGACATTGTTGAAAATACTAGTGATGTCTTTTGCGTACCTTTCACTCACATGATAACCTGGGCTGGAGCAACATCTCCCCATTCGGACAGGTCATAAAACGCCCCCAGGACGGCATGCATTAGCACTGGATGGGCCATTGCCTGCGCGAGGCCTGCCGAGGCCAGGGCAAGACCATGGTGTAATGTCTGGAATCAATATGTCCGTAAGGCGTCTGGTCCTTTGGACAGTAGTGAGTTAGTGTAGAAGATATGGTAATAAGTCGTCCTCGTACGGCCCCAAACCACGGCCAGGCACTTTAAGGAGAAGTTGTCATTTCCAACTTGGAAACCGTCGCATTCCACAACGAACGAAAGAGCGGACATTGTTGAAAATACCGAGATAACACGGATTAAATAGCGGTGTCAAGAGAAAAAAAAGTGAAAGTGATCTCAAATAGACCTGATTTTATAGGGGATGTAAGGTTTGGACATGAATAGGTGAAAATGAATACAATACACATGAATAGGAGAGCAGATACTCAACACAGAAACCGAAAAGTTTAATTTACAAGTAGATATGAAAATTTTAGGAACTGCAGCTGAACTGAGGGAACACGTGGATAAGGCGCACTTCCACACACAAAATGAGGGCAAAAGAAATAAATAAAAGAACCTAAGGCAAAATTTTTTTTGGCCCAACGGAATTTCCACATATTTAGGAAATTGGTGTGACTAACAGAAAGGGAACATTATCCCATAAATAGAAAGTAATAAAACTCCATTACTAAAAAATAGTTCAGCTGGCTAACTTCTGAGGAAACTAATAAAACTTCATTACTGAAATATAGTTCAGCTGGCTAGCTTCCGAGCAAGCGGAAATTAGATATTAGTAACGAAAAGAAACTCTAATGACCTGATAACGACCTTTTTTTCTTCTAAATGAAAGTTAGTGAAACGGCATTGTATATGTTCAGGTGTACAAAGAATTGGCACTGTACAAAGAAAAACAATAACTTAAGATTTCTAGTTGTTAACTGTAAAGCTTGTTGAAGCGACCTTTGGGGAAATTAGCTGATCACTCCAACACTCTTTGTTTGGTTGCTTCTCTTTTTATTTCCACTATTGATGACTTGGGTACAATACTCACAACGTTCTCTTACTTGTTGCTCTT
>Ga0099809_10194889_pt1 | contig 14106 bp, 7 predicted proteins | sample OrbTnscriptome_3_FD_81146 | JGI IMG/M metagenome (GOLD analysis project Ga0099809, IMG submission 81146) | Metatranscriptome of coral microbial communities from Puerto Morelos, Mexico - Orbicella T R C metatranscriptome (Eukaryote Community... | ecosystem: Host-associated > Invertebrates >...
CTCCCATTATTTTATATTATGTTATTATTACAGATACAACTTCTTTCGATTAGCGTAGGTTAGGGACATTTTTTGTTCAAAGAATCACTTCTTACCCAACAGCTGACATTTCCAAGAGCATTTTGTCCCTCAGATTTTCATTTGTTTGTGGCTCAACATCGACTCGCGAGGTTCGCTTGCTGGCCCGCTTGCTTGTTCCACTTCAAGATTTCCTCTATGGTTTTAATAAATGTCTGGAGAACGAAGAGGTCTAAAGTTGAGCAACATAATACCAATTGTGCCAACGAAATCTTCTGCGTAAAAGAAATCACTGCAGTTTACACACAAACCTTTTAAAGCTCTGGTATTTGGTCCTTCGAATGATAACACTGCACTTCATTTGAAGAAGTGTGTCAGGCTTTGTTTAATTTCGCTTCCGTTTCAAAGTTATGGCCTGTTTTGTAGAAAGGAATGTCCGCATTGACGATATCAAACTTTAGGAGGTTGTAAAAAAACAAACCACATCCGGAAGATCGTAGACACGATTTTTGAGGGTGATGTGTGAGAAAACATTTCGATGTTAATCGTGCCGTTTCGATAATTCATGCATGGAAGCTAATTAATTTAGGCGAAGCAGTGTTTCTGGGTATTTCTTTTAATATCCCTGCGACATTGAATTTTTAGAGAATTTCAAAGATATGATTGTATAACTATTAAGCTTTCAGAAAATGTATAGGTTGATGGGGTTTTCTTTCAAAGCGTCAGCGTAAGAGCACGATTTCCAAACACTGTCAATCTACCTACCAAGATACCTTAAGTAGAGTTGAGCCGTTTGGCTGTGCTATAGCAAATTATTTTTAGAGGTCAAAGGCATGCTTTCAGGACTTTCTGCTGTTATCTGCATGTCCCTTCCCAGAGTTTGACACCTCTATCAGTTGCCATGTGCTTATAATTTCTTTAGGCTCATTTCAGTAGTGCAAAATATATTTTACGCTCTCTAAGTATTGGCTCGGGAGGGACAAAGTTTGAAATATGCCATGAACATGTTGTTTTACTCGCACTCTATATTGGATTAGTACTGTTTGCAAGTATAGAAAATGTAGCTTCTCGACAGGTCTAATTGCCTCATTGACTGATTTGTCACTAGGCTAAACACCGGGGGCCGATATGCACATCAAAAACAAAGTTTACAGGTCCCCGTCCTGCCCCAATCGCTTCACTCTCCAAATTCTTCAGTTTTGTACTAGGCCCCTTGTTTTGCTTGGCAAAATTTTTCTCTGTCCTTGCCGGGAGCCTGTTCACAGGCTAAATCAACCCCCGCCAGTACATGAACTCAGCATGAATCCAAAATGTAAACAAAAGAACAAGCTTAAATTTGGACCTGTAGGCAATTTTAAAGCTTCCATTTGATTGAGTTCATGAGAATCTTCTCGCTCGCCCAAAGGGAAATTCCCTTTGGTTTGCAAAATTTCATAGTTCAGGCGCAACCTGTACATCTTAATGCTACATACCCTCACATAAAATACTTCAGTCAATGCTAAGTTCTGTTTGTTATTTTTAATTCACTGTCAATGAACTCCACCCAAAAAGTAAACAATAAAAGTTTCAATTTTAATACAACACACGTAGTTTCGTAATATCTAAAACAATAAAAGTGCCTGTGCTATCTACTCATGCACTGATTTCTAATGTCTCATTTACTAGTAAGCAGAAATAGCATAAAAAACTTAATGCAAGTAAAACACATTTAAATAAAACGTCATAAGCTTCATATTCCAAAATTGTCCTCGAACAAGTGATAAGGCATCCTTGGCTTTGACAAAATTGATGTGACAGCTGATACTGAACCAGTATAGTTCAACTGATGTTCCCTTATACACTTATGGCTAATATCAATCTTTATCTAACAATGACTCTTTCAGTGTGTGGTGCAACCCGAACTGACAGTTCAAGTCAATAAATGCTGACTTGTGAGATGCTTGTGAAATACTTGTGAGATACTCACTTGTGAAAGTTTGTGTGGTGTAACATGCAACAAAATGTGGGATTGCAAAAGAGTATTAGCTTTGGTGCAAACCGCACAAGCTGAGCCTGGATATGCATTCTAATAACCAGGAAAAAAGCCTTAAAGTAACAACATTTTATTTTTTCATACAACCACCTTCCCACCTATATGCATTAACCCATTTAGATGATGATATAATTACATGTGTGACATTTAAGATTGCAGAGAGATTGCTAGTGAAACTGCATGTACTGACACTACCTTTGATTACAAGGTTTCTATGGGAGAATAACAGCTGGAAATCGCTCCATTTTACTAGACTTTAAACATTTTATTAGGTGAGTGCACATTTTTGGAATGTAATATTACATAGTCTTAGTGTCATGCATGAATGTAAGGCTTGTTCCATAAGCTTTGACAAATATGTACCCCACAGTCTGATCCATTTTGTGGTTACTTGAACAGGGGCAACACAGATTGTCCTAATTTTCTCTGTAAGAAGACTTCTTGCTTACTCAATATCACCATGGATGACACCATGGAAAAGGCTGCCATATAAATTGACTGGACCTTTAGAGCAACCTAAACAAAATCTAAGTCGTCTCTGCCATTGGTGTGGATTTGTTGCTGGCACGGGCCTGATAATAATAATCATGATCTCTTTTCAAACTGAACACAGAACCATTTTTTTGTTCCAAAGAACAGGATTTCTTTTGCACAAAGCTGTCAAAGTCAATGTCCTCAATACAATATGGGCACTTCACATCTCCATAACCCTGTCCACAACAGTCACACTTGCAGAGACAATCAGGAGTGGCATGCAAGAATGGGTACTTCTTATTAATATTGCTGTTTTCACATAAATTATTCTACAATGGCTGATTATTCATGTTTGCAGCCATGTTTGGTGGCTGCTGTGCCTAATTGGAAAATATTTGCATAACATACATGTATGGCTTTAATTACAGACTGGGAGAGCTGAGACAGATCTGTGTGACTGGCTGCTGCCAGAACAGCATTTGGAAGTTGCTATACTCCCAGCTCTTTGTCTAACAAAGCACTTTCTTTAGCCTGAGCAATAGTTTCTCTTTCAATTACCTTGATTTCATTATCAGAAAACGTTTCCTCAACTTCATTTTATGATAAATGAATCACAAAATGGATACAAGTATGTTGAACTTAAAGACACGCCGGTTTGATTTGACAACTGCACATGAGAATCATTCACCAGGTAAGGATGCCTCACTCATGCAAGAATGACGTATTTGACACCGATGATTTGTCCAAGAACACTTGTAATAAACTCTGACACCATGCCACCATTATGTGCAAGTGATGATGATGATGATCATGCCTTTTATTACTCCGTCTCGGAGCATAGGCCACAGATAAAACGCCTCTGTCTCTGGCCATCTGTTCAATCTGATTCCAGGTGTAGCCTTTTAACTGAATGGTCCTTTCTGTGTCTCTTTTCCAGGTGTTTCGTGGTCTTCCTCTTCGTCTACTTCCCTGGGGGTTCCAGCCCAGTGCTTGTCGGGCTATGCAGGTGTTTGATCACCTAAGTATATGTCCGACCCATGTTCACTTTCTTTTCTTAATTTGTTCTTTGACGGGTAGTTGACCTGTAGTCTCCCACAAGGTAGCATTGCTGATAGTATCTGGCCAGTAAATCTGGAGGATTCTGCACAGGCATCTGTTTACGAAGGTCTGTAGTTTTGACACGGTCTTCTCTGTCATTCTCCATGTTTCTGAACCATAGAGTAGTACGGGCTTAACATTTGAATTGAATATTCTAATTTTAGTGGCTGTTGTTATTTCCCTCGATCTCCAGTTGTTCCCTAGGATATTAAATGCGCTATGTGCTTTCCCTATTCTTGCCAGTACATCCTCGTCCGTTCCTCCAGTGATGTTTATGACACTACCTAAATATGTGAAGGATGTTACATCTTCTATGTCACGGTCTGCTATACTGATGTGCTCATTTGACTTGCTATTCACCCTCATGATCTTTGTCTTATCAGTGTTGATTTTGAGTCCTAGTTTTGATGAGATGGCTTCAAGTTTTGAGGTTTTCGCTTGCATCTGGGAGTGGGTATGAGACAAAAGTGCCAAGTCATCGGCAAAGTCCAGGTCTTTGAGTTGGTCTACAAAGGTCCACTGTATGCCATTCCTAGAGTCAGATATTGTCTCCTTCATTGCCCAATCAATGGCGAGAAGGAAAAGGAACAGAGATAAGAGACATCCCTGCCTTACACCTGTTTTAATATTGAACTTTTCGGTTAAACCACTATCATGCAAAATGCGACAACTTGTGCCTTTGTATGTGTTCTTTACTAATGATATGATCTTTCCAGGAATTCCGTAGCTGGCCATCAGGTACCACAAGGTACTTCTATCCAGGCTGTCAAATGCTTTCTCGTAGTCTATAAAGTTTATATAGAGTGGGGTCCTCCATTCAAGTGATTGTTCTACGATTATACGAAGGGTGGCTATTTGGTCTGATGTTGATCTGGATTGTCTAAATCCCGCCTGATTATCTCGTAGTATCTCATCCACCGCTTCCCTTATGCGTTCCAGGATAATGCAATTTAGGACTTTTCCTGCTGTTGACAAAAGCATGATTCCTCTATAGTTCTTACACAAGCTTAGGTCGCCTTTCTTAGGTAACTTCACCAAAAGACCCTCTTTCCACTCTGATGGTATAGATTCCTGATCCAGATCTTTCCTATGAGGCCGTGCAGCATGTGCACTGAGGTGTTAATATCAGCTTTCAGTAACTCCACCGGGATGTCCTCTGGGCCTGCCGCCTTGTTGTTCTTTAGTGATTTAATTGCCTTTTTAATTTCTGTTTCAGTTGGAGGTTCGCAGTTTATGTCTAGTTCTTGGTCTGAAGGTGGTAATGTTGGAGAGTTCGCTGGAGGGGGTCTATTAAGAAGCTGTTGAAAGTGCTCGACCCATCGCTTGTTCTGATCCTCTGTTGTTGTTAACAGGTGTCCATTTAGATCTTTGATCTGGTGGTTAGATGCCTTGAACCTACTTGACATTTGCTTTGTTGTATCATAAAGTGTTTTCATATTGTGTTGACTGGCCGCAGTCTCTGTCTCTTTTGCTAGGTCTTCAATATACTTCCTCTTGTTGTTTCTCACACTTCGTTTGACATCCTTATTTGCTTCTGCATACTCAGCATGGGCTCTCACTTTTTGTGATCTTGTACACGCTTTATTTAGGTTCTCCTTTTTCTTTCTTTTTAGGGTGATCTTAGAGATAGTATGATGAGACATCCATGCTTTATTTTGTTGTTTCCTTCCACCAAGTGTTTCTTCGCTTGTTTCCTTCCATACCTTCTCCAACTTCTCCCAGCTTTCATCTATTGGGTCTTCAGATTCTTGCATGTCTTGGAGGATCTGATATTTATTCCTGATTGTAATGGAAAATTGCTGCGAAAAGAGTGGGTCTTTCAGAAGGTTGGTGTCATACTTCACCCTGCTTACTGTGCCTCTAACTGATCTTTTTAATTTAAGCTGCAATTTACCCGCTAGGAGATGGTGATCTGAGCTGGCATCTGCTCCCCTCATTGCTCTTACATCTAGTAGTGTTCTTCTAAACTTCCTAGATATGCAGAGGTGGTCTATCTGATTTCCTGTTCTATAGTTAGGCGAGACCCAAGTAGCTTTATGCACTCATTTGTGTGGAAACACGGACCCTCCTATGACCAGTTCATGCTCTGCACATAAGTCTGCAAATTTCTCCCCGTAGTTCATTTTACCTAGTCCATGTGTAACCATAACTTCTTCATAGCCGACATTACAACATCCAATCCTCGTGTTCATATCTCCCATTAAGATGGTCAGTTCCCTTTGTGGTCGGTTGTTGCCCATCACCTTTCTAAGCCAATCATAAAAATGGTCTTTTGTCTCGTCAGCTGCATCGTTGGTAGGTGCATACCCCATTATAAATCTAGCAAGAATCCTGGTCTGCTTAGTTCTAAATGTGGCTGTAATCAGTCTGGAACTTATTGGTTCCCAGCTTACCAGGGCTTTATCTGCCTGCTTGGATAGCATAAATCCCACTCCTTCAGTATGTGGTGCCCCATCATGAGTATGGCCAGAGTACAATATGAGCTCTCCCGTGGCAAGACGGAATTGACCCGTTTGAGTCCATCTTGTTTCTGGAATCCCCAGTATGCTGATGTTATACCTCCTCATTTCCATCGCTATCATGGACATCTTTCCTTGTTTGTACATTGTTCTTACATTCCAGGTTGCAATTAGCGTGTGCTGTCTTGGAGAAAGAAGGATCGGTCGGGCAGGTTCCCGTTGCTGCTGGCTTTCCCTGCTCGGCATCATACATTCAGACGAACCTCTTCCTACAGGACAGCGGATGTGTGTTTGGTGCTTCTGTGTTTCTGTAACAATATAATTTTTACTAGGTGGGGTTGTTAACTCCACGCTAAACCCCCAGACTTGGAGGACCAGCGTATTTTCTGTTAGGGTTTTTTTTCCCTTAGCCATAGTCATGAACTGTTCCTTTTTATGGAAACTAGTTTTAAGCACAAGGTAAGACAAGATCACATGATACAACAAGAAGAAGGCATTCCAGAATAGATTTCTGCTGCAGAAAGACAAACGGATCTATGCCAATGACAGCTAACTTCTCCACATATCTCCTCTTCGTGTTACTTTTAAGTGACTTACCATATGCAAACACCATACGGCTGGAAAAATTAATCTCTTACAGTTCTGTGACCGCCATGTTTAAAGCAATTCTCCTCCAAGATGGTCGCGTCTCATATTCAAAATTTTTATGAAGTGATGCAAACAGACACTATTGGCCACAAACACTATCTGAGGATTGTGTGTGTATGAACACAATCTGATTGGCTACAAAAACTATCTGAAGAATAAAGTTACACGGATGGGCTACAAGAACTGTTCGAATATTAGGGTTACAGACATTACTTTCAAAGATGATGACAGAAGTGGCTACGTCTCTTCAAGGCCGGTAGCCACAAAAATATATTTGCACGAAACAACAAGCACCAGTTGACGAATTGTGAAGTTGTCTTGATCACACTGCTACAGTACCGCCTGAGACTATGGACCCATCACTTTGCGGCAAAACATCGTCTTTACCACGTGCTCCCACCTTGCATCCACCACGAATGAAAATATGTAGCACTGCAGTAAAGACAAGTGCAACCGCAATTCAAAAAATACCACAGCAAAACAGACAAGGTTATAGCTCGGGGAAGTAATGTATGTGTACTGAGTGGGGTGGAATTTTTTCATCAACATTGCTTGTAGACTCCGTCATAATCCAGAGTCAAGAAACATGCTGGATGGAAAGTCGAACAGTTAACATGTAAATGCCTATCCTCTAGTTTGTTTCGTTCTTTCGACATGTACATGTGCTGACTATTAGTAAGCCCTTTTACGAACTCTGACACACTATTTGTAGCTGCTTTAATAGGGTTCGCAGGGTTTTGAAGGTCACTTGATTAGAACTTTATCCAACTTTTTGATCAGAATTGTAAGGGCCGATTTACACGGTACAACTTTGACGCATGCGACAAGTTTACGAAAAAGAAGAAACCAAAGGCTCTGAAATCAAGCTCGAAGGAAACCTCTCGAAAGAAAGTGTCCTTTGTCGAAACCGATCTCTCATCGGAAAAGGAAATTTTATCTGTAGAGCTCTCAACCAAAGATGATAATGTGAGTACTTCTGAAGTCATGTATTCTGTGACTGATTTTCCTAACAAGATCTATGCAGTTATGGAGATACAAGGGAAACCCGTAAGAATGCAGATTGACTCTGGTGCATCATGCGATGTCCTTCCAAAGAAATACCTTCCAGGAGTTGCACAGATCCAGAAATCAAACAAGCTACTGACAGTTTACAACAAGCAGCAAATCTCAGCACTTGGAACGGCAAGAGTGAGCATGCTTAATCCTAGGACAAGAAAGAAGTATAATGCCAAGTTTGTTGTAGTGGATGGTAACTACACGCCACTAATAGGAGCTTGTGCAGCACAACAAAGGGGTCTTCTTGTGATCCAACATCACAATATCCAGCTGGTGAGCAACAATGAAGATCTCACCACCTCTCAGAGTAGCTCTCTCACTAAAGAGCAAGTGTTAACTGACTTTGCGGACATCTTCAAGGGACTCAGAAGAATGGAAGGAAAGTTACACCTTGAAGTAGATGACTCAGTCTCCCCAGTGGTCATGCCTCCCCACAGAGTGCCAGTAGCTCTGAAAGGAAAGTTTAAAGAAGAAATTGACCGTCTCATAGATGTTGGTGTCTTAACAAAAGTAGAAGAGCCAACTAAGTGGGTGTCCAGTGCAGTTGTCACATCAAAATCGAATGGGAAAGTCAGAGTCTGTATCGACCCAAGACCCCTGAACGAGGCAGTGCATCGAAGTCACTACCCCCTGCCTGTGATTGATGACATTCTGCCAGAACTTGGGAAAGCATGAGTTTTCTCCAAAGCAGATTTGAAAGATGGCTTTCTCCAGATAGAGTTAGATGACAAGTCAAGCCGCCTCACTACCTTTCAGACACCATGGGGCCGCATTGGTTAAGAATGCCTTATGGAATCAGCCCTACGCCTGAATACTTCCAGCAGAAGCTTGATCAAAACTTGCAAAGATTGCCTGGTATCTATAGAATAGCAGATGATCTACTGATTACTGGTCAGGGTGACACTAAGGAAGATGCAGATAAGGATCATGATGCAAACCTTGTACGTTTATTTCAAAGATGCAGAGAGAGGAACATTAAATTAAACAAAGCAAAGTTTGACTTCAAATGCCAAAAAGTGACATTCATTGGGCATCTGTTAAGCAGTGAAGGAGTCAAACCTGACCCCAGGAAGATTGATGCCATAGTGAGCATGGAAACTCCCGTTGATGTCCAGGGTGTGCAGCAGCTCATTGGCATGGTCAAGTACCTTTCGAAGTTCCTCAGTAACCTGTCTGAGTTATATCAGCCTCTCCGAAAGTTTATGCATAAGGACACTCAGTGGCAGTGGACCTTGGCACAAGAACATGCCTTTAAGTCTCTCAAAGTGGCTGTTACACAAGTCCCAGTCCTCAAGTATTTCAGCCCACAAGCCCAAATTGAAGGACAAGGTGACGCATCACAAAATGGCCTCAGATTTGTTTTATTGCAAGTGGGCCAACCAGTTACATATGCAAGCCACGCACTCACCCCAGCAGAACAGAGATACTCTCAGATTGAAAAAGAACTTCTAGCTCAGGTCTTCGGGCTAGAACACAATCACCACTACACATTTGGAAGACGAGTGATTTTGTGGACCACAAACCTCCAGTATCGATTTACAAGAAGCCTCTCGCTTCAGCTCCAAAGCGTCTCCAGAGACTTCTGTTACAACTCCAGCAGTACAATGTTGACCTAAGGTACAAGCCTGGCTCTGAAACGTACCTAGCTGACACACTATCTAGAGCCTTCCTCATAAGCGGAAGAGGAAGCTGAAACTATCCATGCAACTGATTTCCTCCTGATCTCAGAGCCCCAGCTGAGGGAAATTCAAGCAGAAACAGCTCAACATGACACTCTTCAACAGCTGAAGAAAATCATCATCAGTGGATGGCCTGACATGAAGAAGGAAGTCCCCACATGTCTCCATCCATATTTCCTAGTTAGAGATGAGCTACCAGCACAGGATGGTCTAATCTTCAAAGGTCAGCGCTGTGTCATTTCCTTGAGCCTGCACACAAAGATTAAAGACAAGTCGCATGGAGCCCACACCGGAATTCAAAGTTGCCTCCGACAAGCAAGAGAAACCGTGTATTGGCCAGGAATGAATTCCGACCTAACTGACCGCATTTCGAAGTGTGACATCAGTTCATCCTATCAGTCAAACCAAGCAAGGGAGCCTCTCATCTCTCATGAGGTTGCTGATTGACCTTGGCAAAAGATTGGTGCAGATGTTCTCACACTTGATGGTACAGACTACCTCAGTGTGGTTGAGTACTATTCAAGTTACTTCGAAGTAGATAGACTAGAAACTAAGGCCGCAAAGGCCATAGCTAAGATACTCCGCAAGCAGTTTTCAGTCCATGGAATCCCAAATCAGCTAATCAGTAACATGCTGTTCAGTTCTCAAGAATTCAGAGAGTTTGCAGTCAGCTACGAGTTTGGAGTCATCACAAGTTAACCTGGCTATCCCCAGAGCAATGGCAAGGCTGAAAATGCTATCAAGACAGCAAAATCCATCATGAAGAAAGCTAAGCAAGCAGGCACAGACCCCTACTTATACCTGCTTGACTGGAGAAACACTCCTTCTGAAGAAATGTCTAGCTCCCCCGCCCAAAGAATGTTTGGACGCAGAACAAGAACACTGCTTCCCACCACCAGTTACCCGTTAAAGCCAAAGGTCCAAGAAGATGTGAAGAAGAAACTTCTCAAGCAGAAGTCCAAACAAGCCAAGTATTACAATCAAAACACCAAGGAGCTTCCGCCTTTACAGATTGGAGAAGTCATCCGAGTAGCCACTAAACCAGGCGACAGAAAGCGGAAATGGTTTAAGGCAAGAGTGGAAGACCAGATTGATATCCGTTCTTACAAAGTCAGAACAGAAGACTGCAGACTGTACAGAAGAAATCGTAGACACCTCCGCCAGTCTAAGGAACCATTTGTTCAGACTTCTGAAACCAGTTCAATGCGACCACCGCAGGACAACCACCCTAACACAATGCCTGCCACAGCTGAACCAATAAGATCCCAGCTTACAGGCCAACCAGTCCAAGACAACTTTGCTGGTCAACCCACGCAAACAGAACCTGTGACAGTTCCCCCAAGCCAGGAGCCAACAGCAGACCCAGTTAAACCAACAGTTGTGACCAGGAGTGGATGAGTTTCTCAGGCCCCACAGTACTTACAGAACTTTGTTATAAGGACTTTAGAAAATGATCATTTGCCTAAGTTGTTTCATTGTTACCAGGCAAAGTTTAAATCACATTAACAGACAGACATTCAGTTTTCAGTAGTTCTTTTAGAGACATTTAGAGACATTGACTTTACTCATTCCGTTCATCGTGGAAAGCTTGTATGTCATAAGCTCGTTTAAGTTTATTAATTCTAACTTTTGTCTTTTTGAGAAAAGGAAAGGTGTGACATCATGCGTAGTCACATGAATCTCGGACCATGTGCTTGCCGTGTTGAATTAAACATGGAGTTGTAGTTCTTATAAAGACTGTTTGTTTGTTAACGCTCTCAAATAGCGTAACATTACAATGACTTAATTAGGACCATTTTCACTTACAAAGCTAAATATGCAAAAGTTTGCATCAGGATTTACGGAGCGAAAGTTCTAACAAACGGTAAACAAATAATTTAGCTGTCCTGCGCTTTGAAGAAACTTTTTAACTAGATGTTTTTTGCTTTAATCCATTCAGTACTTTTCGAGAAACAACTTCATGTGAATCAGTCAACAACAACTTCGTCCGCCATTTTGACACAAGAAAACTTCTCCTTTGTCCCCTACTCAGTAGAACTATGTCACAAAAGACGTCATTTTCTATCGATTTCGGCTACAATTATCATGGGGTTTTAAAACATGTTTCAAAATCCTACGACAATTTTTTTGACGTACACAACAGTCGTAAGTGAGTTGTAGGTTTGATTTACACAAAACAATATCATGTCATAGCCCTGTCGTAAACTTGTCGCATGCGACAAAGTCGTATTGTGTAAATCGGCCCTAACAAGCCAAATAACAAGCCTTATCGCGACCACCTATGGAGGTTGCTACTTTCTCACTGAGCCCTCAATGAAGACAGTGGCCGAGATACATCTTATAAGATATCGCATGCCAAAAGCTATTATGACCATTGTTTAACAAGCATCTCGTTCGCGATTCAGTCCATTACCCATCCCCCAAATTTAGCGGTAAGTAAACCGTAGGACCAGGCGAATTTCATGGTTGCCACAAAGTAATTTGACAAATTACAAAGCGGCTAATAATACTTGATCGACTAACAGGTTTTCGATTTGCAAAACACTCACGAGTTTATAAATTGATCTAACCACATTCGAGTGGTCTACACAAACTCAAGGGTTAAAAACTGGAGCGTGTAGTAATTACCAGTAGTGGTGGCCACAACGTGGTAAATCGCACAACGCAAAAAGTCTTAATTCATCTCTGAACTTTTTGAAGAACTTCCTGACAGTTTTCTGCGTGATTTTAATCCCTCTGCGACTCGGTTCACGCACAAACTGGCACACTTTGAAATTTAGTGTAAAAATTAGCTAAGATTCTCAATTTTACCTACTCCAAAGAGCAAACCATGTTCAAAGCAGGAGACTTTGTTTGACGATGTAGTTTCACCTATGTTTTGATCACATGTCAGCAACATGTCACCAACGCACTCAAGCAAAACGAGCTGTGCGATAAATGGCAGTTTGGTTTGGTGATACGTTCTTGCTTTCATTTTGTGCTAAGTTATGTTACGTTTGGAGTGCTGTTATTAATTAGGTAGATGTAAAAAAGCCAATGAAGGTTTCTCTTATTCACGGTTTGGTCTCCTGAGAAAATATTTGAACTTGAAGCAGGTTCCACGAATATTACATTTCATAAGCTAACATCTCGATCGGGTGCAAGGAACCAGAGACAAAACTTGGACCAGTAAAACTTGGATCACTGATACGATGACAGCTACATGTATACAAGAACGCAGCATAAACAGCAATTGCTGTTTTATTTAAATCAGCGATCGGAGTTGACCCGGTTTTGTAACTGCCCACTACAAAGTGCAGGGCATATAAACAGAGAAGTACGGATGGTGTTATGGCAACAAAATAAATCGGAATTGAAGTTAAATGTATTGCCCCAGTTTCTTTTCTTTCAAAGTGAATTTCAGAGCCATTCCAGCCTTTAGCATTTAGTTGTTTCCCGGTCGTTTGCATGATGCGTGGACATGAAATCACATGCTCTGTCGCATTCTTCTTGGCAAAATGGAATGCTTTTAAAACACAGGGTTTAAGAACTGACACACTACATGTATATTTTACCAAGTTACAGATATTTTTGGTGAAGTTCATACAATGCAACTAACAATTTTTTTTTTGCGCTATCAATCTTGTAACTGACATGAATGATTGGCTTTATCAAATGCTTCTTTGCGATGAAAATGCAGAGATTCAAGACTGAGCATTCAAGCACGCTTTGTTGCGAAGCAACAGAAAACAAAATGCTATCCAAACGTTACATGTCTTCTGTACCGAGGTAATACCTCGTCCAAACATTGCAGCGGCAGGACGAATACCATCCTCGGGTTTACCTAGGTAAAGACGAGGTTGACTGTGGGAATACCGTGTCAATGACGCGTGGAGGCCCCGCAGCGAGAACGCAGGAAATGGGTGATTACTTTCAGGCGGTACTGTACCTGACAGGTCTGGAAACACGGGATGATTTAAAGATAATTCAATGCAAAGTGACCTAAAAATACTTTAGTTTCATTCTATTTTCTCCTAGCTCTACAAGAACACAGTACAGTTAAATATTTCCTGTAGAAAAGACTTTTAAGCCCATATGGTAAAAGCAATCCTGCACCATGATGTGCAGATTGTGACACTGTCCCTTTAAAACTTTCCCAATACATGTATGACCCATGCAACTAGCTTGTGATTATAAAACCATCCCTCACGATGTGCATTTTCTGTTTCCAGTTTGGTTCTGTTTCTGTTCCTAGTTACAATTTACTGCCATAAGTTATAGATTTATAATCAGTAATTACAATAAATCTTGTTAGTGTATGTCATTGAGCTTGTCTTATTTTTGAGGACTCCCTGTCAAAAACATAGCCTTTCCAGTTTTTGCTCCTTTCTACCATTTAGTTATCATTGGAAAAATTGTTTTCAAACGCTCCACATGAGTACAACTTAGCTTGCATAAAGCAGCTTAGCCAAGACAACCCAGTAAACCATCACAACAGCCTCTCAAAAATAATAATAAGTAAAGATCATTCGGTACCCTTACCGTGTAATCTGTATGGTGAACTATCAACACTCTTGCCTTTGTAGGTAACATGAATTGTAAGATCTGGATATGATGCAAATAGTCGATAGCGTACAATGAATGAACCATCCTGCCTATCCAA
>Ga0099809_10122437_pt1 | contig 13661 bp, 6 predicted proteins | sample OrbTnscriptome_3_FD_81146 | JGI IMG/M metagenome (GOLD analysis project Ga0099809, IMG submission 81146) | Metatranscriptome of coral microbial communities from Puerto Morelos, Mexico - Orbicella T R C metatranscriptome (Eukaryote Community... | ecosystem: Host-associated > Invertebrates >...
GTGGTTTATTTTTTTTTGTCGGTGACCAGACCCCAACTCCCTCTCTGCCAAATTTTGAGTCACACAACATGTGATGTTTATTTGCCAAAAGCTGTTGAAACATTAATACATGGACAATTTTACGTATATTGCTTTCTTTGTTGTGGGTAAAATATATTTTCTTTTGGTTTTATCAAAGAGTTGGATTCAAAGGGAATAATAAATACGCTAAAAAAGATATCACGTCAGCCATGGAATGCGCTGACGTGTTGCGGCACATGTTGATGTGTTTACTTTGCAAGTTTATTTTGCCAGAAGCGAAGGTCATTAATTTATTTGCAATTTTGCGAGTATTTCTTGTGGCTTTAGGCATTGAAGTAAATTCTTTGGCTGTTTCATCGCAGCGAGTTAATAGATCGGAAGGAAAATTAAATATTTGCAAGCCGAGCAAAGAACTTGTCAGAACATGCAAGGATTACATCATTGGTCGGGAAATAACCACCATACTAAAGATAGCCGCGACTAACCTAATTCTTGAATTAGTGACTCGTGTGACTACTTTGGTAGCCCTTTACTCATTGAAAAACCAGTTAAATTTAATCTGACTTTTAATAGTGTTATTATTGTTGCGTTCATATCGTTCATGCCCTTACATATTCCGAAGAAAGTTCCAGATTAAGAACATTACGTCATTGGAGATTTCATAATGGCTACGAGTACGACTGATGGTGCAATAATACAGTTTGTGTTCATCAAGTGATGTGGTGTCTACAGTTATCAATGAATCATCAAGGACTGCTTTGGAATGTGCACTCCGTTGCGACTGTAGTGCTAAGAAAACAGTTAAATTTTAAAAGCGCGGTTATAAGACCTAACAGATCTTCTTGTTTTAATATCAGTTGTAGTGCAAATCCACAATTGTACTCATCATTCATGCAATTACCAACATAGAGGAACCTGATTTGTAAAGTGAAGGAAACTTGATTAATTTATGAAATTAAAGATATTACCTTGAGCTAGAGTGTCAGACTGTACATCTCCATCATAATTCTTTGCAGCCCAAACAAATCCACCAGGCGACTTGAGGGCATATGCCACCTAATGAAATTAATTCAAATGGTCAAGCATGTAACCTAGTTGACATAAAAAAATATCATCTACTTAACAATTTTAGAACTTCATGTCTCTCAATGTTTATATGATTTGTTTCCTGACAAACTGTAAATTGTTTGTAAGCAGATTTTATTTTTTTGATGAAAACAAATTATATTATTTTACATGTTCATCACACATCAGGTAATTAAAAGTCTAATCTAAACATTTTAAAATACTAGTACAAAAACAACAACGGAAACAAAGGTCTTGTTTCAATTGCACAGATGTTAAGTCGCCCTATGTTTCATCATGCGATGGGAATGGGTGCTGACTCAAAAACAGTGCTCCTATAATTTCATAACCCCAATACTAATCCTCACACCTCATTGTAAATTATTTTTGCAACAAGTTAATCGTGCAAAAATGAAGGGTTTGTAAGAGTCCAAGTCATAACTTTGCCAAAACTGAAAATTACAAAGAACATTTCAAATGCTGATTTGTATTGACAAACAGTTACTTGGAAAATTGGGGCTACAGATTTTAATTTTACACACTCATATTTTGCAAAGATACATCCTTTGAGATCCAACATCATATTGCTGAATTGTGTAATCTCACGTACATGTTTATTCTATAGCACACTACTATTACAACATGTGGAGGCACATCAGCCTCCTGGTGTACAGCCACAATTGAACGGATGAACACACCACTCCTCTTTCACACTGAATTTTCTAACTTGTGTTGATTTTACATGTGATGATTTTACATCAAGCAAAATTCTACTCCAACTAGATGTACGTCCACTCAATTTGTATTACATCAACATTCTAAAGTCTTCCGGGACGTCTGCATGTGTGCCTGTATCATGAGATGTATGACGCATCGGCTTGTCCATCCTCCTCCATTTGTGGTAACCCTTTAAATTTCTTGAGGATCCTTGTTTATTTGGACTTACAAGGGTTTCTCGTCTCTTTGAACCTCAGTGGCATCTAATAGAAGAAATCTATCACTGAGAATTTGCCCTTTGTGCTCTTTTAATAAGTGAAGTTTCTGTAGTGGTCTGTTGATCATTCCTTCCTTGGTTTTCAGCATGACTGCATGAATTCTTTTGTCTTTTACAGGAAAGGTTTTTGTAACTTTTCCAATCCTCCGTTTCCCTCTGGAAATTTTGTCTTCCAATATCAGGGTTTAATTTGAAGTCTGTGAGTTATGTCAAAAAGACAGCAGCAAATTGATCGTTTTTTTTTTTTCGGACGGCTAGGATGTACGTCATCAAGAAGGTAAGCATTATTGTAAATACTAAAGCGTAGTCTTGGTTCAAATAGCTCAAAACAGAGATGATTTCAAAGATATTACAATAATACACAGAAGAGCTTTGTTATCAGTTTTGTTTTTATTCCATCTCTGAGAAATAATTTTATTACACGCAATGCATTGTATCAAATGTCACATCGAATTGTAAAACACACCACATCAATGCCACTATTCAGGCTGTGTTAATTTACGCTTCTGGTGGCATTGTGAAAGATTGTGAAGCCCCATTTAGCCTGAATTACGTTTTTGTGAAAAACTACTAAAATCTGAGGTCTTATGTTGTTGTTTGTTATCTGCCAAGTGTTGTGGAATTATTTTTTAGTCGTAATTTGAACTGAGTAAGATATTAGGAAAATTGAATACACAGCCCAAATTCTCGTTTTGTTTATCAACCTTATCTGAATGCATTTCCTTTCAAAACTTTAAAACTGGTAAAATGTAAACAAATTGTTTTCTAGTCCGTATGATCAAAAATCAGCTTTATAGCTCTTCATAGTGTTTTTTTTTACGTCTGTGGTTCAAATATAGTGTCCGTATCACAGACATGTTTTGTGAAAAGCGTGAATGTACAAATTAGTCATGCCTTGTAGTCACGACCACTTCAAATTCCAATTTCATCTATTATTCAAAACTTTCAGAAAAAGTCGAAGAATTCATTTCAGCCAATTTCAAGTCTCTGAATGTTATTGTTGAGTTCTTACACTGACAAGCTGTCTACACAGGAGATCGTTTCATCGCTTTTCCCGTGGTTTTCCTTATCAGGCATTGTGGGAAACTTGATGCACAGGAAACTTGATACCCGGGAAAATATGGAATAAATGTGTGATCAAGTGAGTGGAGGCAAACTAGGGGTACAAACGTTTGTAAATTTGTCAATTTTAAACAGGTAAAATAATACCTGACAGTTACTTGTGATAATACACTGTTTGTGGCTAGTGTTACGCAGCTCGTTTCGTCCTGGCAAAGGGACTCATCAGAGACCTTTCTGCTCGGCAAACTCGTTGGGCATTGTGCCTTAAGTCCCGTTCGCCAACAAAATGACAACGAAACGAGCTGTGTAAGACTAGCCACGAACAATGTATTATCAAAAATAATATCTGACTTAATGTAAAGGTCTCCTTTCTGGTGCTAGTATCAATTTTACACTCAGTTGACTTTACTTTTGAGCCATTTAAATTTGCAACCAACATTTTGGCAAAGGGAGTACAATGAAATACCAAAATGTCTCAAATGTCTCTTATTTTTAATTTCTAACGACAAAAATAATTTTTGTCCAACCAGACTGGCCTTTTTTCTGGTCAAAAGTTGTTCTTGGCCCGACAAATGACCTGCTTATAGACAAAAATTATCTGCAGGAGTCTAGAGGCCAGTGTTAGCAGGAGAACTATACTTTATTCACTACGCGATCTAACATGGCGGACTACAACAATGTGCTCTCGACAATCATACGGGAAACCGCTGACCAACACAGGCTTGCTTCCTCTCCAAGAGAAACAAGAACCCAACAAAAAAACAAACACACACACAGATCACTGAGTGTATCTTGTTTATATAGTTAATAAATAAGTAAATAAATAAATACACAAACAAGACATAAAACAAATAAAAATAGATAATTAAATAATCAAATAATTTTTATAGCTCCAATTTTAGACCTTTTCTTCTGATATTTGGTGAAAAGTTTCCTTGTACAGTATAAGTGGCATTACAGCTATCATTTCTATTTTCAGATTAAATCATTTATAGAAATTCGCAGTTATGTGACATGCCCATACATTATCTGTAATTTGACAAATATTTTTTTCCTGGCTTGAGTGTTAATGCTATAGATCTGATATTTTACCAAGGTTATCTCTACATTATAGGCTTTAAATTATTCATTTTGTTTTAGGATTTAATTTTTTATAGCTGAGAAATTTGTAATTATGTGAATGTGCCCATACATTCTCTGTAATTGCGTTCCAAATCAAGCTCTGTAATTAAGGTGGCTCGATAGCATTTTTGAGTAATGATACTATTCAACTTTTGAGCGACTAGAGCAGCACCATAATCAATCTGACTGAACATCAAACGTTATTGGTGTACTACAACAACAATAAATAAATTTCTTGTTTGTGTTTATGCTAAACATAAACACGAAAAAAAAAGAAAAAGAAACATGTTTATGTTTATGCTGAACATAAACAAGACATCCAGCATAGTGATTTTCTGCTTGCGCTCACCGTTTACCCCTGATGTGGCCATGTTAATGGGAGATGAGTGAAAGTGTGACATATATTTTATTGTTATTGTAGTGCTAGTTGGCAAAGGTTAGCTTGCTTTGGGAAAATCACCAGAAAGAAAGCAAGTGTTTTATGAATTCATGATATACAGAAATGTACCTTAGCACAGTGATTCCAGGCAAGACAAAATTATAACAAAGACAACAAACAGCATTGACTGAAAATCAGCGCAATATTTTCCTGAGTTGACACTGAAAATTAGCAGTCTTAAAATGTTCCAATTAATTTAGAACTCCAGGATTACGTTGAATATGGATTAATCTCATTGAGGGCCATGTCTAGAAAAAATTCATTGAGTGTCTTTTAATTCTCACCAAATTTAATAATTTTAGGGGCAATTTTTGATAAAAAGCAAAATAACACCCCACACCAGTTGATAATCCAGCCAATGTTTCTGAAAGTCAAATGGAGCAATTTCTCTGAGATTTTCACTCCAAGTAATTACATGTTGTAAGATTTATTTAAGACCAGAATACCATTTAGTCAAGTCTAGTATTTTGACACCTTGAAACTTCACCTGCAATTTTCTCGAAAATTCTCCTATAGGTTTTTTAAAAATTTTCCCATCATCAGGGCTTTCAATAAAATTTGAAGTAGGTGTCTGCCCATATAATAGTAGGCGGCTGTGACTATTTAGGAGGCCAAAGGCCACCGTTTCTAGGGGGGTCTGTGGGCATGCCCCCCAGAAAAATTTTAAATTTAGAAGCTCAGAAATGTGATTTCCAGCGTTCTTGAGAAAGTAAAGTTAATGAATAATTATTTACCATTAAAAGAAATATATATTTTTTAACTTTTACAGACAAAAGTGAAAAGGTCAAAGGCAATGAAAAAGTTTTACTTCAAAAAAACGAAGTTGCACTTGAGAACAATTTACACCAATTTACACCATACATCATGATAAGCCAGTGTGGTCGTAAAACTATGAGAAGATGCTGTCATTCAACTGATAGTATAGCTAATTTCTTCATCAAAATCTTCAAAAACTTCTTCCTCCTTAAAGAATTTTGATGATTACACCGGTCACTAGTTTAGTAGTAATTTATACTTTGACAATTTCTGTACTGTTTCTACTGACAGTTCTAATTCTAGCTTGGTTGACCGTTTTGAAAATAAAATGACACCTGCAACTGTTCAGTCTGAATCTGACTCAAAGTCTGAGTCATAGTCAGAGTGAGAGTCATCCATATCCCAGATATCAGGAAGTTTAAGAGCACTGATTACTGAATTAACTTCTTTCTCCAAATCTTCAACTACAATCCTATCTCCCATGGCATTCACTTGTTCTGGAACATCTAGTGCCAGCGGTGGCACTAGATGGTGGTAGCAGCATTAGAAACTGTTGGGCAGTTACTGGAAGTGGCACTTGCAGAGATTGATTTAGCAATTTTTCTATGAGCTTTCACTTCACGCCACTTTTTCACTGCTTTCTTGACCAGGCTTTCACACTCCTGTACTTCTGGCCCATTGATTGTAATGTGCATCAGTGATTCGAACAAATCACCTTTCAGAGAGCTTCTCAGCCTTGTTTTCAGTCGTTTGACTGCTGATGCCCCTCGCTCCAGCCAGGCGTTGCTTACTAGCAGAGACATGCACACTTCAGCAAGACGAAGAAGCTCTGGCACAAAATGACTGTAAGTCGATTGATTGGAAAGCATGTGATGTAAAAGCCAATCTGTAGGTGTTTGCGATGTCAGTTCCTTGTTCTTTGGTGGCTTAACAACATCTGCTGGCATTTCACTCGAGTTTTAAGATGCTGTACTTGAACTTCCATCACTCACAAATCAATTCCTCTGTCTTCTGGACCTTTGATTCTCCAGTCTCCAGCTGATACAGATATTCTGCAAGGATCTTGATCTCTTTGTCTCTATACTCACTAAAGCTCTGATCAGACTTGGGTGGCACTGCAACTGGATCAAATATTTTGAAAGCACTCAAGATGGGAAGGCTATCCTTGAAACGGGAAGCAATATTGTCTTGCAGAGCATGGACATACTTTGAAGTCAGGTTTCTGAGAAGTGTCTCATCGTGTGCTGTTAGAGGAGTCAATCCACTGTAGTGCAGTCTGCTGTCTTCAGCAAGATCTCTTCTCAAACATTCCAGGGGTGATTGTTTTTCGGCCACGCTTTTCAGTTCCTCTAAAATAAATTCTACAGCAGGTGCTATGACAGCAAAGGATATGTTTCCTTTCTGAAAGGCTCGGCTGAGATGGCTCAGAATTGGCAGGACTTCATGAAGTAAATACACTGCTCCAAGGAATTTCTTCGACTTGATTTGAGTGATCAAGTTTATTGCAACAGGATCACTATCATTGCTGTAGATTTGCAAAGTTTGGATCAAAGGCACAAAGTTAAGAAAAATACCATCAACAGTGCTTTCTGTAGACAGCCATCTTGTTCGGGTAGCCTTCTTAACGCGATTTACAACCCTTTTCTTTACAGAATGTGAAATCTGTAACTCTGCTGAAGCAATAACTGCTTTGGTGTATGCTGCTGTGCGCTTTCCCGAGTTGTGGAAGAAAGACCATAGTTGAATCAAAACCTTTCAACAGTCTTGACATATGAAATGTGGTCATTTGCATCCCCACATGCAAGGGCCAATCTATGGCAGATGCAATGAACATTCAATAACATCTTAGCTTCTCTCTTAAGCTTAGCAGCAACACCATTTTGCTTTCCCACCATTACAGATGGGCCATCAGTTGACAAACCTGATAATTTATTGATATCTAGGTCACAATCTGACAGCTGTTTCACAACAACTGACTTGATGGTTTGAGCATTGGCAGAAGTTGAGCTCTCTAAAATGTCATTCACAGCAAGGAAATCTGTTTTCACTTCATAGGTATCTTGGTCAACATATCTGATGAATGACACAAGCTGCTCTCTCTGGGCAATATCCATTACTTCATCGATCAAGAGACCCATGAAGCTGGCTTGCTGTGCCTTCTTCACAACCTCAGATTTTACCATCTCCCCCATCAAAATAAACATTTCTCACACTGATCCTCCTGAGCGATGCTCAAAGAATTTCATATTTGATAATCCCATTTTCTCCACAACGTCCAAAAGACTGGAAAACTTTGTGTTCGTAATTTCTTCTTTCGCTATCCAGTAAAGAGCCAAGAATGCATTGAAATATACATCTTCCTTTGATTTTTCTCTTTCTTCAAACTCTTTCTGGAAGACAGAAACACGACTTAAAAGTTCTGCACTCACGGCAGCTTTATGTTGTTGTGAAGTTGAGTGTTCTTCAAGGGACTTGCGTTTAAAGCGGACAGCAGGTTCAGTGTTAAACTTTCTGCTCTTGTTTTGAAGATTCGTTGCATCATGTTTTCTACACAAAAGACAAAACATTCCCCTACCTTCTACATAAACTAGCCAGTTCACACCAGTCTTTTTGCAGAAAGAGTTTTTTGTCAAGGATCCATTGATGCTGGAAGTGATCTTTTTGGCTTGTTGCTTGTAATCGATTCATTTCAGTTTTGAGTAACAGAATTGCATCTGCTCACTTGACATGTGTAAAAACTGTGACAGTGTACAGGTTTGTCAACTGAATTTCCAAATGATGAGTGAATAAAGTATTTCATTTCTTCGGCTAATGGCCGTTTGTCTGGCTCAGGAGTTTTGGAAGATTGCAGAGATGACGAGGCATGATCTGTGACTTCAGGTATACTTTCAGTTGGGTTGACTGGCGAAGTTTCATCTGAACCATTGGAATGTGTGGCTTTGTTTTCTGCAATTAATATTCTTAACTAAGCGAAAAACAACATAATGGGTTTATGAGAAAACAATTGCAAAGTCAAAATTTATTCAGGATACCTGTTCCGGTTTGTGGTTTCTTTGTAAAGAATGAAAACAATTCAGTCTGTCCGAGGCTGCGCTTGGCCACCATCTTTGTTCAACCAACCACGTGGTAATAGTTTGGGAGCGAGGCTAAATTTCATTAAGATACCGCTGAAAATGGCTGAGCGTTTCTAAATCAGTTGCAATCTGTCGTGGTACAGAAATCGTGTTGGTATATGCTTTATTCTAAAATTCTCAAGGCAGGTGTGTGCTATATTTCATCAGATTTATTTGAACTGAAAAATGGGTAGGCTGTAAACATTTTAAGAGTTATATTTTTGGACTATTTGTTGACAAACATGGCCAAGTAGCCGGTGACTTGATGACTCGCAGCCGCTGGAGCTCCAATGGTAGCCGGCTTCTAATGAAAGCCCTGCATCATTTAGACAACTACGTCAAGTCGGAGATCCTGAAATCGTATTTCCAAAATAATATCCTTGATGGCCAGTTATTCGGTCTTATGTGAAATGGGGTATGGCGTCATTTTGTTGCTATGGTAACTCAGATTCTGGTGAAATGTGCCCCATTTAAAACCTTCATCTTTGTCTTGTACACTGGTAACATTATTTTGATTTTCTGTTAGATTGATAATGTTGGCACTCTAGACAGTCAAAGTTGAACAGTATCATTACTCAAAAATCCGATCGAGCCACCTTAACAAATAGTATTTTCTAGCTTGAGTATTTGAGCTATAGATCTGAAATAATGCAGATGTCATCTCTGTATCATTGTTCCTAAAACTGATAATTTTGTTTTTGGATTGAATTTTTTATAGCCGAGATATTTGCAATTAACGGTATGTGAACGTGCCCATACATTCTCTGTAATAGCATTCCTGTACATGCTCTGTAATTTAACAAATGCTTTTTCTAGATGGAATATTAAAGCTATAGATCTGAATTTTAAGAATATCATCCCTGCATCACTGAGTTTAAAACTGTTCATTTTGTTTCTGAAGTAAATTACTTATAGTTGAGTAATTGACAATTTTGTAAAGCGTCTATATGCATAATTGTTACACAGCTAATAATTGAATCAAGTCTTCATGCTACGCCTCGATAGCTCAATTGGTAGGACGCAGGAGCCCAGTATTGGTCTACCGTCTTGGTATCACTGGTTCAAATCTGGCCAGTACAAAGATCTTTTCATTTTTCCTTTTTTGCTGAGGATGAAAAGAGGTTGTTTACATATATTGTTTTTTAAAACTTTGCAGTAGTTTTCTTGCAATTCCCTCAGTGCGAAGACCTCATGTATAAAATAATTATTTGGAAATTTTATCTGACAAAAGTACATCTGAGAAGTAAAGTGGATTACTACTCATTAGACCATCAGATGGTGCACTACAGCTACTTATTAAAAAGTGATCTCATTCAAGGAAATCTCTCTCACTGAAATTTGTGTTTGTCTAGCACGGTATCCTAATTGCTGACAAGTTACTTTGCCTAACAAGAAATCTTAATTACAACCAAAATATAATGTCCTGACAAAAAACTTATTCTATTCTGCCAGTTAGAAGTAGGGTCACTCCAACCTACTAGCCAGTCCCTATACACGGACTGATAATTGTCTCGTTTGTAATCGTTCTACCATAAACATTTTTACTTCAAGGCGATTTCTGAATAGATTACTTCTGCTAGCTAAGGAAGGATAGCTGTGATATGGCCAAAGTTTGCCAAGTTTGTTACCACTTATAACCCGGCCACACCGAATCTTAAAGTGATTCTCATGAAACACTGGCATAACATTCAACGGCAGCCTAGACTCACACATAATTATCTTTAACCAGCCACCAATAATATTGTATCTTACAGGAAGGAAAAATCACTCAAGGACGTTTTAGTCCACCCAAAACTTCCTTCAGTCACCCTGCAATCATAAAAACCTGTATACAAAGAAGCACTTTCAGAAAGTTTGTTTTCAAAACAGAAGGAAATTTTCATACATGTATGACCACTTTTTGCTAGCAACACATTCAGCCTGTGTTCACACATTTCTTACTGCAAGTCAACCGAGCCAACAAAACTAGCCCCTTATAATCTACTAACCGCTCCTTCGCCTTTACTTCGAACCTTTCAGTTGATCATTCGTAGCGAACGTAGAAGCTAAGGACTTGCAGACTTTATTTCAACACTTGAAACAAAGCAATGGTGTTCAGTATTGGGGTTAACAGCATTAATACTTTAAAACTGACTTTCACAACATTTTCTTCCCTTATGGACTGCCTTAATGACCAGTTAGTAGAATAAGATCTACTAAAGTAAGGATTAAGAAACAGAACAAAGTCTTTATTTATTTCTTTTATTTCTTTTATTTATTCCGTTTCCTCCCCTCCTAGACTGAAACAACAAATCGATAAAAACAAAAAAACACACACACATAGAAATCACTGAGCGTATCTTGTTTGTGCAGTTGCCTGGGTTAGTTAGATAGTTAGTTAGTTAGTTAGTTGGTTAGACAGACAGACAGACAGACAGATAGATAGGTAGATAGATAGATAGATTGATAGATAGATAGATAGATAGATAGATAGATAGGTAAATTACAATAATAATCATTTAGAGAGGAAGCTAGCACACAACAAAACACCGCTGAAAACTACTTACAATTTAAACTTCTACGTACAAAACTAATGCTAATACAATACTCAATAGTACACTGCTTATAATTTCTTTCTTTTTTTACCAAGAAATAATTTCTAAAAAGTAAGGCACCCGCACAGTACTAATTTCAGAATTTTATTTATATTGCTGAAGTTTTAAGGCTGCACTACACACACAAAAAATATATATAGAAAAAGTACAAAGAACGCCAAAAAAATAAAGAAATATGACACTTTAGCTTTCATTATTTGAACATGAAAATAGGGTTGGCAATCATGTACAAAGAAGGAAGAAAAGAAAAAAGATTTTACACAATACAGAGGCAGAGAGTGGTCCACTTAGCTTCGTATTTTCTGCAGTTTGAGTTTTTAATGGCTATTTGTCTTTCACATTTGATTTTATTTTCCAGTCAGGCAAGAAAGACCTTTAGGCTTGGAGACTGACTGATTTCTTGCGAGAAATATATGATATTTAGCAATAAGAAGATAATGATTTAACGTGTAGAAGCTCTCAGATTCAGGTTTGTAGTCATAAAGGATTTCAGAGTAATTGGGGTTAATATTATCTGAATGTTTGGTATTCCACCACATTATAACATCTTTCCAAAACGGTTCAACTGCAGGGCACTCCAGAAACATAAAAACAAGTGTTTCATTTTGGAAGAGGCGGTGCTCGCATTGTGGTGTTTCTTTATGTTCATTTTATATAGAGAGAGATTGGTTGGTATGATGTTATGTGCAATTTTAGACTGAAAGCTTCTCAACTTGTTTTCGACGGTGACTTTCAAAGGAAGTTCGTTGGCGTCCTTGACATTTGACACTTGTTTACGTAGATTGATGTCAACAATGGGAGGAGAAAAGTATTGAACAAGCTTTTTTAGTGGAGAGGATGGTGTCGCTATCAGCAAGAAACTTGAAGGTTGACCACCCATCGGGCTATTACCTAGGATTTTCCTCTGCCGAAGTTTCAGAATTGCCGCAAGAATACCAGTGTAATCGAGAAAAGTGCTACGAACACCAAATTTGCATATAAAGTTTTCAAAAGAAAGGAACTGACCCTGGGGGTCAAGTAGGTGACATATTTTCAAATTGCCTTTATTAACCCACGTTTTAAAATAAATAGACTTCCCATTTATCCTAATAATGCAGTTGCTCCATAAAATCTCATGTTGGATTTCTTTTACGGCAATAGGATCTTTGGAATTAAGTTCTTGCCAAACCACTAAAACATTTTTGTAAAAAGCAGGTAAATTTTTGAGATCCAGCAATTCTAGTTTGTAATTACATTGACAAAAAAGCTAAACTAACATACTCAAAACACAATCACTGGATGGTAATAGCTGGTAAGTGGGGAAAAGTGCTTAATGTTGTGGAAGAGAGAATTCTTGTTTGACTTACCATGTCATCAATTAGTCTGTGTTCATACCAGATCCCATGCTCCTTGAATTGCTCTTCATAACTCCTAAACATTTTCAGTTTAACAGATAACTCAATTAATATTCAAAAGTACAAGACACTCATGTACATCTTAACTATCATTGCTCAAAATTCATAATTTTTCTTTTTCAAGTTTCTACTGGACAATCGTCACTTGATATCCCAGTTTAGAGTGATTATTGTCTAGTGGAGAAATATTTGGCATTTAAAGGGTTATGTTCCATTATTAAAACTTGAAGGGGGCACAAATTAATGGTGGTTTATGGGGTTTTAAATAGCTCTTCAATGGACAATGAGCAGATTGACCTAGGCTTTGACTGGTCAGTCTTTCATCTTACCAGTCATGCATATTGGCAGGTCCATTTCACCGCTTTTTTTCATAAAACAAGTTTGTATCAGGCTATGATGAGAGCCAAAAATAACCAACAATGTTGAAATAAATATAAATTATGCCCCCATAAATAACACTATGGTGACATTTACAACAATTCTTCTGCGACACCTTACACATGCTCAGAAGTGAAAAACAAACTTGCGGTCACACGATCTTAAAATATCGGGGAAAAAGCCAAGTGAATACAAGAGTGAAGGGAATTTCTAACATATAAAAAAGCTCCTGATGACCTGTGTGATCTTGGCTTGATACAAGCCACATAATGAGAAAAATTCAGAGATTTCTCTTAACAGGTTAATAGATTATGTAAACATATCCAGAGAGTTGTAACCAAACAATTACCGTAAAGCAAGCAAATTCTTGTGATGAAAATCTTCAAAGTCTCATTTTACTACAGCACTTATACTGGGAAAGAAACACCTTTTCGTTCAGAAATAAATAAAATGACCTCAAGCAAACTAACATGCTCTTTCTACTTGAGAAAAGAAATCAAAATGCTAGTAATTTTCCGAATGCTATTTGCATACATGTCGCCTGAATCAAATTACAACACACGGATGCAGGTAAAGGTAAAGAATCCGATTCCACCGACATGTCGGCCGCCACATCACCGACACACTACCGACGCGTTGGTCAGCACACTGTCGATGCATCGGCCAACACACTACCGACGTGTCGGCTGACACTCTACCGACGCGTTGGTCGAAATATTTTCC
>Ga0099809_10125450_pt1 | contig 13654 bp, 6 predicted proteins | sample OrbTnscriptome_3_FD_81146 | JGI IMG/M metagenome (GOLD analysis project Ga0099809, IMG submission 81146) | Metatranscriptome of coral microbial communities from Puerto Morelos, Mexico - Orbicella T R C metatranscriptome (Eukaryote Community... | ecosystem: Host-associated > Invertebrates >...
GGTCTTCACAGATGAGGTTCAACGGCGTTAGAAAGTAAGTATTATAAGTTGAATTTGTGTAGATTATGTGCTGTGACATTTAAGGTAAACCGCAAGTGATCCACAAATGTTAGTGTAGTCTTTAAGCCTGGCACGTTTTCGTTGCGATTTTCGGGCCCTGATTTCGAACGTGCACGTTTCATTTGCGACCCTGCATACTGCAAAGTAAATCCCTTTATTGAGCTAAAAACACTGCTCAGACACAAGTATCACATACCACAGGAATATATTTCCTCTTTCGAGATGACGACTTACAGAGGGAAAACCACCGATTCCGAGAATTATAAAAATAAATGAAAAAACAAAGTAAACAAACAAAGCGGTCAACGTCGTAGACGGATTTGGGTAGCAAAGATCAAATGATCGACCCGTGGTACCACCAAGCGCGATCCCTCAGCTCTGCAGCGTCCACGCTAACCTAGAAGATGAATTAGCCTTGAGCGAAGTTTCTGAGGAAGACTCAAACAATTTTCCTGCTTGCAGGTTAGCACAAAGTCGAATTTTATTACGCTTGAAAACAAGAGCAAGTGAACTTTGACTTTTTGAGATCCTGCTATAGTCGTGAGCCCTGCTCGTCGCCCGAGGCTGAAGTGACAATAATCTTGATTTAAGTGTAGTTCTGCATGTGGTTGGCCCTCATGTGATGGGAGTAAGCAATGTACACCTCCTTAAGGAAACTGCACTTCATCTAAGGTCGCTGGGGAAGTGGTTAGCCGACGTAGTTAAGCTGCTATTTAATTCATAGACGCACGCTGTACGTTAGTTTATCGTGTATGTATGTATCACTATGAACTAACGAAATTCTGCCTTCTCAACTTTCCTTATTTATTGCCCGATGAGTACTTGAATAGCTGCTCATTAGCACACGCGATATGTTTAAGAAACTCCAGCCTGTCTTAGATTTGTTTGATGTGTTCTCAAATAACTCTTGAGTTATCGCTGCAAACGAGCGAAGCGAGACGGAAGTTAAAAGTTACGGCAGATACTTAAAATTTAACGTCATCCTCGAAACAAAAGTGGAATTTACGCTTTTGTCTTAATGTTAGCTTTACCCGTTTCATTGCTGAGTTATTCGGAGCTTATTTCAACTATTTACTTTCGGTTTAATACAGTTGCAGTAATACGCAAGCTCATCTTAGTCTGGGTCATGAATGCAAAGTATTTGGTTTCAACTGGAAAATTCTTTCAAAGTTGCATAAGCTTGCTATTGTGTTTGCGAACGCCACTCAACGCGATACGCTACAACGAACAAGAATCTACACACACAGCATATTTCCTAGAAGGGCAGATATCGGGTAAGTACGTCATTTATTTCACGGTCTCGCTCTGTCCCATTGCAGCTACATTGTTACTCGTCAGTTCATCTTGAATAGCAAAATTCAGGTAATCTTTGAAGGTGTGGCTCAGGTCTAACTTGGAAGAGATACGAAGAAAGCTTGCAAATGCTGTCCTTCTAAAACTTCGCAATATTTTAATACCCTCATACATGTAAACACAACAAGAGAGGCCTTCAACCGATATGCATAGAAGTTGAATAAAAAGCGTTTTTATAACGAAATGCCGGAGGGAAGCGTTTTTATAACGAAATGCCGGGTTGCATTTTCCTGCATTTGCTCGGATCAAAGTGGCTCAGTATGTTTGAATAATTGCCCCCCACTGCCAAGTTATATGAAATATTAGTTACTTGAAATATCCTGTAAATAAAGTAAAGCCTTAATCATATTTTAGCTGGACTTTTGTACCTTAAAGTAACAAAACAGAGTTCGTAAACGGTACATTTTGTTCAAGCATTCTTAAGCCATCTGTGCACGAGGCATTGGGAACAAGATGGCGACTTGAGTCAGAACCCTTTATGGCTTTGGCCACGAAAAACCAATCCTTTTGAAGAAAAAGTGTCCAACAGAAAAACATCATTTCAAAGGGAAATCTTTTCCTTAACATACTGCGGAAGAATTATCTATCAAAAACTATTTAACATCTTCAAGGACGCCATTTCTTTGACAGAAGTTCCGTGCACTTAAAACTTCCCACATAGCTCAACCACTTAACCTTCTGTCGTGATACTTTAAGAATTCTTGTTTATAATTAGTCATGATTTCGTTTTTTAGGAAAATCAATGATAAACAATGACTCACGCCATGAAAATAACAGCCAACTTGAGCTCTCCGATGCTTCAAACTGTTCCGAAAACGTCACGTATTATTTCAAAACTGAACTCTATCTTCAAGAAAGCTCTGAATTAGCCATCTCATTGTTTCGCATTGTTTATTTTTTACGACACCGTTTTTTTTCCTTCCTGAAAGGCCAGCAGAGTTAAAATGTACATAAGGTCAGTTGAGCTTTACAAAATCTGCCCGGTTTGATAAAACTCAGTTTAAAGTATCTTTCAAAACATATGCGCAAGTATAAGCAAGTTTTCAGCGTGGGTTTTCTTGTGACTCCGTTAAGTCAGCCACGTGCATTTGCGTTGACTTGCGATAAGAGCTGTGCATCGATCTCCATTAGGCGCAAGGTTTTCATCATTTGGCCGTTCAACGGTGATCACTACAAATTGATCGAACTTTTAAAACCTTTTGGCTCGGTTTTGTCAGGCCTCGCAACCAGTTTGGTGTTCTTCTCCATCGTGTCGTGAACTCTGTTAATCACAGCAAAACGAATACACCAGACAGTGTGCTTTTACTTTTATTGCTTGCAAATTCATTATCGGTCAACTATCGAATTTGTTGAATCGTTCGAACTCTCGCCTAATGCATAACTTTTCGCGGAAAGGTTGCTAACTTCATTAGGCGAAAAAAAACTCAAATACACTAATAAAATTTGAGTCTTTTGTTTCTCTACTGTTAAAGATTTTCTCCCATTGAATCCAGTAAGCAAAAATGATCCAAAATGAAAACTAAGAGAAGTCTGCCTGTTCTTTAGGCAAGTCAGGTGTTTATCATATTAGAACTAGCTGGTTTTAAAGCCGCATCTAGGCTCTTCTGTTTTGTCAGTAAAGTTGGTGAGTGGTGATATTTCGTCTACGCCCCACCCTACTCGAACTCATGAAGATTCTCAATGCCACCTCGGTTAATTAAATTGGAGTATTTGAGAATATTTTCAAACTGAGACAAACACACAGGTCAGACAGAAGTTCTTAGTTACATGCCGGCTAGCTTGTCGTGTCTGAAAGTTGGCACGGAACGGCAAAATTAAGCACTGATTGTATTCGTCTATATGCTGACGTGGCTGAAGAAACATTCCAACGTGCATTAACAAGGCCCTGCTTGACGAATTAGTCAGCCAGTTTTGCACCCTCTGAAACCCAAGACAGCCAGTAGGCGCTAGAGAAAGTATAAACGACTAGGTGAAAAACTGGCAAAAAAACCTTTTTCTTCTCCGGGTTTTTCCCTTGTCGTTTCGACTTTCCCTCCTTCCTTGGGTTTCACGGAGGATGCCAGTTTCGTAAAGCTTTTCTTCTAAAACTGGGTGCAACCTTACGAGCATAAAATATTAGAAAAACATTACCTTTCAGTTCAACAGCTACCTACGGCAACGCATACAAGAAATTCGACATAGTGTTTCAACGATTGTTACGAAAAACTTATAGCCATTATAATTTTCACGAATCACTCAAAAAAGACAGCAGTTTATTTCTCCCCTTTTTCAAAAAAACAATTTAGTCATAGTCATTCGCTAGGGATTATTTCATATGTGCAGCAGCACCGTGCAGCATGTTAACTCCAGTTGCGCCTCTATTAAGCTATTCCACGAGAGCTCACTGTATTCTGGTTCAGTAGATTTTAAACAAGAACAAAGTCAAGATTGCAAACAGAGTTGGACTCCATCGCATCTAGCGTGAAACATCTCCATCTCGTGGTCGGAGCGGGACTTCAACCCCTGATTTCAAGTCCGGTGCACTAACCCCTTAGCCATGCTGCTTTCGCAATCCAGGAGAAATACCCCCAACCTAGTGAAGCGAAAAACGGATTAAAACGAAGCTTCTGCTCGCATTATGTCCATACATTGCCAAGCGAACAGGCGATCGTAAACTGTGGGATATTGTCTTGATGTACGAGCAAAAACTCGCTGGTAAAATCTGCTGGCAATCAGTAGAGAGAATTGATGCTTTAAGTTTAGTTCTGAAAGGAAATATTCAAAATAGATGAAGTGGTAGTTTCTTCAAAATTAATTTTGCAGTTGTGGTGCATTTTTTAATTCGCTTACTTGACAAGGAGTGCTGTTTAAGCAGAATTTCAAGTAGCGTGATTAGTACAATTTCAAAGTGTTCCGGTCGATGAAAGCAGGATGTTGAAAATGCAACAGGAACATAACATATACAAAACAGCTGCGAACTTCCTCTTTCAGAAGCTGTTAATCTTTTCTTCGCTTTTGTTGCTTTAAGAAATCAAAACCCATGACGGATTTGGTCAATTTGCTCAAGGTCATACCCAATCATAACAACAACAACAAGGGGCATTGTAATAAGAAGTGTATCTATATGATTTGATCCGGTAAAAAGCCGATTTACACCCATTCTTTGATATAATGCGTCTTCATTTGACTCCACAACGTCTCGGATCAGACGAACCGCGAATCGCCGGATCCCGTCAAAATAGCATAATCATGGCAGTAAGCCAACGTGTTCCCAAATTATCCGTGATTTTACTGGTGTTATTTTCCGTTTTTCCCCGATGTTAAAACATTTTATACTCAGGCCAGAGATTATTCTAGCACGATCATCAGCTGAAGTCACGAATGAGACGCGAAAGGCTATACCCACGAACACGCCCCTTTTCACTCCTGTAGCTCGCTGGTGTTCATAACTTATAGGCTCCCTGCGTTGTGTTAAGGATATCTGGATGTATTTCGTTGCTGTTTTCGAAGTGTGTTGAAGGATCCCTGTAGCTTTGGCAATTTCCGGCTAGCAAACAGGCGCGTGTGCCGGAGATAATATCCTCTCCCGGTGGGGGTCGCTTGTGCGCGTGTCGTTATCAGGAAAACCTTTCAACACCTAGCTGATCAGAAGCTTATCCCAGCATGGCCAAAATCCTCACGATTATTATCGATAGAAACCCGAAGCCGTGTTTGCTTGCGGTTTGGGTAAATACTACTTCTAGTTACTTTATACCGAAAAATGTTAACAGAATGTCTAAAAGTATATATACTCCTATTACCAATTATTGGTTTTGTGATCAAAACATCATGCCAGAAAACACGAAGTCAATAACAAAACAGCAGATGGCACGTCACTCCAAATACAGGGATGGAATATTTGGTACAACAACCATTTGAAAAGTTGAAAATGATAATTTTGAATCAATACGTTTTTATTGTCAAATGCTTCTGCAAAACGTTAGGGTCTGCACCAGTCACAGTTACAGTGAAAGGGGGCCCCCTTTAACTAAAGAGAATAAATACCAGAAATGATTCCTGTTACAAATCACAACTAAAGTTTTCAGTTTCCCTTTTAAGTTGTTTTTATGCTGACTGCGCAAAACATTTTTGAGGGGAAGGCAACGGAGTTGACAGGAAGTTTAAGCTATAAGCGCCGATTCAGGAATTCGGATCCGGTTCAGCTTACCTTGACACGCGAAGGTTTTCATCGGGTTGACAACTATTGATATGAAACAACAGCTACAACTACAACAACCGCAGTGTAGCAACAACAAAGATGGCAGCAACTTGACGAAAGCCATAAAAAAACAACTGAGTGTAATAAGACGACACAAAAATAAAGCGGATACCACGAGATTGGACGTTGAAATTGTAAGTAGCTTGGAAATGGACCTGTATACTTTGTAGCATTTTAGAAGGCACGCAACGTAATGCGTTGCTTTATGATCGAGAGTGGAGAATTGGACCATTTATCACGAGGTCATTTGGTAATCTGTCACTCCTCTGTACTGAGCAGATTTCGGATGAGGTCAAACTCACTTAAAACGAAAACAACTATTGTTGTTGTCGAAAAAAATAGAATGCTAACTATAATTCGACTTTCATTAACAGTAGCAGACTTCACAATATCAGCTCGTTCCAGTGAATGGATCTAAAAATGACTGATGTCGTTTTCTCAAAGATTGCCGCTATACTAGAGATTCTCTCAGAGTTTGGACAAAACCTCGGTCTGGGAATCTTTCCATGTAAACTCAAAAAGCTTTTACAATATACCGGATTAAAGCCGGCCGCTTAGCATTAAAAAGATACTGAATCGAATCCATTTCTACAAAGCTCTTTGATAAATGTGTTTATAATCTTAGAAGAGAGGTTAAATTAGGTTTTGGAAACGTTCCATGTTGTGGCTAGCAGCAGGGACTTGTAGTAGAGTAACTTATGCTTAAAACTTTAATTGGCTAACTTTTTAAAGTCCTTCCAAAAATAACTTAAGTGATGGAGACCAAATTCTTATCAGTTTTTAGCGAACAGCTCTCAAGTGCCGTATTTTGTTCTTGCGTAATGCATAAAAGACACGCAATATCGCGTTCTTCAGGTCCTTTAGGGGGCCCAAGGTACATTTATTGCAACACTTGTATTGCATCGGGTGTAGAAGGAAACTTTGTAAAACACATTTTAATGTACACAAAAGTACATATACTAGTCCTTGATGTATTTCCCGAAATTTCATCAAAAATCTTTTGCGTTTTCCATTCTACAATAATCTATTTGGTGCTAACTTACCAGCTGTTTTTCCCCAATCTTACTAAACCATTATCTGACAATGTTCTACTAAGTGCCAAAATAAATAACAAAATCTTTGATGTCATCTTGCTTTTTGATGATACTTGCTCCTTAATTTGTTCTTTGCCAGTGCATTGATATTATTCCAAAATCCCAGAGGTGTTTTAATCCTTTCAAGACTCCATTTGTCACACCGCGGGGCCTTTGTTTCTGTCGCGCGCAATATAACGGCAGGTACGCCCCGTGGCACGCGCCAACAACATAAGAATATTTTCTTTTACCACCCTCTTAACAGCATTTTCATTAGGATATAATCTTGAGAACAGATCATTTATCTCTGATAAACTAAACTGGCAATTTCAGGGCTAGAGTAATGTTTCTGCCTATACGCTTTGTGAGAGACAAAATGGGAGCAATTATTTCAGCAGTTTAGATATGGTACGGTACTTCTCGCTGTTGTCATATTTAGTTATGCGCTGTTTTCGGAAAAGTCGGCACTCCAAAAATCAACAGCTTATCTTTTAGTCCATTAGTCTCGTTAATCCTTGAAGCGAGAACATTTCGGATCTCTGGATTAACACTGTGTGATTTCGCAGCAAGACGTTTTTATAGAATATACTTTACAATGAACTGTCCACACGTTATCTGACACTAGGACTTTCAATCAAATAGAAAAGAAATGTTTTCCAGTTGTGAGACTTAACGCTACAACAAAACAACTTTAATAAGCTGGCCGTTTGTTTGTTTTATTTTTCTAATCCTCTGAGTTTCAGTTAAAATAAAATCGAAATTTGCCTATGTGTTCAAGAATGGCAATCAACACGAACTAACCTCAATGGTATTCGAAGCGAGATTTGGCGCGAATGGTTCTAACTATTCGTTCGAATACGATTGTCTTATAATTTGAGAATTCTTCTAATTACACATTTCTCTAATGTTGGTTATGAGTATTTTTGGCAGTGGATCTTGACAATATTTCCATCCTCTAGTCTCTGGTTAATTACCGAATTTTTTTTCCGATTGACTAAGAGCCAAAGTGAAAAACAGTAGATCACGAAAAAGCCAACAGAAATATAACGTTTACTGGCAAAGAAACGAGATTTCAGTTAGAGCCGTGCCATCTACCATGCGCTTGTCATATCAAAACACAATATTGGCAAACAAAATGCCTCATCCGAAACAACACATATGTTTTGAAAAAATCAGCAAAAATTTAAGACCCTGGTTTTATACACGACAATAGAATCTGACGTCTGACAACAATTATTGACTGTTGGAATGCCTCCAGATTTTCCTTTTGATCTCCAAGCACCTTGTTTGTATTTCCTGAACAAAAGATTGGAAAGTGAAAGGGTTTATTGCTCTTTAAATAGACTTTGCATATCAACGCATCGAAGTGAGTATGATGATGTAACGGTCGAAAAAAGAAGCGTTTTTCGTCGGAATGCTTGCATATTTGCGTGGTAAATTTTGCTTCTAAGTCGTGGAAAAAGGGCAGAAGTAAAGAGGATAATTTTACAGCGGTGAATGAAAGTCTCTGCTGTTCCATTCGATTCAACCATCAAGACTGATTAACTAAAGCGACCCAATCCGTCTAATCGAACTAAAAGGACCTTGCGAATCGATTTGTGATTAAAACGGAAAATGTTTACAATGAAGGTTATGATCAGTGAATCGGAAAATTAAATCACACGTGATCGACTGAGTTCTCATTAATAAAGCCGTGCATTCTTCAATGTTTTAATTTCTCGAGCAACTGTGAAGTTTCCGCAGCGTTCTAAATCTTTTACTGGATCCTTGAAATGTAAGTATGTCGTTTATTTCTTAGTACGTTCAATAACTATGTCCTCAATTCGTTAATGCGTAAATTAGCGTTGTTTTAGCCTTGCTTTGGAACTCTTTTAGGCCAATATTTGCGTGTTTCTGCGTCGAGAATGGAACTTTTTGATTTTTTTTCCATGGCTTTGAAGCCTGCTGCATGTGCTTGAAGAAATCTCTGATTTTTTCTTGTGGTAAATCATGACTTTAATTTGTGTAAGTTTACTCGGAGAAAGTCAAAACCATACCAGAATTGCTAAACATCTCCGCTAAGCGAGACTAAGTAATGGTATGTGATATGAATTGGGCTTGAATAGTAAAAAGTAAAAACGCGACGTAGAGGGGCCCTTTATTGACTTCATAGTTGGTCAGCCAGTATGTTTTAAAGTGATATCCCTTTAAACAATGTCTTTAACCTCGTGTGTCTACCTTTTTACCGGAGACAAACTTATATTGTTGTCTCGGGAACTCGAACCTCGACGCTTAAAATGTAAGCCGGACTCAATTTTGCGTCAATTTTGGGAAATTACTTCACTTCTGGTCACTAAAAATACATTGCAAGCAAATTCAGTTTTCTGTCGAGAGAATTTGCTTTTCCGAGTTTCTTTTTAGCTTTTGCTCTTAAAAACAAATAACAGGAGACCTAAAACTTGTGAATATCACAAGATTCAGAGCGAACGCGTGGCAAAGCGGGCACCTTGTTTTTTAAAACAATATCGCTCCACGTGTAGTTCGGCAAATTTAACACCACAAATGTCACGAAATATCACAAGATTTAGAATGAACGCGTGGCAATGAGGGCACGTTGTTTGTTAAAAAATGTTTTCTGCACGTGTAGTTCGCAAATTTAACGCTATATGTGTCACGTGAAATATTCAGCCTTATATTAACTTTCAGGGTTATTAAAAATAGCAGAGATTAAGATCGCTCGATCTTTACACACTGTAACACTTTTATAACGCTTACTGCAAGAGAGAGACAGTTGATTGCATTTCTGTACTAACTAAACTGCAAACGAATACGGATAAAAGTTTATTGAGAGAAATCAGCAGGTAAGTTAGAGAGAAGTCGGTCCACTTTTTGCCCTTTAAGTTCAACGGACAAACAAACATGCAAATTGCAAACAAGGGGTGAAAACTCAAAACGTCATGCCTGGCATTTCAATAACCCGTTGTTTATTTAGCCCGCATGATGTTATTTATTTTTGGTAACGGATCTTAATTTGAAGTATTGCGGAGGCTTGTTCGATATATACCACCAGTATGCTAGGAATCTGGCGAAGAATATTTTCCAGTCTCAAAATAGTGAACTCGAAATTAAAGAAATTTTTAGCGCTACCTTGTTCCACCAAAGAGTTTATTTTCGACCTAACTGCTTCGATATTCGAGAAAGATACTGCCGCACATCGCAGTCAAAATCGATTAGTTACGGTTTGAGAACTTTCCCTAATTCGCTCATAACCCAAGTTTGGGGTGGTTCCCTTAATTCGATCGGGGACCCTCTGACCTCCAGCGTTTCACAGCACGCCCACGAGATCGACCTCCTATATACTTTGGCACGAAGTAAAATTTCTTGTTTGAGATTCGTTCTGGAAACACATCCACCGGGATAATGAAATTGCATCTCCTAAAGTATAAAGCTCACAGTCAAAAATTACATTGAACAACTGGAGAAAGACGGTGACAACTGAAGCGCGCCTGAGAAAATTGTGAGGATTGAATTGAAATCTACCAATCACAGCAGACAGTCGTGGTACAAATATGACAATCAGTTGAGCCCGTCTCCTGTTAAAAACAGAGAGTCGAAATGTCGCAATCTGCACCTCAAATGACAACATTGTGAGGACGAACAATTATTACATAATCTTTATTTTTTTTCAATGTTTCGGTAAAATTTCTCGGCTTTTTCTTTTTCGTGGTCTTCTGAATCATTTATCCACATATAGAAACCTGGACATTCACAGACTTCTTTTGTTTCTAACCACAAATATTTTCCTCACATGTGTCAAATATTCTGCGCCCTACCAAAGTCTTTTTCTTTCACAATGGAACTAATTTGTTTAGAATAAAACCGGATTTGCGGTCAATCGTTAACTTTCAAGTCGTAAGTTTTATACTAAAACATCTCAAACACGAAGAAAAACTTCTCGGTGCAATCCTTTGTTTGTTAAATAAAGAAGTAAAAACATCAATGTAATCTGTAAAAATTATCATACCGCAGTCATGTTATTATGTTAAAAGTTCGAAGTACATAACAGGTCTAATTCCCATGGAATTCTTTGCACAATTTACCATGCCGAAAGTAAGATCTATTTTGAAAAGGTCTTGTACTCACACCCAAATTAATGAGTTTCTTTGTTCAGCAAAAATTCACGTGAAAAAGGCGTGTCTTTCTTTTTAAAGTCTGCATGCCTTTTCTCGAGCGGCGAGTAGATATTGGAAAAACAAAGCCTCAGCATTCATGTGCAATATATCTGATTGCTTGCTTTCATAATCGATTGTTTAAATACTTCAATATTGAACAAGAATGCAGAAGTGACAAAAATAAGTCATTTCAACCGGAGCAGTTAATGATAAAGTAATATTGACATCAAACAATCACAAAAAATACCTTTAAACTATATGCAGATTTGAGATAGTGCAATGATCGAGAAAATCGGGTGAAACTTGATATAGAAGCAAAATGCTACTTTCGATTTATTATTTAAAAAGGTTGTGATCACAATTAGTTTCGTAACTAAATTGCTCAAACTTACTAATATCATAAAATGCATTTTTTTTTCTAAATATATCTTTCCTGTCTAAAATTGACACTATGGTGATATGAGATTGAGGCCATCAAAGTTGTATTGGCGTTTCAAAACTCTATAGGCCATTTGGAATTCTAATTTAGAATGGTAGACGCATAAACAAACATTCTAAACTAAAGGATGTACAGATCTGGTTGAGTAATAACAATCTGTGATTTTTCTATCTTTTTTTAGAAGATTTGGCCTCTGAAAACGACTGTTTATTTTGCTAAGAGAAGAACAGTTTACTTGTTTGCGAAAAATTTAATCTCGGTCGCTGTTTACGTCGTGTTCCCTTTGACAAAGGCGTACAATTTTCTAAAATTAGAGTGTCGCGTGCCGTTGTTCTAATCAAGCGTTTAGATATTTCCTCTTCAGTCGTTATTGTTTACAAAAGTTCATTTGTATTGAAAAGCCAATCCCTCACATGCATGATCAATGATCAAGCGTTCCAATTACATTGGAATCAAAAACAATAGAAGACAAGTCAAAAACTCAACAGCTTTAGTATATTGCATCAGCTTTTTTAGTAGGTCTTCCGGCAAAGGGCTAAAAACGATATAGAAACCTCCCATAGTTTAATTTACAATCTCGTGACAAGTACAAAAGCACGTACGCATTTTTTTCCTGACCGGGGTCAAAATTCGCGTGTCGCGGGCGTGACACGAATAATAATTACCAGCCATGCCACAATTACTTTTTTAAAAGACCAAACATTTTATACATACATATATTTTTTTTGAAAGGGAAAGAAGTTGGTCTCCAGCTCCTGGCATTAACACAAATTTGAATAGAAATAATATTTTCCTAACACTGGTTCCAAAAATAATTGACGTAATGTTTTTGCCCCAGAATCCCTCCACCTCCCCGCCAGCCGACCCTCCTTCCACGGCTGTCTCGCGTGACAGTAATGTGATGGTTACATGCGGACCCAAGGACAGGTGGACTGTTTTGTTTGTACATCTTATTTATGTGATTCCAAGCTTAGGTCTCGTAAAGTTTAAGGGCTTTTCGGCTTTTACTAGGGAGGGAAATTTTAAATAAAACGGGGAATCCCCGAATCTCTTTCCTGTTTTGATTGGTTGATATTCAGTTACTCCGTGAATGAAAAATCTGAAACGCTGATTGGTTACACTAACGATGACTATTTAATTCGTGCTATCTGATTGGTCAGAATTACTCGCTCGCATTTCCTGCTATGTCATCAAAATCAACGTCAAGTACCGCGTGTTTTATGGTGTATGGTGGCTTGTGTTTGTAGACAGAGGAGCTTCTAAAGGTATGATATGTGATGTTTTGTGCGTAACAGCTGCGAATGCTATCGAATCTTTATCCACTAAGTTGTTTGCTGTGTTCGAGATCTTTTTTTGCCGTTATTTTGGAGTGTTTTGTCGCGTTGTCGAGCCTTGAGCGTAGGTCAACATTGAAGCCATGACGGAGCCATTGGCGTTCGATCTTTGAGAGGGTGTCAAATTTGAGATTTTTCCAAGGTTTCTTCGTTCGAATATGAGTCAAACATCTATGAATACTTTTAAACTTTGCGGGAAATTAGAATGAGTTAGGAAGCCAGTGTGAATTCGATTTAATGCGCTTGAAAATGACGGGGAAAGGTTGTTGTTTTCATTGCATATTGAATGAGGCTGTGTCACACGACCGAGTTGCAAGGGGTCATAAAACAAAGATAGCTAACAATGAGCGTCGCTGCTTTGTAATATTTTGCTTAAATTGCAATGCTGTCGTAATCAGTTTCCAAGCTGCAGTTTTGTTGATTTTGAACGCTATTTGGTTTTGCTTTCTCAAGAAGTATCTGTGATGCGCTGCTATTCATGCCAATATTAGCACCGGTTGACTTATCTTCAGGGGTGTTTACCAAACGACCTCAAACAGGAAATCCGAAGCGATTATGTGAACTAATCTTTTGCTTTGCTCCTCCACGGCACGTCCGGTGTCTACCAGGTTTGTACAGCTTTAAAGATTGCCGTTTTTGGAATGTACGTACATCGACCTTTCGGTTTTCACTTTGTATAGTTCGCGTGTTTACATGTGACTAAGTTTACATGTCAAAGTCGATCGAACTCCACAGGAATTCGATTTTCATATTATGCCTCATATCGCGAGAACTTAACAAAACTTGCAGTTAAACAAAAATCGTCTCTTGGTAGATTTATTTGCTTCATCGTCGTTTCTACTTAGACCTGGGTATACATTTACCGGAGAAGCTTTCCGGAAGATCTTGACGAACCCGGATTTAAACAAAATGGCGGATCAAGTGGAACCCACGATCGGCCCTTTGATCAACGAGAAACAATTAAAACAACTGATGGAAGATGTCCGTGGAAGCGACGATGGGAACTG
>Ga0099809_10150671_pt1 | contig 13576 bp, 1 predicted proteins | sample OrbTnscriptome_3_FD_81146 | JGI IMG/M metagenome (GOLD analysis project Ga0099809, IMG submission 81146) | Metatranscriptome of coral microbial communities from Puerto Morelos, Mexico - Orbicella T R C metatranscriptome (Eukaryote Community... | ecosystem: Host-associated > Invertebrates >...
CTACTACTCCATTGTTTGTTGTTAGTAAACAATGTACCTTCCGTTTGCATTCTACCCTTGTTGCTAGTATTATTTCACATTGCTTGTTTGTTTGATTCAGGACCCATCAGTTGGGACTCTGGCAGCGTCAGCACCTGTGCAACAGAATGCCCAGAGAGCCTGAAGTTTGCTTACGAAGAAAACACAGTTTACGAATACGCCTATGAAAATGATGTCCAGACCAGCATTCCCGGATCGACTGAAGAACAATCGAGCTTACATATGAGCGCTACCGTACAGATCGAGGTCTTGTCTGCATGTGAGATGAACCTCAAGTTGACGGATGTGTCTCTACAAGACTCTCAGCCTCTCCAGTACGAGAGCCGACAGCATGTGGACAAAGCGTGGGACTTCAAGCGCCTACTCCAGGAGAGAGGGATGCGCTTCGCCTTCATTGACGGACTAATCGAGCACGTCTGTCCAGAGGACGAACCAGTCTGGGTGCTTAACATCAAGCGTGGAGTCCTCAGCGCCTTCCAGAACACCCAGCGTACCCTCGATTCCGCTACCAAGGGAACAGAGACTGACATCACTGGGGAATGTCCCGTGGAGTACAGTGTTGCTGGCAGCTCCTGGGGTGTCAGAAAAGTGAAGAAGGTCAAGGAAATGCTGGGCTGTACAGAGAGACATGGGGCAGACTCGTCGTTCAACGGATCACCCTACGAGATTGATTCCAGCATCAAGTCCCTGCCTCTGATGAAGACTACCCACGAGTGCGAGCAGGAGATTAATAAGAATGGCCTGCTCACCAAAAGTGCGTGCCGAGAACTCCACATCTTCCGTCCCTTCTCTGACGGCGACGGTGGGGCGCAGACCGAAGTTACTTACAAACTCGTTTTCACCAGGAAGAGCACTGGGGTGCAGACTCCTACCACCCCAGTCCGAGAGCGCGGCAGCTTGCGGTTTGATCACACGGTATCGAATGAGGAAAAGGACGCACAGCTGGGCAAGGCCGAGGAAACTATGAGGGCGCTGTGCGCCAGCGTGAAGGAGGATGACGTGCGACCAGAAACGCCACGTCTTTTTGCTGACCTGGTCCGAGTGATGAAAACCCTCGACAGTACCTCACTGCAACGTCTCCAGGCCAGTGCTAACAGCATGTGCCCACAGGCTAATAAATACTTCGGAGATGCCGTTCCTAACGTGGGTACCACTGCCTCTCTCAACCTAATCCGCATAATGATTGACGAGCGTCGTGTGCAGGAGAGTGAGGCTGCCTTATGGCTCAGTCACTTGGCATTTGTACCTCGCCCCACCCGTACGATGCTGTCGGCTGTACAACCACTCCTAAGAACCAGTGGGGAGATCCAGCGTAAAGCAGCACTTGCCATCTCCTCCATGGTACACAACTTCTGCAAGCTCAACAAGGACTGTGCGGACATCAGTGAGGTTCGTGACATCATACAAGTGTTTGTGGACAACCTGAACTACAACTGCAGGTGTGAGGGAGACACCAGAGGGCATGAGAGTATCATGATCGCCTTGAAAGCACTGGGAAACACTGGTAATGCTCAGCAGCTCGCCTCGCAGACCCTCATCCGATGTGCACAGAACAAAGAGGAGGCCGTCGAGACCCGCGTCGCAGCTATCCTTGCGTTCCGAAGGATGGCCTGCACAGCAGAGCAAATGGATTTGATGCGTCTGCTTGGGGATGAGAACGAGGATAGTGAAGTGAGGATTAACGCTTATCTCATGTTGATGAACTGCCCCAATGAGGACATTGTGCGCCAGATTCAGCAGATCCTCAAGGACGAGGAGGTGAACCAGGTCGGAAGCTTTGTCTACACTCACTTGACCAACCTGATGGAGAGCTCTGACCCCAGTAAGCGTGAACTCCGTGACCTCCTCAGAACCATTGATCTGAAGGTGTTCGATCTGGACATGCGAAAATTCTCTCGCAACATCGAGTGGAGCATGTTCAGCGACGTGATGAACATGGGAGCAAGGGCAGACAGCAACATCATCTTCTCCACGGATTCCTACGTGCCTCGATCAGCTATGGTGAACCTTACGATGGATATGTTCGGGCAGTCAGTCAACCTGTTTGAGATGGGTGGCCGTATCGAGGGTGTGGAGAAGCTCCTGGAGAGGCTGTTCCGTGGTGAAGATAACTCCCTGCGTCAGAGACGTGACGTAATCCGACCAAGCTTGCTTGACTACATGGACAAGCAGTTCAAGGTTGCCGAACATGATGGACCCAAAGCGTCGTATTTTGTCAAGCTGCTTGGCCATGAGATTCACTTTGATCAGTTCCATGGACTAAACCTTGAAGAAATGAAAGACAAATTGAACTTCTTCGACTGGTTAATAAAACTAAGTCAGGAACAACAGTACGACTACACCAAGAGCTACATGTTGATGGACAGCACCCTTGTTATCCCAACAGCTGTCGGTATGCCCCTAAAGCTTGCCATGGATGGCACGGCCACAGTCAACGTGAAAATGGACGGCAAAGTAGACGTGCGTCAGATGTTCTCTAATCCGTCTACCTTTGACATCAATGGAGCGATCAAACCCAGTGCCGCTGTTGAGTTCTGCAAGGAGATGGTGGTGGATGCTTTTGTGGCGAGGACTGGGCTGAAGATGGTGACCACAGTGCACACTAGCACAGTCGCGCAGGGCAAGATCTCGCTCCTTGAAAGCAGGGTATTCCATTTCGACCTGGAGATGCCACGAGACAAACAGGAGATCATTAACCTGGACACGAAGTTCTACGTTCAGTATCGAGAGGAGGAGAGAGAGCAGCAAATGATTCGTCAAGGACGCACCACAAGCAGCAATTGTTACGAGCTGACTGAAGCCTTGGGCATTGAAGTGTGTGGAGAGATGTCAATGCCTGTGCTGGCCAAAGACAACGTGGCCAAATTCCCTTTCACCGGACCGCACTCTGCCGCTGTCTACATCAACAAGAAAGACACCTTCACCAAGTGCCACGTTGACGGATCCTATGATATGAAGAAGAGCGGCGAGACAGAGTTCAAGGTCAACATCAATACCCCAGGTTCAAAGGTTGACCGCGAAATTGACATCTTCTTCAATTACAATCCCACTCAGAGGACGTCCGCCCTAAACATCAAGACCCCGTGGAAAAAGGCCGTGATGACTGGAGAGGTGACTAACACCGATTCCATGAAGAGAGTGTCCGCTAAAGCCATCATGGATGACCGCAGAGAATATACTTTCGTCAGCGAAGTTGCAATCGATGAGAAGAAATTTGGTACATCGTTCACACCGAAGGTTGAGCTCGTCATGAATGATGCACCACCTAAGGCTCTGAAAGGAACAGTTTTCTACAGGGATAACAAGAAGTTTGAAGTAAACCTTGGCCTTACCAATGTCTTCCAGAAGGATGTCACTTGCGAAGGCTCGATCCTGAAGGTGGATAACGCTAAGCGCATGAAGTACGACGTCGATCTGAACATCGACTCGCAGGTGTTCACGGGCAAAGTCGACGGCTTCGTGGACCATCTGGGAGATACGTTGAGCTCTCGCGTTGTCTTCGCGTACAAAAACGCCCAGAACAAGAACGAGCGTGTAGTCTTCAACAACAAGGTCCGTGACAAGAGCACCAAGACACTCACTAGCTGGAGCCTCGACACTGCGCTGTCTACCTCCTTCTGGCCGCGCTACGACACAGATATCAGTGTGGATTACACGTTCGGCCGCAACACCCTCAGTGCTACGCTCGACGCAGGTTTTGACAAACAGCGCCGTGTGAAGTTCTCCAACAGCGCCAACTACCTATCAACCCGCAGGGAGATGCGCATGGACGGCCAGACACGCCTTGAAGTGCCGCACAAGGGTTTGGAATATGAGCTGTCTGTTAACCATCTGCACGATGACAGGGTCTTTAACTCCAACGCTCTCCTCCGTTACCATGGCCAGACCGCCGAGGCCAGAATTGATGCCAAGAGAGAGTCGACTGACCCAGTAAACGCCTATGCTAAGGCCTTCCTAACGTATCCTGGAAGAGAGATGAGCGTCAGCCACACCATCATTGAAAGCAAACCAAATGAGTACGAAAACGATTTCGTTGTTCAACTGGACAAGTATACAAAAGCTACAGCTGACGTCCTTGTTCAGACAAAGCCACGCTACGAAGTAACTGCTAATGTCAACTTGCCAGAGCTGGAGCAGATTAAGTTGAATGGACACTTCAAGCCTGATGTCTACAACCTCCAAGTCCATGGAGCAGCACAGTACGTCGGCAGAAAGTATTTCCTCACAGCGGCATGGGACGCACCCAGGAACCTGAAACGCGATTTCAAGGGAGAACACGTCATAAGCTTTGGTTGTCCTTACCGTAGCATGGAACTGACAGGCAAACTCAGCCAGCGAGGCGCCACTGTGGCCGGCGAGCACGAGTTCAAGTGGGACTTGGAACGTAATCCAGACAAGAAGGTGAACGGTGAGTGGAGCGTAACAGTTGTTCCCAACAATCCTCAGGTGATGGTCAAGGCTTCCTGGTTTCCGAATAAGTTTGTGAAAGTAGAGGCTGCTGGGAAATACGAAACAGAGGGTTGGTACCGTACCTCCAATGACCTGGAGGGAAGCGTCAAGTTCACTAGCTCATTCCCGTACTTGGAGAACATCGACGCCAACTTTAAGCACGACTACGGACACGATCGCATTGCAAGTACCGGGCAAGTTACATGGGGGCCTAGACAGAAAGTAGATGCAGACTTTACCTTCAACAAGAACACCTGGAAGCAGGTTGAATCATCCCTCAAAGTGAACACGCCATTCCCAGGTTTCCGCAGCATGGAGGCAGTCACCAATCACAAGCTGATGGGTAGAAATCTAGAATCCATGGCGTCATTCAAGTGGGAGCAACAAATGATCAAGATGACTGTGAAAGGAAGTGCTGATCTACGTCGCCATTTTGTGCAGGGAGATGCCTCTTTCACTAGTCCTTTCAGAGGTTTTCAAGCCATCTCTCTGAGTGGAAAACATCAAGATGATGGGCGGGAATTCAACAGTAATCTGGATGTCAGCTGGGCTCCTTACCAGAGAGTCACTACCAAATTTACTATGGCACATCAACGGAACGGCTTCTCCATCAACAATAATGGTGAATTGTTCGTCACCACTCCGTTCAATCGCTTCAAACAGAACAAGCTCACGTGGACGCACATGAACAAAGACGGTGCTCTAAGCACCCGCCTCGACTCCGACAATGACGGTGTCAGTAGCATGATCAGTGTGGACGGAAACTTCGATAACTCTCCGAGAAAGACGGAGCTCTCAGGAAACTTCATGTTTGACACCCCATACGCTTCAGACATTCGTGTAAAGGTAAATCACATCCACAACAAGAAGGGAATCAGTTCAAATGGTCTCGTACAGTGGGCAAAGGATCAGGTGATTGAGTACATTCATGACATCAAGTATGAAGCATTTGAGTCACTGGAAGTGGCAGCAAAGCTCACAACTCCTTTCCGGTCATGCAGTCAAGTTACACTGGAGTCACAGACCAAGAAAACAGGACCCAAAGTCAACACACTGAATGAGGTAAAATGGAATCCCAATGCCAAGGTCAACATTGACGGAACCCTGACCATGCTTGGTGGACAAAAGTTCAACGGCAACATGCGAGTGACGACACCATTTTACAAGTACGAGAGAACAGTTCTGAACGTGAACAATGACTATGCCGAGGAGCTATGGATGAGCCATGCTGATCTCGACATAGCAAGAAGGCACTATGAGGTTGACACCAAACTCGGCATGGATAGGAGGAAGAAGATAACCATTGATGCAAGCAAAATGGACTATGGCTTCATGATTGATGCTGAGTTATCTGGCCATGCTCGCGACTTCACCGCTCTTCTCTCTGGCAAGATCCCCATGTTGAATGCAAATCCTCTGGGTGCAGAACTCAAAGCCAATACAGCCAACCTGAATAACATCAAGTGCAGCTTCATCCTAAACACGCCATGGCGCCAGGCTCAGACAGTCAAGGCCACAGTAGGGCACAAACACCCAGCCGCAGGAAACTACATGACAGATGCCAGTTTCGAGATGCCAAGATTCAAGGGTTCTGCCAGTCACACCGTCCAGTTCAGCAGATGGAGTAACTTTGACTGCCAGACTGTGATCGAATACCAAGACAAGAAGATTGAACTGACCAGTGAAATGAAAGATGGTCCCGCTATGGAGGGAAAACTGAAGTTTACAAGCCCCTTCTGTGAACCAGTCACCCTGATTGCCACTCATGAGGGAGGTATGAAAGCTTTCAAGAGTGGCATGGAGCTGACTTACAGAAACTCCGACAAGATCAGTGCAGATGTGGACTTTAGCTCCGGCAGAAACCAGATAGAGGCCACTGCTCGCTTTGTCAGTCCATACACTGAAAGGGTCGTTGCCAACGTAAATCATAGGGGGCCATGGAAGAACTTTGAGAATGATGCGTCTGTTGAAGTTGGAAGGAAGAGATTGGCAGCAACAAGTAAATTCAACCTTAATGGATTCAATGTGGAAACCAGTGGCAACCTTGAACTACCATTCAGAAAGGTTCGCAATGTTCAAGTCAGCTTAAACCATGGTGGTGAGTGGAAGGACTTTGCCAGCAACATAAAGCTTGAGGTCGATGGGCAAAATATGATGGGTGACTGCAAGTTCAGTCTGAACGGAAACCGGCTGGAGACTAGTGCTGAACTTCTCATCCCATGCTGGGTACGTAGCCTCCGCACAAGCGTTAACCATCAAGGAGGCTGGAAGAACTTCCAGAATGATGCATCATTCGAGGTGGGCAGCAAGAAATTGTCTGGTCAGAGCAGATTTAACATGAACGGCAACGATTTCACAGCCAGTGCAAATCTAGATCTTCCTTTGAGAAGTGTGCGCAACATTAAGGCCGAGTATAACCACGAAGGTCCAATCAACAACTTCAAGTGCAGTTCAGCTCTGACTGTTGATGGGCAGAGGGGCACTCACAGCATGGAATTCAAGAATGCCAAGGTAATGAGTGGTAAAGCAGAGATCACCACCCCATTCAACAGAGTGAGATCTCTCCAGGCTGAATTCGAACACGATGCCAAGAAGTGGAACAGCTTTGAAAACAGTGGTAAGTTCAGATGGAACAACAAGGAGTATTCTGGTAACTCTGAACTAAGATGGTATGGTGATACGCTCAGAGTGATTGGTAATCTGAAAACTCCCAGGGACTCTTACGTCCTCAAGGTGAAACATAAGGGAGACAGAACCGATTTTACGAACTCTGCCGTGGTCGATCTGAGCTCGGGTAACAAGTATTCTGCTGAGTCTTCATACAAAACCAGGCCAGATGGTCAGGAAGGTGCATTCAGTGTTGCGAGTCCTCATCAGAACTTTGACAAGATGTCCGGAGAATTTAGCACAACCAGTAACAAGAAGACCTATACCGTCCACGCTCAGCTGAAGACGCCATTCGATGGATATGAAAAGTTTGTAGCCGACACCAGGCACGCTGGTGATCTGAGAAAATTCACAAGCTCAGCTACCATCAAGACACCTTTCAGAAAGCTTCCATCTGCGACAGTCCAGGTGGCACATGAGGGTGACCGTAATGAGTTTGCTTCGACCGCTAACGTGGAGTATAGCGGCAAGACGGTCGCTGGTGCTGTCGATTTCAAGAACGCTGGACGCACCTTAGAGGGGTCAGCCAGCCTTACCACAGACTATCCATCATATGACCACTTCATGGCAAAATTCTCTCACACGGGTGCCGCTAGAAACTTCAAGTCGAGTGCTGAGATCCAAACTCCATTCTCTGGCCACGAGAGATACTCTGCAAAATTAGAGCATGCTGGTACGAGCATCCAGAACTTTAAGACGAGCGGATCTGTCGATACCCCATTCTCTGGATTTGAAACGACCTCATTCGACATAAATCACAATGGGGATCTGAGTGGGATGACTACAGAGGCAACCTTACAGACCAGTCAGCAAGGGTACGAAAGTTTCGATTTCAATGTTAACCACAATGGCGACCCCAAGAATGTGCGTACAATGGTGCAGCTGAAGACTCCAATTCCGAACTTTGAGGACATGGCAGTCAGTGTCAACCACAAAGGAAACATGGGAAGGTTTGAGAGTGGTGCCGAGATCAGAGGCCCATGGAGAACAATCGGAGGCAACGTGAGGCATAGTGGTAACCTAAACAACTTTAACACTGAGGTCACAGCCAAGCTCCCAGTCGCTGGATTCGAGAACTGGGGAGTTACCGTCAGCCACAATGGTGATTTGTCACAGTTCTCCTGCAACATCGTGCTCACCATGCCATTCTCTTATGTGCCTGAACTGAAGGTTGATGTCGATCATAGAGGCAGCCTGACCGACTTCAGCAGCGGTGTGTCTGCAGAGTACAATGGAAAGAGGGTGCACTCTCAAGTTACCTGGAAGTACGATAGATCATACTATGCTAAGAGCTATGCAGGAAGCCTTAAGTTCAGCAGCCCTTGGAAGTACTTCAGGTACCTGGAAGTCAGCGGACAACACAAGCGTGAGGGTGAACGCAAGACCGGCGATTTACTCGTGAACCATAACGGTGTGAAAAAATTCGATTTCGACTATGGTTACACAACAGGTGCCAATAAGAACATCCGGATCACCGTCACTGAACCGAAGATCTTTGAAATGCTTCTCAATTTCGATGGAACTGGACCCAGCTTCAAGACTGATGCGTCATTCGAGTGGGAGCGCACAACGAACGTTAAGATTGAGCTTGATGTCAAGAACCAGGTCAGTGGCACTGACATTGACCGTCAGCTCTCCTTCAAGACAACCATTCCCAGCCGTGAAGTTGGCTTCGATGTTACTTATGTGAAAAACCCAGAGAAGACCAGTCAAACGACTGAGATCCAATGGGATCGCGACCAGGCAAGCAAAGTGAAATATGCTCTGGAACTGAGCAGCAGCAACTACCGCAGGAGAAACTATGATGGTAGTTTTAAGTTCGACTCTGCTCTGCTAGATTTCGAAACCACCTTCAATCATGTGATGCCGAGTGAACGTCAGGCTACGACCACTGTGACTATCACCATGGATGAGACATTGACCATCAAGAGGGAGGCCACCTACCAAGACAACGGTGCAATGTTCATTTTCACAACCAGCCACCCACGCTTCTCACGGGACGCTATCCTCAAGGTTGACGTCAACATGGCTGATAAGATTACAGAGGGAGAGATTGATGTGCAGTTTGAACGTGAATCCATCAACTTTAAAGGAAAGGTCGAAGATAAGGCAGCATCAGTGTCTGAGATGAAATACACAGCGTCATCCCAACTCACCTATCCCAACATGCGGCTGGACATGAAGTTCGAAGGTGACATCTACAACAATCGTGTTGGATGTGGTGGAGATGTTGAGTTCAATTACCTGACTAGTCGCGACGGCATGAAAACCATGTCTTCACAGCTGACATATGACAAACAGAGACGCACTGCTCGGTTCCAGATGATTGATCCCATGAACACCATCACGGTAACTGGCACTAAGATCATCCACGATAGCTACAATGGTGTCCATCGTTTTGAAGTAGAGGCAGAAAGAAACGATGACACTGTGAGAACAGAATTTGGACTTGACATGTCTGGTCGAAAGATTGATGCAAAGTTCTTCTCTCCTAAAGATGAAATGCTTCACATCTATGCTCGATACATGAGACCAGCTGTGGAGTTCAATGTGGAGCATCAGCTGCCATCTCAAGAAGCAGTGGGTGACATCCTCCTGAAACTGAACCTAGATAGTGACAAACTTGTGACTGGTAACGCCTATGTTCGTCCCAACATCTGGTCTGATGCAAAGGCTCTCGCCGCAAACACACAGTTCCAAGCAAAGTTCAACCGTGAATTTGAGCCCGTAAAGAGATTCCTGAAGCAGGAGTGGCAAGCCAAGCAGGCAGCATGGGAACGAGTCTCTGAGGGTCCTCAGGCAGCTTTCAATGCAGTGTATGATGATTTGAGCTCTGTAGCCACCAGAGTCAACAGGGCTGTATACCGAGCATATCGTGCTAATGAGTTCCACCTGAAGGACATCTATGATGCCACATCCAAAGCCTGTGCCATGGCGTCAAACAAGGTGCAAAGAGTTTGGAGGACATGCAAGTCCTCTCTCAAACCCATCTTTTTCCGTTTGAGCAAGGCCACAAGCCAAGCGATGAATGATCTGAAGGATTGCATTCAACAACGGTCGGCTGAAATGAGCCAGATGTTCGAAATGATGAAGCAGGAAGCCTCTGCATTGTACAGCGCCTACAGACCTCACGTGGACCTAGCAATCCAGAAAGTCAGGCAGACCTACAAGCAAGCCAAAGATAGCCTAATCGGAGCCTACAGTCAAGTTCGCAACCACCCTAGGGTCGTTGCTATGATCGAGGTTGTGCAAGATGTCCAGCCATCCGATGTGTTCGCACCACTGAGAAAGCTCAAGTTCCGGCTAAGCACAGCTGTGGGGAAATTCCGTGAGGAGCACAGTGAAGTGTTCCAGGCTCTCGATGAGCTCTGGACCAACATTGCACAAAGGCAAGAAATTCGAGACCTCGCTTTGTTCTTGGAAGCGGCTGTACAGAAGATCCAGAGATTTTGGGAGAAGTACGACGTGCAGAAGATGACAAGGATGTGGCTGAAGAACCTGTCCAAGGCTAATTGGAAAAACCTGCAGAAGCAAGCCATGGATGCTCTCAATGAATATTTGAAACTTGACAGGACCCGATGGACCAACTACGACCCGAAGAATGGCCGTTATACGTTCGAGCTGTACGTTCCATTTGATCTCAAGGAGCTAAATAAGCTCCCTAAATTCGACATGGCCTACTACATTCGTCAGGCACAAAGAATCATGGATGACCTGAGCTTTGACGAGGAATGGTGCGTGTGGGATACCATCTACAAGTACATGCCTGCCTCACTCGACGTTCGCGACTGGATCCCACCTTTCAAGTCTCACGCAACCATCGGCGGCAACCAGCACTTCATGACTTTCGACAAGAGATTCTACGAGTTCTCCGGAGAATGTAGCTACTTGTTGGCTCGTGACTTCATCGACGGCTACTTCAGCGTGGTGGTGAACTACAAGAGTGAGAGTGGCGAGGTGAGCAAGAAGAGCATCACAGTGTTCAGCAATGACAAGCAGGTTGAGCTGTACAGTGATGGTCACATTGAACTGGACGGACGTTTGGCTGAGATGCCGCTGGAAGTAGAGGGTACAATTTTCAAGCGCGTTGCCAGCATGATCTACATTCAGAATCCACATGGTGTCAACATCGACTGTGATCTGGTCCATGACCGCTGCACAGTATCAGTATCCGGCTGGTACTTTGGTAAAACTGCTGGCCTCATGGGCACCTACGACAACGAACCAGTCACCGATCTCGTACGCTCGGACAACAGCCTGGCCAGCAACATTGAGGAAATGGCAGAAAGCTGGATCGTCGGATCTCGATGCCGCGCCACCAACTACGCCAACACAGTGCGAGCAGACCCATACAGCCGCGAGTACCAAGTTTGCGCCAAATACTTTGTGGACAGCAATTCACCATTCCGGCCTTGCTTCAAGCAAGTCAGCCCCGAGCCCTACATGACTCAGTGTCTCAACAGCATGGAGATGAACAGTAACCGCCTGGTGACTGATGAGGACACGTGCAACGTAGCAAGCTACTATGTGCATGAGTGCAAGATGAACAGTGCTAACATTCGCCTGCCCAGACTCTGTGTGACCTGCCAGCTGCCTGATGGAAATGGAAAGATCATTGAAGGCGAGAATATGACTTTGACTGAGGTCCCTGACAGCGCCGATGTTGTGTTCGTAATTCAGCACGGTGATTGCAACAGGGAGGTAATGAACAAGATGAATGACATCATCCAGTACTTCGAGCGTACATTCCAGGCTGAGAGGATGACCAACATTCGTTACGGCATCGTTGGCTTTGGTGGTAACGGTGCACATTCTGAGCCCAGTGAACGCACCATCAATGGCCAGGTTATGTCCGACAGCACCAGGGACGTTCTGCGAGCCTTGAACAGCATAACTTTCGATGGCCCCAGCCCTGGCGATGCCGATGTGATGAGTGCTGTGAGGTTTGCCGCCATGTATCCATTCCGTATGGGCGTGTCCAAGAGCGTTATTGTACTACCGTGCGCAGACTGCAGAGAGGGCGCCACCCGCTACACTGAACTGCAGAGAATCCTCATAGAGAGAGATGTCCGTCTACATATGCTCATGGACCACACTTTCACCCTGAAAGGCACAAAATCCGTCTCACCAAAGAGCGGGCTTATGTTCGGTATGGACAAGGATGGCCTATTCATCGACAAGCACGTCTCTGACGATGAGCTGCTTGGCGATGCTGCATTGAGAAAGCAAGTAACCCGGCCTAAGGACCTGTGTGCTGCTCTCAGCGACGTGACGGATGGTAGCGTGTTTGCCCGCGACATGCTAGCTGCTCAGCGTACTAGTGTGCAAAAGAGCTTCGTTGATGTGTTCGTACGCCTTGTTGTGAAGAAAGCTGAGCCAAGTCAGTGCCAGAACTGCGAGTGTACGGCCGACAACGCTATGGCTGGCCAAGCTGTGTGCCACCATTGTGAGATGAACCCGATTTACAACATGATGCCTGACTTTGAGGACGAGTACGAGTACGAAGACATGTCTTCTGAGGAAAGTGAGGAGAGTGAAGAGCAGGACGAGGAGGAAAGGTCATCCCAGCTCCAAGTTGAGGAGCCAAACCGCCCCAAGAAGTTTGGCCGCAGGAGCCGTGACAAGGTCGTGAGAAGGACCAGGAAGGGTGAAAGAGAGTAAATGGACAGTTTTCAAAGCCACCGAGTGGGATGCTCCCTGTACAAAAGTGGAGACAAAAATGAAAGTGACAAGTATTGACAAAGAGCACTGCAATGCACGAAATGCAAGCTAAGAACCTGGAAGGAGCACACCGGTTGGCTATAGAAACGGAAAAAAAAGAACAAACCGAACAGACCCAAAAAAAGACAAACCACGAACTTACTAAAAAGGACATGGAAGATGTAAAGAGAGGTGTAAATGACTTTTTGTTGTGTAATTACGACAAGAAAGCTGGCTGCGTGATGTTGTCAAGAATGAGATTCCTCCCCCACTCCTTTTCCCTTCTACCCCATAGTTAGTCATAATTACATATGCAGTAGAGAAATTATCGATTACTAGTTCAGTCACCGAAGAGCAAGTTACTTGTATTGCCCGATACCGTTAGGTGCTGACGTCATAAAAAATCACAACCAGTGTATCTAGATGAAAAGAAGTAATAGGAGAAAAGAAAAACGAAAAGGTTTCATTAACTGACTTTCAAATCCTGCAGTTGCTCGAAAAGATGGCTCATGCACCTTTGGCCATCTCTGCTGCAAAGAGCACTTAACTTTTTTGTCTACCCCAAATATACTTCAACTACTGAAAACCTCCCGTGCACTCAGTAATACAACTTTGTGAGTTGATATGTCCCTGGCAACAATTAATAAATCGTATGCATGTTTAGCTTGTAGTGTTTGATGTGATATTTATTTGAGCGAACAGTAAAGCAATAAAACATTTG
>Ga0099809_10084562_pt1 | contig 13402 bp, 1 predicted proteins | sample OrbTnscriptome_3_FD_81146 | JGI IMG/M metagenome (GOLD analysis project Ga0099809, IMG submission 81146) | Metatranscriptome of coral microbial communities from Puerto Morelos, Mexico - Orbicella T R C metatranscriptome (Eukaryote Community... | ecosystem: Host-associated > Invertebrates >...
CTACATTTACTCAATTTTTAAACGAAACGGTAACTAAATAAATTGACTATTTTTTGGTTCGATACCTTAAAAGGTACCGCGAAAGACCCGCTGTGGACGTTTTGAGGCTGAACACCCTAAGAGATACCAAACCGCTTTTTTAACCCTTAAAAGGCACAACGAGCTCCACCGTTCTTTTTATATGTGAGTCCTCCCCCCCCCCCGGTCCTCGGCATCTTGAAAAGAGGGCGAACATGGCGCACAAGAAAGATCTTGAATGACAAACCGCAATTAATGCCAAAGAACTTCCAAAAAATAGACTTCTGATTCATTTAGTCTAGATACGGTTTAAAGATACTTATAGAAGGATTCCTATGTTCGCTGGAGCCAGGGATCCATGGCATACCTATAAATTTGTCCGTAAATGTATGTGGTGTATGTGATTGAGTCCCACAAAAAAATGAAAACAAGAGACCATGATCGTGTTCAATTGATGAAAATTACAAAGCAAAATCTGATATTACCTTATATTCACTACAGGCTTTAACGCACCTCTCCAGACAGTTTTCAGAACTGAGCCAAAGTTCTCGTAAGGTATGCTTGCCTTTCGCCTAGTTCACAGTTTTAAATCCCAAATGTCATAATACGAATTGCTTTTACTAGCATCCTTATCATTCCAGCAGCAATTGTTTTGCGAATTACATATCTTATCAAATTTTAAGATTTTACGTGTGTTATCAGTGGAAACTTTCCTTGCTATGTAGTGAGATACCCTCTAAATAAGAAACAAATCCTTATACCTCGGTTTCTTTAAGCTGGTAGTGTGTAATAACCTACAAGATCACATAACTCACTCGCTTCTATCCCGATAATTGTCGAGTTTAATACGTACTTCTAAAAATCATTATAAAAGAAAATGTGTTAAGAGTCATTCTACTTTGGTGTCTAGTTTACCATATCCGTCGCCAGCTGTCTTCAACTTGGTTAGGAAGCTCGACAGCGCGCATACAGACTCGGCTTGGTTTATGAGAAGATTGTCGCTGATGAAGGCCATCATGTGACCATCGCCGTTTTTCCTAGCCACTCTGTGCAGGGCCAGCAACGAATCATCAATATTTTTGGCCAATTCTAAGGCAGCTTCACAGGCTTCGAGCTTAGTACCCCATGTGTCACGCTCTGGCTTCTTTATGTCACGGAGCTCAATTTGTCCTCCGCAGTCTCTCTGGTACTGCATCAACATTTGCGCGTGTGAAACACACAGATCTGACTGGATCAACAGGAAATCGTTGAAGCCCGGCTGGGTGACGTTATCGACGACGACGTCATGGTATTTGTAACAACTCATGGATAAGAGGACGTAGCTTGCGTGGAGCTCTAAGTTGATTTGCTCGTTGACGGCCGCCTCGCATTCTTTGCTGTAGTTTTGACCATCTTCGCCGGGCCGGCTTCTGGTAATTTTCACTTTTGCGCCAAAGGCCTTGATTTCATAGGCGTGTCCATCCAATCCAAGGCATTGCATGCTATCCTCAAATCGAATGAACCTTAATCCAGGGGGATAATTGGTAAATGTGTGTCCCAGGTATTTCCAGCAGCCATCGTCTGGCGCAATTTTCCCGCTACGAGCTAAAAAGACATTATTTCCTGGAAGATCTTCCTTGTTGCTGTCTAGAAGGGACACTTTCATGTCAAATGTACCCGAGCCACCTTTTCCGATCCCAAACCATTCGCAAACATCAATATCTGGTCTCACTTCATCTAGATCTTTAGCTGTAAAACCTTTGGCGAGGAGATCGATAATTTGCAACCTCCAACACGACTCGAACGCATTACCAGGTGCCGCAATACACCAGGCGTTGTTTCCATCAAGGTCTGTCCAGCTGTCACCAATTCCTAGCACTGTAGAAGGTTCGAGTCTATATTGTTTGTTTGTCGGCTGTATCAAATGCCAAGGTTGCGTGACGATGTTATAAGTATAGCCCTGCTCTTCCCAGCCATCCACAGGCGCAAAGTTTGGATTGTCCAACAAATTACCTGGCAATCTGGTATCAAACTCTGTGTGGACAACTGTGGCTGGACTTCTAATGCCATTCCCTCTCTTGGAACTAGCAACGGAGATACAAAAGAGATATTCGCTGCCGGGTTCCAAATCTACGATGGTTTTCTCTGTCGCCGTTATTTCAGCTTGAACTTGAGTCCATTGTGGTCCTGCACCGCGCTGAAGAAACGAGATCACATAGTTGGTAAAATCCTGAGTTGGATTGTTGTCAGCAGGAGTCCACATCACTCTAACTGCAGGGCGTTGCCGCAAGGAAATAACAACGGGAGCGTTGAGAATGATGGCCAGGAAATCAGCGTCTTTGTAAACACTGTGTAACTTGTTGATAGACCCCTGAGCTCGAACACCAACTTTGTACCGTCCTGGTGAAACCATGCGTAAAGCTTGTGATGTGGATATCAACTGGAGCTTATCTGTTTGCTTGCTAATGACGTGTTCTTGATCCCCAGACTCCAAAATTTTCCAAACGCTTAACTGGAACAAGGGAACAGCTTGTCCTTTCCAAGTAACTTTCACCGTTTCGTCTTCTACTTGTGAAACTTCAACGTCGGTAGGAGAGTCCTCGCAAATGAGTGTCTCTGTAGAATATCCAATGGCTTGAAGTGTTATCACAGTCCCTGGACTTCCCAACGGCTGTACCTTTGCGATAAACGTATCACTTTTTTGAATGTTTACGTTCTCCATGTTGAAGTTGGAAGAAAGAACATCACCAGGCAACACGTCAGAAAATGGAATCAAAGTAATTGTTCCACCCTTACTCTCTCTCTCCTGAAGGATTTCTACCGAATACTGAAGTGCTAGGCTTACTTGAGTCCAGATAATCTTCAATGTTGTGTTGACAGGATCGAAAGACAGGTGAATCGGAAGAGCTGGTCTTAACCAAGCCAAAACTCCTTCAGAAATGGAATATCCACTTGGAAGAGAAATCTCCCTCTGCCTTTCCTTTACTTGTGCCACACCTCTGTGTAAACCATCCAAGGACGTAATCAGCACACTATTGTCAAATTCTGCTTCTTCGGGTCTACCGCCATCACTCGAACTATCAAATGGCACCAACTGATTGGCCACTGCCAGATCTTTAACTCCCAAAATGGCTCCTTGCATATTGGCTTCTTGGTTTTCCAGTTTATCGGCATCGACCACTCCAAGTCTGAGGACAAGAGCATCTTCTATAGAAGAGCAGCGTACAACCACATGGAACGTTTCTTTGTTAAAGGTTATTTGGACGTCTTTTGGAGAAGGACAAGACGGAATTGTCGCGATCGATTTTGTGCTGGCTCCTCCAATACTTAATTCACCTCCCAAGACCATCACGAGTGTCTCGTAAATCCCACTAGATTCCAATTGCAGTGTATCTACCTCGAACTCTTTCTTCATCTGTTCCCCAGTGGAGCCTAAGTCAGGAATAACGTTCACCGTTGAGGCTGTGCTTCCAGTCTTAGTGTTGTAAACCTTGATGTGGTAACCGGCTGCCAAGTGAACAGGTTTCCAGGCTACGGTGAAGATATTATTTTTGTATTCTTGTGTCACAGAGTCTGGTGGATTGAGCAAAGGTACCTGATTGGACAATTTAACCTCACTTGGCAAGTGCTGTTGATCACCAGTGTTCTGAACGAAAGCTTGGTATATTGCTCCCCGAGGTTCTTCATCTGAGACGAGAGGAATCTTCAACACAGTCTGGTGAACAGACTCTCTTCCCGTGGATTGTTGAACAACAAATTGTTGTGTGTTGATTGTTCTGCCTTTGTGGAAAGTGTCCTCTACTTTAGCAGCAAAGTGCCCCGGTCTTGAGGAGAGGATGATCAACAGATTGTTGGTTTCGGTGCTGTACTTTAGGGTAACGCTGATCGGTCCTTCGCTACATTTCAACGCAGTAGCGCTCACACAAGAGGGACTGTTTATCCAGTTTGCGTTGCCCAGGGCAGTAAGGCGCGACTTGAACCAATCACCACCAGCAAGTCTCATGTTTTCAACGTCAAAGGAGTGTATGACCGTTGAGGGCCAATCGTCACTGCCGGTTGGCTTTGAAACAACATATCTGCTTGCTATATTGGTAGGGGTACTCTCGTCGAAGAATTCTATCAGGTGGGCAGATGCAAGGAAAACGGGTTGGAAATTCACTTTCACCTTTTTCTCCTCAAAGGAGTATTCTTGACTAACAGAGGCTGGCTTTTGCAATTGGGTGAACTTGGTGTCCGCTGCAGATGGCAAACCTGGAAGATGGAGCGTATCTGATCCTTCAGCGATCACTGTGACTGCATACTCTACTCCAGTCTTTAGACGTACTTTCCCCATATCAAACACCACTTTGCTTGTGTCGCCTTCCGAGCTTAGATTTCCTACCACGCTTGATATGCTCGAATCCTCTCTAATGGCAACTCTGTACGTGGTGGCTCCAGTAACAGTCACCCAAGAGACAGTTAGTTGATTGCCCTGAGGGTCGTACAAAGGTGTAATGCCGTCAACCTGAGGCAGAAAGGACAGGAAGCCGTTGCTATTGACGAAGGGACTTGCCAACGTTGTCGATACTCCAAGAGAACAAACACGAATGCCATAGGGAGATTTGGATTTGTCAGATACGTCTTTGAGGGGAATTTTAAGATTAGCCTCCAGGCGGTCGTCTTTTGACTTGAGAACCTCCTTTGTAAACACGACTGCATGGCCCTCAACTGAATATATCTCACAGACATAGCTTGAGATATTGTGGGTGTCATTCACTTTCCATTTCACGGCCAATTCTTGCGACAGTTCCTCGTAAGAGTGACGGAGGTCAGATGGGACCGCTACAAGATAAAGACCAGAGGAATACTTGAACTCATTTACTTTTTTGTCGTGCCCTCGAGCGCAAACTCGAACTTTAGTCTCCCCGGGAATTCCATATTTCAGTTCTTCAGCGTGAAACACATGAATTCCATCTTTGTGTCTAGGAGGTCGCTTAATGATGGCACCACCGATGACGCTACCATCACGAGTGATAACTTCAGCTTTGTAATCCACTGCATATTCAACTTGAGAGAATATGACATTTACCTCCCGTCCCTCCTGCTTGGATTCGAGTTCAACTTTGGACGGCGCTCGGAGAAGAGGGGCTACACTTTTTGATAATAGTTGCTCTCTCCCCTGGAACGATTCTCCACTGCAGAGGAAGCTTGCCTGGACAGTTGCCATGAATTGTTTGTTGTTGTACTTTATTGCATCACTCCTGACATTGACGTTGTTGTTCTCGGTTGTTGCCTCTAAAAGCGCTGTCTCCACTCCACCAAGGTCAATTCGTTTAAGTGTAACACTGTACTTGACGTTTTTTTCTAGTGGTTTCCAGCTAACCTCCACTTCATTTTCCTTTGTTAAGGCGATTGATAGGTCTACAATCACTAGGCGATCTTCCACAAGTTTTCTCGCTTTCTCTTCTTTCTTTTTGGCTTCTTTCATCCGTTCCTCAGCTTCCTCTTGCTGTTTGGACTTTCCAGTGAAGAAACTGATGATGCCTGCTATGAAAGATATGATAGCCGCCAGAGCACCAACCACGACGCCAACTTGAGTTATAATGGGAACGGCGCTAGCAGCAAGTTCTGCTATGCTTACTGCCGACTCTCCGGCCGTCTCAATTAATTCTTTAAAGGCCGTTTCCAAAGCTCCCTCGGAACTACTGGCTTCTCCTTCCATGCTTTCCAGCTCAGTTTCAGCCTGGTTGGTAAGATCTGGATTGTGTGCACCTCGACAAATAAGGCCTGAGAGGACTTTCCTTGAGAGTTTAATACTGCCAAGTGCTGCCATGAACTTCGTCAGTTGTTTTGGCTGCGTGAAGACCTGCTTTGCCAGTACTAGTGAATTCTTTGCAATCTCGCTGATTAAAAACCCGGGTAAATCAGAAAGTCTGAATTGTTTTGATGGCTTCGTTATGGCCACCACCATCTCAGGGAAATCGACTGTTACTGAAGGCTTATCTGTCACAATCATTATGTCAACCTTTCCCTCCAGCCTTAATGCAAACCATGCATCTGGGTTGCCGGAATCCTTAACCGAAACCTGTTTTACATCGAGCCTGCACTTGGTCTTTATGACTTTGTCGAACACAAGACCTACAAGTTTCTCGCACGGGCTATCAATCATTTGGCTCAGCTCATCAAATGCCTTGGCGAAGTCGATAAGCGCCTGTAGATCAAGAATTACTGGCCATTTTCGAATCTTGAATCCATTTTTCTGACTCCATTCAAAGTCGACAGAAGGGTGACTGACGCCAAGGAGCTCACCATGGTAGGTTACTCCTCCTAGGAAACATTTCTGTTGAACGTCATAGCCCAATGAACAGGTGCCTATTTGCTCTTGAAGGAGTGTAACGCCAGTGGACAATTCAAACTTTGTTTTACCATCGTAGCGTGCGATTTCGATTTCTGGGCCCTTGCTGTCTTCAAAGGTTTTGCAAGTGAGGGTAGCAATGACCAGATCGATTTCAAACTTGGTGTATCCTTTGACGGTAATACCTTTTCGATCAACGGATACTTCAACACCAAACGCGTTGCCAAAGATCTGTATTTCAGTTTGACCATGAAAGCCTTCTTTGTACGTCTTCTTGTCTACTTCAACTTGAGCTTTCGCGTAATAGATTTCGCCTTCTTTGAAACTGATGTCCAGATATCCTGAAGGCCACTGTTCTTTGAACAATGTGGCAAACATGTCATCGATACTCAGGGGATGGTTCAAATCAAAGAAGACCAATGCCACCACTGGTTTGCCCTCCTGAAACAGGATCGATCCCTTCAGCGTTATCACAGGTTGCTTCTCACTGCTTGATGAGGATTTGGAGAAGTTGACTTTGCCACTTATAGCACAAAATGGAACAATGGAAGAATGTTCATCCTGATCAAATATCCAACTCAACTGAAGTTGTGGGTCGTCAAATGTAATTCCAAACATTCCAAATGGCTCGTGTATGTTCCTTGGATTGCCTCCCACTGTCATGGAAAATTCCGCCTCGGATTCTGAGATCTTTAAGCTTCCATTGAAGACAATTGGGTTTGAATCGTCTGTTAAAGCCAAGGACATCTTTCCACTCAAAGTTAAAGTGTTACCTTCAGAGGGCTGGTAAGTCAGAGAAATTTCTTGAAACCTCAGGCTTCCTCCAAAGAGCTTCATCTCTTTCATTTGAGCTTTGAATATTGTGTCCATACCTTTTACAGCAATATGGGCAAAAAGCACGATATCTGCAAGTCCTTCTCCCCTTTGAATCTGAGTTACGTTTGATAAAAGTTTTGATTCCCCTCCAGAAAAGGTCACCTTCGCAAAGGCTGTCACCCCAGGTTTCACTTGTAGTCTTGAAATGGCTTGGATGTCTAGGTCGCTGAACGGCACATCGACTTCTTGCTGTTTGAGTCCTATTCCTTGAAGTTTGGAGAAGTCCTTACACATTTCTTCGACTGTCACATGATCCATCGAAATTACGGACAAATTGGCCTGCTGTACCGAGAGAATCTCATCAACAACACCGAGACTTCTGTTGAGTGAGGCAAATTTGAAATCTCTTCCGAGGCTAAGGCCGAAGAGAAAGCCATATTCAGGGGAATTCTCACTGTCATTTGTGTTCGTGACAATCAACAATCCTGAGTCAAATCCAGCTACATCTCCATAGAACAACAGTGATTTTCTAGAAAAATTTATAAACAAAGATGCACTGTTGAACTTTGGTGAGCGTACCGAAGACTCCGTCTCGTGAGGAACAAGTCTATTCCAAGATTTCGAAGAATCTGAACTAGCTCCAAATTTCTGAGTCATGACTTGAAGATCAATTTTCTCTGGCTGACGCACAGTCCCCCTTACAAGGGTTTCCCCTTTGCTGTCGTGGTAGACATCTACAGCCGCAGCAACAGACTCAGGTAAAAGTATCTCGCCAGTCAGGCATACGAAACCAGTCCACTCATCGGACGTTCGGTGTTTTTCAAACTTCAGCTTGCCACCAAGGTTTTCAACTGTGATGGTACTGAAACCTGCATCAATCGACCAGTTCATGGGCGAATCACCCTCCAATGCAAGAGAAACTGTGTCTTCATTTCTGTCGAGCCTCAAAAGAAACCAGCTCAATGCCACATTCTTAGGCAGGCTGAAAGGTACGTTTGGAGAAAGTTGTTTGGCCGCTTGTTCAAAATCGAGGTTGTCTGTGTTCTTTGTACCCTGCAAACGACCTTCCAGTGTCAATCCTCGATTTCCAACGTTCGTCTTGAGTGTGATATCCAACCGAAGTGTTACAAGGGTGAAACCTCCCGCGATGAAAATTTGAGTTTCCGCAGAGTCGTTTGTGTCGTCTAAATGGTATTCTAGTCTTACTTCGTGAAGTTGAATAAGGGGTTTCTCAAGGATTGTCAACGTTTCTGTCGTCTGGATGACTACATCTACCTTCCGAATCCGAAATGGTGAGACCTCAAATCGAAGAAACGCCTCCTTCAATTCAATGTCAAGGAAGTCGGGAGATCCATCAACTTGAGGAACTTCAGGATTCTTCAATCCAATCAGCTCTAGTAGGGATGAAAGCGTCACTCCTCCGGGAGAATCTGGCCTGACGGCTGCTTCAAACGCAATACTCTTTGACTGCTGGCCTGTACAAGAAAGTTCCATGGTGAAACTCAGCAGTTGATCATCACTTTTGAAATGACCGACAACTGAAATACGTTGTTTAGCTTCATCAGCTTGGTCTTTGATGTAATGGAGACGAAGTTGCTTGAGGTTAAACGGTCCTAAGGAGAGGGTACCTTCCATACTTAAAACGAATTCTGTTAGGCTCCAGTCCTTCTCGCGTGGAAAACTGAGGGCGACTTTAACTTCCTGAACATGCAGAGACTTCACCTGGTCAAAGGCATTGTTGCTGGAAAAATCGTCCATTTCGTCATGAAACAACTCATTCAAGCAGTCACTTGAGGAAGTGTTTGCCGTGAAGACGTAGCGTCCAAGCAGTTCTCTTTGTTCTGCATCAAAGGCCAAAGATGCGTGTGTCTTAGGATTGAGATATCCTTGAAGTGAAAATGACACTGATGATTGCTGTGTTATATTGGCGTAGCAAACTTCCAGCTCCAGATTATAAAGCTTAAGAGGTCCAACTGTTAAGGTTCGCTTCTCCAACACAGTTACCACCTTGGTTACTTTGAAGGACTCACCGTCGACGCCGTTTTCACAGCTAATAGAAACTTTAGAAATTTTTGTATCAAGAACTCCTTTGATGACAGGAAGATCGTCTGGGACAGCAACGCCGATGCCTGCAACGAACTCCTTGAGGGTGAACAAAGTTTCGGTGTTCTGGAATTTAAGTAATCCAGGTACATCCGGTCTCGGGAAGGAAAAAGCTGCGTGGCACACAAACTTGTTAAACACGAGCAACTTCATTTCTGTTTCTGCGTACCATTGATCGCCGCCGTGCTGTACCCAGAGATTTGCTTCATGAATGCTTAGCTTCCCTTCAATGATTGAAAATTCTGGAACGAACAGTGACAAAGTCAAGGAATCGATACTCCGACTTTGGGTGTTTGCTTCTAGAGTGACTTTATCAAGCTGGGCGTTCGTTAGCACTGAGGGAATGAACGGGAAGGATGCAGCAATTGACTCTGTCAACTCTCCCAGACCAACAGCTTGAAGGACTGATTGCATCGATATCGCAGACGAGCTGGGCCACAATGAAATGCTGAAACGATAACCTGTTTGGATTTCTTGATCGGATTGTTCCACTGGCCATAAGGAAAACTTTGAAATCAAGAAGGAATGGTTTGCCGATGAGGAAATTGGCAAATTGAATTCGACTTCAACTCCGACTTGAGGTTTCCCACTGAAAGGATTGAAAATGGAGAGAGACGCTTTGCTGTCCTGGGGTTGGGGAAGACTGCTTGGTAAAACGGAGGGAAACATGTCAAATAAGAAATCGAAGGTCACGCAAGAAATCCGGGTCACGTTGGAACTTGGAACATCCTGGACCACAGATATTCTTGGTTTGCTCAATGCCAAGTTCTTAATGACCTCGTTTGCTAATGGGACCGTTAGCTCAAGTAGGCTACTAGGAACACCCAGTGTTTTGAACAAAACAACTACATTGACACTTTCAGGAAAGGCGATGGTCAATTCTGGGACACCTGTTGACGAGGGTGTCATTAACATGTTTACTGAGATTGATCCGATTTTAGCGTCGCACTCTATGACGAAGCTACTCTTGTACGTTCGCGGGTCACTGACAATGACGTGCATTCGGGACAAATGGACTGTCACTGTACCCCCAAAGGTCATACTGTTCATCCCGGGTGGGATATTGACATACATGTCTCCCGACAGTACCTCAACAGTCAATGGGGAGATGAAATAGTTTACCGTGGAGAGAACACGATCAACCTTCCAAGTAAACATCTCGCGTGCCAAAAGCTGTGTTTGGAGGCACTTTGACAAAGTTTCCAGGGGGAGAAGTCCCATTACACGTTCGAGTAATGTTCCCAGGGTCATGTTGTTGCGGCCCTCCAATGGCACACCTCCAAGCACATTCAAGTACATGTCGACGGATGGTTCTCTCGGTTTCAAATGTCCACTTAAGTCGACAGTGTATCTGGTATTATGGAGGGTGGTTGATATCAGGAGAAGAAGGTTTGGGTTCGTAGAACATGGGTCTCTCACCACAACTTCTAGTTTAGTGACTTTTTGCCTGTCGAACATCACGGAAGTTGTTGAAACCATGACCTCTATGCGGCTTGAAACGACTTCACAATCAACGGAAGAGGAAAGTTCTACTTTGGACAAGTTTAAATTAACTTCGTGATCCAATATGGCAATTCCAATAAAATCATTGGGCAATTCTTCAATCAGGCGTTTCATGTTTGGCATACCAAGGAGGATTTCAAGAACGCTTCGAACATTAATTGAACTGTCGGCCCCGTCGTAACCAAATGACTTCAAGAACTGGACGATGGAAACTTCCTTTCCACTCTTCATTTGACCGGAAAACGTCTTGTGCTCAAAGAAAAAGGAACTGCCTTTATTCTTGTTTCCAGACTTCAGGAAGCCGTTTTCTTCGAAGAGGAAATCTCCCTCAGCAGCGCCTTTCAAAAGAAATCCTTCCTTTTTAGCTTTCTCGAGCCAGACGTTCCTTACACCGCCATTTTCGGAGATGCTCTTGAGCGTGAGCATTCTCAAGTCACCATTGATGGAAGGAGCATTGGACACCACCAGGACGTTTTGGTTTCCCTTTGTAGACGTTAGGAAAAGCGTTCCGTCACTGTCTACTTTAAGCCAGAGAAACTTACCATCGGAAATCTTTGTCTTCACGTAGTACTGATCAAGTGTTGGCAGAAAGGACCGCTGTGGAATTGTAAACCCAAAGTTCTTTTTCAGTTGTGCGGCAACGTCGATTCGTACTTTGTCTTCGCTTGCAAATTTGGCTGTTCCGCTTGGAGCTACGTTGGCGTCGTTGCTGGGGTCCAAAGTGAATGAAACATTACCCTTTAGGTAATAAAGGGACACGAGCTTGTTCCATTCCTTGTAATGCTTGTGTTGAACATCTGGCAAATACTTAGCTGGAAGGGCTCCCCCCGAAGTAAACACGATTCTGCATGGTTTGTTCTTTTCAACAGCAGCCTTTATGATCCCCTTGATGACGTCTGATGAAGGATGGCCATATTTATCGTCAGCTGACACGTAATACGTTTTGGAATGAAAGGACTGAAAAAACGCATCAGTTCCAATCTTTCCCGCGAAGTAGTCTTGGTAAATTGGGTCATCGCCCATAACCTTTCCAACCAACGGCGACATGCTAACTTTCCGCGCTTTTGTTGAATCTGGGGACCTGTGAGACATCGGAGTATTGGCCACATTATTCCTCAGAGTATCCCAATCTTCTAAGGATTTTAAAGGTCTCAGATCCTTGCACGGGTCTATTCCTCCAGACTGTTGCTGAAGGGCTTCCACTATCTCGATGTGCTTTTCTTTTATGTTGTTTAACAACTCATCGGGGGTGATCTGTTGCTTTTCTTTTTTAACTCGTGCTTCAAGTTGCTTCAAGAACACTTCAGCTATCATCTGTAGTTCTTCTCCATTTCCACCGCCAGCGATTACTTCCAGTTCCTGGCGAAGGGAATCAATGTTACTTTCCTCTTCAGGGCTCTCTTCAAAGGAAATCTTCTTTGTGAGACTTATAGAAAGCAACAACATCGACGCTAAATTTTGAAAGGCCCAAGGAGGTGGCAAGACCTTTCCCAAAATGCTGTTGTTAGCACTTCCATGATGAGGCAACTTGAAGATGTCTAAATCTTTGACTCCTTCTTTTCGTAGCATCGCGACTATGTCATAACCATAAGCATCCCCACTCAGGCAAATCTTTCCACCCTTTTGCGTGTACATAATGATACTCGATTTGTTTAAATCATCGTCTTCATTTCCTCCTTTCAACTTGCTTCTTTGTTTCTCTTCAGAGAAAGGTTCATCGTCTTCTGAGGGTTTTTGGCGCTGGTACAAAACGCCCGGCGATGATGGAAAGGTGAAGACAATGTCGTTTTGGAAAGCATTAAGTATGTCTTCCTTATCGAGGCTAATCTCGAATTTTGCTGTCAACAGAAAGTCAGAAAAACTTCGATATGCTTTGTCTTCCTGTGCAAATTTCCTCGTTAGCAAAACGGGACCATTGGACATTAGTCGTTTTTCGGATCTTTCCGGCATCACGCTCTCTTGGTACTGGACAGGGAGTAGCTCTCTGAATAGTCTTTCCACACCATCCAAGTGGTCTGCATGGGGATGTGTGACTACAGCTCCGTCGAGTTTAATTCCAGTGCTGTTTGGAATCCTAGCCAGATCAGTGAGTGTTTTGAGGAGGTATTGGTAGTATGGCCGACTGAGCTGTAGCTTTGTTAGTTTCTTGATTCGTTTCTTTAGCGTTCCACCCGCCCCGACATGCCAGATTGGGCCACCATCCACCAAATAGAATCGGCGCTTGCCAGCTGACTGAAACTCCAAAACGGAGGCATCACCAAAACCAGCATACACGACATGCAAATACGCCTTCACTTCGCTCATCTTCAAATCTTATTCAGGGGTCATTGCTACATGTGTTTGAATAGAAACGAAGTTTCAAATATCAGAGCAATGATAGCCTGCGTGCAGCAACAATGAGACAATTAAGCAATAATCAATAATGATAATAAGCTTATAAAGAACTGATCTAAACAGGTAATTCAGCGCGCACGGGGTCACACTGTTTGTTTAGCGTTGGTTTCAGTTCTTTGAAAAAAAAATTCGAAAATAGAACAATAAAACTTTTTTCTGACACTTCCTTAAAATTTTAAAGCTTTGCACAATATGTTTCGGCTCCTTATCATGTTCATTGTTTTATGTCCCTTTTTAACTTCATAAATATTTTTA
>Ga0099809_10142464_pt1 | contig 13309 bp, 2 predicted proteins | sample OrbTnscriptome_3_FD_81146 | JGI IMG/M metagenome (GOLD analysis project Ga0099809, IMG submission 81146) | Metatranscriptome of coral microbial communities from Puerto Morelos, Mexico - Orbicella T R C metatranscriptome (Eukaryote Community... | ecosystem: Host-associated > Invertebrates >...
GCCCTTCAGTGCAAGAGTACTGTTATCAAAGGGGTCCTGTCTAAATAACATAATATAAGGATGAAAACTAAAGTAAGTTTAGCATGACTTCGTAAAATTATTAACTACACTATACATAAATGAATAAATTAATCAGAATCGAGTGAGTGCCATTCGAGTTCCTCCTAAGCTCATGGATGTTATATCATCCATGAGCAAAAACCAAGACGAAATGAAGTCACAAGGGGCCATTTAGGACTAGGCAAGGTTAGACTACGAGTAGTCCCTCTTTCGCGTCCGTTGTGAGTGCCGTGCGAAATCCTGGTTCGCGAGCTCCTCGCCCCCAGGATTTCGCGCGGTCATTGTTTCCTCGCGGTTTTCTCTGGCGTCTCGCACGATGGACTGAGCGAAAGACGAACTACTCGTAGTCTAAGGCAAGGTCGGACAACAGAGATCAGATATGACAGATATGACATGTTCCCCTTGCCAACACAAATCCAGTTTAAGTCCAACAATCTCCAAAAATAGTGTGACCTTGTCTCATTAAATATCACAACCAGAAACCAATAATATCTTGACAAACCCCAGGCTTTAAAATGCAAAGGATTTATTTGTTAAAATGGCGTTGATCCTTTTTCTTTGTACATCATATCCGCCACAGGCACAAATTTGTGTCCAGAAATAAATACATTTTGCTAAAAACTTTACACTTATAATCCAACATAATTTAAGGCTTACATAAATATAAGTGTTGACATAAATTAATGTTTCGAAATTCGTTTAACGACTTACTTACATTAATTCAAAAAGGCAAGAAAGAGAAAACTGAAAGCCTTCCTAGTAATGCATTGTGGGCCTACAGTCTCATGTATGGCTCATTAGTAATGACTATTAGTGAACTTGCAGTTTGGCAACTAAAGTTCTCTTAAAAAGATCAATTTTTCTTTTACTCTGCGTCAAATGCTGTGCCGGTTATTAATTAATTTTCTGTTATAAAAATCTAAGGAATTCGCGCTACTTATATGATTTGTTTTCGCGCATCTCGTCTGGAAAAATTGAGGCGTGTTTCTCCTCGCGGTAAAATTTCTGATTTCATCTTTATCACCATCACCGGTGGATTGAAAAGAATTTAAAAATTTTTCCTCTTTCATAAAATCTATAGACATTATAGTCATTATAAGGTTTCGAAGAGAATGAATGAATAGAACAGTTCGTTCAGAAAACCTCGCGAAAATCACTTTGTTCAAAATCGCTTGTGCTTCGTAAGGAGCCACTAAGAATATCTCTTTTAAAACGCCTAATAACCCGCTTAATGGAAATGAAGTTCACGCCCTGATTTAGGGTTAATTATGCAAACCAGTGCAACAAAACAAATTATCACTGGGAGTATTGATAATACTAACTTAGAATTGTACTAAGTACTAAGGAAACCTAAATTTCGGGTCAACTTTGCCTCATTTTGTCACAATTTCCACCAGTTCTCAAACGTTTCGTCCTATTCTTGATGAGCGGCTAGGTCAAAGTGAACTAAGCATCGGTTTATCCAATCTTTCGACCATTGTAGAAAGGAATTTTCTTACTTTTAAATAATTTAATTAAATAAACTGGTGTGACTGTGAGTCAAACTGTCTCTTTCAGTAATGTGCTTGACCACCAATGAGAAGTCTTGGAGAGAAGGTGCAGCGAAGTGAAGTTTCATTTACTGTCGCTTATTCTGGCTGCATTCTCTGTTGTGTGTTCCCCAAGCAGACAGCTGACACTCGGAGCTGCAGTACCAGGCCGCCTGACAGCCAGAACACAGAAACGAGGCATCACGCTTGCACACTGAGCACCGGTTCACTCCGTCGTCTTCTGCTCTGCCAGCGCCGCCTTTACTTTCCTCCCGTTGGGGTATGAGTGGTCCTCCTTTAGGCTGCACAAACCCGTGTAGTGCCGCTCCCGGATGTACTCCAGCTCTTTTCCGATCAATTACTCCGTGCGAGCGAACCGGTTGCTCGCGATTGCGATGCCATAGAGAATCTCGTTCAAATATTGCCGCATTGTTTGATGTATTGCTAACCAGTTCGTTTTCTCGCGGACGACTGACTCTGGTGTCTGTCGATTCGTTTAGTTTATCCCTTACTTGAGAAGCTGAGTTCACTATAAGGTCTTTGGGACTCGATATGTGTGCCTCTTTCCTTTCCAAGCTGAGTGCACTGGGACTCAAGTGCTTAGAGTGTTGACCTGAAGCAGAAGAGGAAACCGAAGACGCACTGAGTTTAAGTCTTTTTACTCTTTCATACTCTTCACGTTCGGCGCCATGACTGTACTGCGGAGGCGAAGAATGACGCATGAGAATTCCGCTATGAGAGTCAATTTCACTAAATCTTCTCTTTCTTTCCTGTGCAACTCTCTCTATGAAAAGTAGGCGCTCACGGTCAGCCATTCGTTTGTCTCGCGCTCTCATTGCGTCCATGTGATCTCGCTTTTGTTCCATTCTGAGTTGATGATCTTTGCTAAATACCAGTGGGTTCACTTTGTCTTTAAGTTCTGCGTGAAGAAGTCTTCTGTTGGCTTCAATTTGTTCTAGACTCAATCGTTGTCTTTCTCGCTCTCGCTCACGTTCAATATCCTGTTTGATATGGGGCGGTAAGTCCTTTCCAACATCTGCTAAGTGACTTTCTGGTTTTCCTGCTGCGGCAGCCAGTCGCTCCATGGCCTGCCGTGAATTCATGATCAGCCCATACTCTCGAGAGGCAAGGGAAGTCGGTGGGGAATAAACATGAACTTCGGAGGGCAGTCGAGCGGAGTCAGGGCCTCTCCGTTCTAACGAACCATCTGGTCGCACAAAGATGGATTTTACCATGGTTGAGCCACCCTTGGTGACAGGCAAGGATGAAGCCATTCTACTTAGTAGCTCACGGTGTGAAGGCTCCGACGCTCGAATTACTTCTCCGCGCCTGTGCATCTCCAACTCGTGCAGAGTGGCCATCCGGGGATCTATCCTACCTGGAATACTCGCGCTGGCCAGGAATGATCTGTCTGGATACACTTTGTGACGGAGAGGTGGTGAGAGCTCAAATGGCATTCTTGACCTACCGTTATCGTCCTCAGCACGTACCAGTAAGCGATCTTCGGGGCGCTCTTTGTCTCTAAGTTCCATTCTTGTGTCTTTCTCCAAACTCCTGCTTCTCGCCTTGTGCTCTCCTGACAGCTCCAAACGAAGCCTTTGTTCCGTTTCGGGGCTGAGGTGTTCTCTGGAGCGTTGTCCCTCCCTGTTCCCATTTTGTCTCGTTCTATCATCAAGCAGTCGAAGACCTGGGTTGACGATATTAGAATTTCCGTGTAATGACTCCGTATTTCGGTCTCTTTCTAGACGGCCAGCTTTTCCTAAAAGCTCTATCCCTCGAGGACCCAGCCCTTCTTTGCCATCCGATAACTTTCCAGAGTGTGTGACCGCATCTTTGGCTGACTGCATCCTTACAAGGGACGAGCTAGGTCCTCTGCTCAGCTCTTCACGCCTCAGCCGCTCAGATGGCAGTCTTATATCTGCTTCATCTAACGATCGAAGGCGTGGGGGTCCAGGTTTGAGAAACTCACTCATGATAGAGCTGGGTTCCCTCTCCTCTACAAGGCGTCGTAATGAAATTGTCTGGTCCCTCTTCTCTACAGGTGAAGTGGCCGAGCTGGATCCTCGTCCAGGACAGATCAAACTCGGATCTTTTGAATGCGGTGGTGTTGTCAACTTAGCCGGTCCACGTGAAGATGAAGGAAGACCGGAGAGCATTAATTCCCCAGGGAGTGTCTTGGATTTTAACCCTTCATCCACCTTCACCCTCAACATTTCTTCCTCTCTTCTGCGGTTGAGATCAGACAAGGTAAGTGGCTGATGAAGGGGTCTCCGCTCATACAATGGGGGTATGTTAGGTACGACAAGTTCCCTGGGGGACCTTTCAGGAGACTTCTGGAGTTGATGAGGAGAACGCATAAGATCACCTCCAAAGCGCCGAGCTTTTTCCTCGTGCAAAGCTTCCAGTTCTCTCAGAGTAGAAGGGGAATGCTTTCCAATTTGCTGAAGATGAGACAGCATCAATGGAGGTCGCTTTCCTGGGACATGTGCGATAGGCTTCACCACTTTCGGTGTTTGCAGGACCGATTTGTCCCCCAGAGTGTCTCTACTGGGTGGTGATTGCTTATCTGGTTGGTATGCTTGACAGTCTGGTTGCCGGCATTGGCCTTTATCGCACTCTCGACGTTCACGTGACATAACTGCAGATAAATGATCATGACTGTGAGGTCCAAAGGGATGCATCGGACCATGATGGCTTGGAATATCGAGAATTCCGGAGTGAATACCTCTCGGCTTGTTGCCGTGAAAAGGACAGTTCACGTCCCGCTTGCATGGTATCCCAGACTTCATGTTGCCGGGCACATGATGTCCACAGTTGGTTGCAGGATATCGCCCTGCTTGGGACAAGGGATTTCCAAACATACCCGGCCCAGGTACTGCTGCACTGTGGGTAAGAAGATGCGGAGTAAATGTTCTGGGAGAATAGCCTTTCAAATGCGGAGATGTAGGACCGAGGCCAGGTGAAATGGGCATACCATTCCCATCATGCATTGGTACGACTGGAATCAAAATGGCGGCGCGATGGGGTGGGATGTGCATAGGTCGACCAAATTTATCCTTCATACTCCCTGGAATCGTAGGATTCACCGTACCGAAAGGCTTCTTTGCTGAGGAGAAATACGTCACTCTGTCAGGTGAAGAACCGCTTAATGATTTTACCGGTGATTTCCGTCCCTCTTTTAGGCTTGAATCATTAGATCTGGAGGTAGAATGTTCATGGCTTGCTTGTGAAGCGTCGCCAATGTTTACCTTGTCTTCAAAGGTACGTTTCTTTTTCTCTTCATCATCATCTAGAATCTCAATAGGACTGATGACTTTGCGCGGTTGTTCTGTTTCAATTGTAGCAGGTTCGCTACCCCGTTGATTATCTGACGTAAATGACTCTTTCTCTTGCGGTTCTTCTGTACTTCCTTTGTCATCCACAATTTTTCTCAGTTTAGGTAAAGGTTCTAACCCAGAGGCTTCCTTTGATGGCACAGCGTGTTTTAAAGGCGGTGGTGGAGGTTTACTTTCGATCGACTTAAAACCACTGTCATTTCCACCACTGGCGTCAGGCGAGGAAGGCTTTAATCGAGGTAATGTTTTAGGTACATTAGGTGGAAAACTTCTTCGTAAAAAACTCTTATGAAGTTCATTTTGAAAGCCATCCCTTGGAGAACTTGCTGGATCTTCGTGATCACTCTGCTGTTTCGGAGAAAACGTGCCACCGACTTCAGGTTGCTCGGCAAAATCATCAGGTGACGTTCTTGTGTTTTCTTTATCAGTCTCGTTCTCTTTTTCTCCTGAGTGAGAAAGCTCGTCTTCTTTGCCAGCTTGGTTATCTTCCCTGTCTTGCTCGTCGTTTGTATCTATTGCATGCTGCAGGGTGTCCTCGGCGCACAGTTTTTTCTGCTGCAGTAGCCGCTCCACAAGCCAGTTGTGTCTCGGCAGATCTCGCGCGTAACGGTTTTGGCTGATAAGATGAGGCGGTGTGGATCTTTCTCTATCTCTTTCCTTTTCGTCGCTCTTTCGTTTCGTTTTTCCGATTCGTTTTTCTTTCCTGGCTTGTTCCCTTTTTCCATCTTCCTCCATTGCGCTTCTTTGTGAGTCTGCGTTCAATTCCTGCGCGCTATCATAGTTGTCTGAGCCAACAGTCCCCATGGCAACAACCTCCTCAATAGTATTCTCTGCGCGATAGCATTCTTCGTTCGGAGAAAGCGATCGTCGTTCACCGCTTTTTACGTTCCCGTCATCGTTTTCAATCTGACCACTTTCTTGGATAGTAGTTGAATCGGTCTCTCTAAGAGTATTGTTATCTATATCCTTATCTTCTGACCCGTGACTAGGAGAACCTCTTGAAGTCATTAACTCATTACACGCATTTGGAGTGTCAATAAGTTCCAAGAGCCCCTTGCCTTCCACTGCCGCCGCCTGCTGTGGTGCTTCACATACGTTTTTACTCTTGCTACGTAGTGTGTCATCGTCGCTTTCAGAATCAAGCTGCTTGATTGCTTTACTTGAATTAGCATCTTTAACAGCTGGACGAGCTTTGTTTGCCTTGGATTTCCGGCGTGGGTTATTCAAAACTGGTTTATGAATGTTCTTGTGGCCTTTCGGTTTTTTGCGCTTCTTTTTCTTAATTTTGCCGCGGGGCACTGGTGCTCCACCCTCGGGTTCACTGAGTTCACCAGCATCCGACATACCTTCGATGTTTGAAAGTTCCGATTCGTTAGCGATATTTTCTGAATTTTGTTCGACATTAAATGAATTGTTCTGTGAGGTTCCTTTCCCTTGAACGTCCTTAACTTCAAAATTTTCTTTTCCAGCTTTGCTTTCTAGGATTCCCACTCTGTAAGGTGCTTGCTTTTTAGTCTCCTTTTCCGAACATTCGTTTTTGCTAGGGTCTGTCGACTGTCTGTCATTGACTTCAAGACCGTAGGGACGATGGTTCCACAAATCTGAGTTCTCGTTTTCAATGTCATTTCCATTGTTTATTTCATCTACAACACCACACGAAGAAACTTCATTAGTTTTCTGTGGCTCACAATCATTGCCATGTTTACTAGAGTGCTCGCACTGCATGTCGGGCTCGTCCATCAAGCGCGCAATTTTCGAGTTTTTGATACTGCTGTGATCTGGGTCATTAGGTTGTAGATAATCCATGCTGTCACACATAGAGCTACTCTTGGTAGTTTTATCATCACCGTTCGAATTTCCTTCCTCACTAGGGCACTCACAAGACATGTACCCAAGATTGTTCATCAAGCTTTCTTTGGAAAACAAGTCGGTTTTCGATGGCGAATCTATCGAGTCGCAATTTTCTTCTAATCCATTGCATTTTGTTTCCGACGCAGAATCCAGTCCGTTTTCGGTGGAGCTAAAGGTCTTTGTATAAGTTGGGCTTCCACCATTTGTTTTAAGTTCGTCGTCCGAACTTTTTCTATCTTCCACAACAGCCTTTTCTATATCGGCATCGCTAAAAGTAAGCTCGTCATCAGAAACATTCTCAAACTTTAACGGTTCAAATTCAGGTCGATTGGTGACGTTGTCTGCTTTGCATTGCACTCCTTCAGTTACGGCGTCCTCAGACTGAGACGGGCTTGTACCTGCGTTGTTTTTGTACCGAATCCCTTTGACTTCAATTTTACTCTCATTTACAAATTCGATGTTTTTCATTTCCTGTACCGTTCCTCTGCGCATAAATCTATCAAATAACGACTCCCGCTCGACTGGAAGTTTACAAACAATATCTTTCTTCTCCTGGTTTGCATGTTCATTATTGTACTCAGGGGAGTGGTCACCGTAACATCGCTCATACATAGAATGACTACACTCTTTGTCTCCGTCGTGACACAGCTGCTCGTGACAGTTTTCACTGCAAACCTTCTCGTCGTCCACTTCCACAACCGCCCTGTCCGTCCCAAGGCCGTCTTTCTTGTTTTCGAAGATATCGGCAAATTTCTTCGTGAGTTGTTCGCGTTGCAAGAGTTCAGCGCGCGCAATATCTTCACTGAGTAATCTCTTTTGTCGTGCTAAATCCTGGGTGAGTCTCTGTTTTTCCCGCGGCGCGTCACGCCGATGGGAAATAACTTTAGCTGTTTTATTCTCATCTATTTGTTGGTATCTTTTACTTCCCGGGTCACTGGCCGGGGATAATTTTCTTCCCTCGGAATCTTCCACGAGTCTTGCGTTCCGCACAGGGGAGCCATAGCGCCCCGAATGGCGTGAAACCTCGCTACTATGTCTCTGAAAATGGTGTGAGTTTTTGCGCTGCTGACTGGGGTCAAATTCTGAGTTTCGATCAGGATAGGGATCCCTTTCCCGAACAACCGGGCGAGCCGCGGGTCTGCTGGTCCCTCGACCACGTTTATCTCCACTTGACTTGGACCTGTGGCTGAACGTGGGCCTTCCTCGTGGTTTAGCTCCATCACGTGGATGCAAGTGCGAGGAAAAGTAATAGCTTGACATATCGCCGCGCGAGGAAACCTCGTGTTCAGTCTTAATACTACTGTCTCTTGGTAGATCTTTCTCGTCTTCCGTCGAATTTCCTGAACTCACGCAAGGTTCCCCTGACTTGAGCTGAAAAGAATTGAAAAAGAAAGACATTAAAAAGGAAATATTTACCTGTTACGCATAGTAACTGCTGAGTCACTTCAGCACAGAAATCACTAAGCACAATCTGTAAAATAGGTAGCTACACCTGGCTTAGCATGTTGTGATAAAAGGAGTTACGCACGAACAGCATTTTACTACTGTGGAGTCAGTTTCGTACTAACACAGAGGTCGCAAACTGAGTAATTTACAGGATCTAATCAGGCTTCTACATTGTACTAACGCAAGCGACACAAAAGACTGATTTTTAGATGAATTATTATGGAAACAAAACTATTTAACTCACTACTGTAGCTCTATCAGTAATGACAGCTTTCAATATCTGCTTGTTCCTCAATCAATATCACATTTAAGAGCCACTTGAAACCCGTATTATCAGTATTTTGTCTGATATCTAGCTACCGGCACCTCCATATGAAATGTTGAATCAGAGCTTCGCACACTGAAAAGACAACACTAACATTACCTCAAACTTAGTAGCTCTAGAGATGCAAGGAACGCTGTAGCAATTAGCCTCGCAAAAGCTTGAGTTCCATCTGATCAAACATTTTACTGACACGAGTTTGCCGTAAACGGCTCGCACGTTGTCGTCTCCGCGTTTATTTACGCTCGATGAAACACGCAATATTGCTATCACTTAGTACAGCAATACTGGCCGAGAACAAATAAGTAAGCAGATATCACCCACTTCAATTATTTACCAACAATACCACACTATTCGGCAGCGTGTTAAGCTTGATATTGGCCCGCACATATGATGAGAGGTAAATAAAACATCCGGCTGAATGGCTGGTATGTCGAGTCATATTCACTCACTATTCATCTAAATGCGTATTATATTCCCGTGACTGTTTCCATTGGACTTTCATATAACAAGATCAGAACAGGAAATTCGAAACGTGTTAGCAGCTCAGAAGGAACACTCTCGAGAGGTCAAACCTTTCAGCAAACAGTTCCCGCGTGTCGTGAAACTTTTTTGAAAAATACTGTCATTGAATTACGCAAGAAATCAAAAGTTTACCCGTGACCAGCTCATGCAGAAATGAACACAACAGCACAAGCCGAGACAATAGCATCAAATTATCTTTTTGTGCTTGAGACGTTATTTATTATTTTCATATCTATTGTTCTTAGGGCCGAAAGGAACGTGACTTGAGCTGAACGTGGTTTACAGCAGTTTAACAATTTCTAACTGATTCCATGAAAGTTGAAGCCACTCCCAGGGAAAAAGCCAAGTACATCACGTACAAGGTCAACTTGTGTATCAGTTCTTAAAATAGACCTCCACCAAGCAGAAAATCGGCGCCGACAATATACAATATTGGGCCTATTCCGGGATGTATGGGCCTCCTAAACCGATATTCCATTCTTAGTTATAAATAAAATAAAAAACAGCTGCATGCTGAGTGATTTCTTAACCTTAAACCCGTTGACAAGAAGCTATTTCGGTACTCCTGGTGACTGTACGAAGATGCGGAAAATAATGTACAAGGAACTGAGTACTTAGTGGTAGCAATTCAATCCACCGGTAAACGACGTAATTGATCGCTGGGAAACAAAACAAAACTAGAGTGAAAAAAGTTCAAATTCCGAAACCCTGCTTTGTAGTAAGATAACAGGCGATATCAAGTTTTATACCACACTTTGATCGCTCGTGTTATTTTTACATACCTCTTGTCGAACTTCCTGAGCCTAATATTTTTGCGCGCTAATGCACGCGTGATAACACTTGATTTTCTTTTGATTCTGCATTACTTGTTACTATAGGAAATCAAGTAAATAACGAATCTGAAGCCCAACAATTAACCGGTAACAATACTTATACAATACAAGTAATCTTCATTACCTATACTGTTAGGGTGTAATAACGTATTGTTGGTCGATAGTTGACTTTTTAGCGTTCTCAGACATACTTTTGACATGCTGTGAGTCTGCCAGTATTGTTCTCATGAAGATCCTTTACTCCATATTGTTCAAATGTCTTTGCTTTACCGTGTTTCTGACGTCTCCGTGTTTCGTGATCGGCCTGACAGTTGTTTAAAGCTTATCTAGTGGCGGGCCATTTGTTCCACATTTTTTCGCGGAAATACACTTAGGATTAACTCTGTAGACTGCCCCTAATGTTCATATCAGATCTAATCCCTGTGAACTGAAATTAACCTCGACAGCTCAGCCTCTTGTTACCTCATAACAAATCAATATGGGCACCGCAACCTGCGTGCTCAGCGCGGGTCTCGTGCAGGTCCCGAGTGGGTCCCGTGTGGTCTTGTCACATGCATCATACCACACATAATAGTTCTCTGAAAAATCATTAACATCTCAACATTTTGATAGCGGGAAGACCAACAAACAAACAAACAAACAAATATCGTACGTAAATAAATAAATAGAAATGAAAAAAATAAATACAAACTTAATTCAGACTAATTAAAAAAACAAAAGGAAGAAAGCTAAAAGCTTCTAATTGTATAAGATACCTGTAAAGGTTGTAAAAGTATTCTGGACTGCTACCTCTATCATGGAGGAAGACGACTAGAAACTATTCAGAGGGTCTGTGAAACGCAAATGGCGTCAACAACAACTTAATTCTAGCGAATGTTACAGTTTGCTAACATCTAGTTCATGATCAATTAGTCTTTGTAACAGGATGCTTACTCATACATAGGTTTGCAAAGAAGCTTCGAAATAATGAACCCTGTTTACGCAGAGATGTCTAAATTATTCTCTTAAAACTATCATTTTTTGCAGTCATCGTAGCTGTCACAGCCATTACCTGACGAACGAGTGCCTGCTAAAATATGTCACATGATTTCGACCTTTGCTTCTCTTTACAAAAAATAGAACACCACTTGATAAAATTGTTACGATTTTTGTCCGAGTCTTTACTTAAAAAAAATATGATTAATACAAAACAACAATATACAGACGTTCTGTCCACACTTGCTTGGCGACAAAATATAGATCAGCGAAAAGAATGTTACTAACTCAACATGACTTCATTGTATCTTCTCGTAACTAACAACAAATATATCAACCAAATATTGTTTGAATTGTCTTCATACTGGACTTGCGTGAATCAATATCAATGAAAATAAATCTTTGACTGAAAATGTGATTTTGCATATAAAGACAGATGTATAACTGTAAATGATGTTTACTATTGTTGAACAGCTAAAGCGATTTCCTTTGTTGTTGTAGTTTTCTATTGGTTGACACCGAAGTCAATGGAGTAGAAGTTGGGAAATGACTGCTGCTGCTCAGCGCCAAGATATCAGAGCATCAAAATTTGTCAGGATTCAACGAGGCCAAGTCCTTGTATTGAAAGTCAAGGATGTCAGTCATATGAACGCGACATCCCCCAGGCCGAGTGTTTGAAGTAAATCGAAAAATACGAAACCATTGAAAGCAAACTGATACAAATATGATCATCGACTACAAATATTGACCAAAAGTCAACCAAAGATGCCATTTTGCATGACATATAAGGAAAAACAAAAGCCTTTTCAGTCCTTAAACTGATCAAAGAATAATTTCTCCTGCAAATATCAAAATAGACAGCCATGCAGGTCATGAGAAAACACTGGCTGATCTGCAAGGGTGGCTGAATCGTCCTGACCAACACTAAACAGTTTTACTACCGAGAGCAAAACAAATGAATGAAAACTAGTAAGATCTGAAGATTTGTGTTAAATTTGTTAAAGGTAGTGTGGCAAGGTTATAAAGCATGAAGCTGACAGACATCGGTAAACTGATGTCTCCAAACACCCAAATTACACTGAATCAATGTTACAGAATTCAAGGCGGTTTCCATTCGATCATAAATTCCGTTTTGAATTTTCGTGCATCACTAGTAGCGAACGGGGCAACATTTCCTGGTCACTTGTACTGGACTGGAGAATGCCTCCGAAATATTCAGAAAAATAGAACGACCTCGTAAGTTATACACTGGCATAAATGTTTCAACAAATTCCTCCAGGGATTTTCCGGAATTAACAGTAAAGTGGTTCATATTTGACACATTCAATCGTTCTGATTTTCTAGAACCTTAACCAGGAAATTTCCGAACATCACTTTGCTCCGTTTCGAAATTCCGGAAAAAGCGCCCACGGTTCCTCAGACTTGAGCGTGTACTTCATGTAAGCAGTTTGCTAGAAAGCTATTTGAATGACATGTTTTGCCATGGTGAGACATGCAGCTGTTCTTGGCGATACTCACTTGACATAAGCAGACAAAATACGAACTGTGCATTCAGAATGATCTCTGAAAACTTATTAATTCAGAAGAACAACCAAACTATCCCTGCGACTGCAAGGGCCGATTGAAACAAGCATCCTTGTAAGTGGCAGATCGGTTGGTATGTGAGTGCATGTGCCGTTCTGTTCATAGCGATCTTAGGTTAATTGCAAGTCATTATCAAGCCTAGGAATAAGTCGACATTATGCCTTCTATAGCACAATTTAAGCTTCTTCTAATCAGCCATCCTTTTGTGTGCGTCGTTGTCAGCGAAAATAAACGAAGGTTTCTGTATTGTCCTTGAACAAAATCGTCACGAAAGCACTAGCCAAGCCATTCGAGTCGGCCGGCCAACAGCTTAATGTTACCTTCATCAAACAATATGTTATGTCCCTCGAATCACCAGGAAATTAAACTCGGGAAATAATTACAACCGAGTGGAAAATACCCTTACTGCCGAAACGTCTATAGCTACCTCTTAAAAGTAATCGAAATTAAGAACTACCACAAAGTTTTGTATCTTTCGGTAGGGAGAAAAGCGTTGTTTATTTTTTTAACTCTCAAAAAGAAATGATTTTATTCAGGAAAACATTTAATATCCGGCCGCAAGAAAAGTCTTCCCTAACCAAACAAGTCCCACAGCGCCGGCAAATCAACCGAAATTACTGAAGCGACCATTTTAACAGACAGCATTACATGAACTCATCACAAGAAGCAAGTTAGTTTTACCGTGTGAATTCTTGTCTTTCTGACTCCTTTTCTCGTGGGTTTACTTTCGAATGGATTCTCCAGATACGGACAAAACGCGCCGATAGAACAGTAAACACACATCCACGGCGCATCAAACTCTAGGGCCTCGGCGGGAATAGCGGGATGATGACACTCTTGATGATAGCC
>Ga0099809_10076777_pt1 | contig 13243 bp, 7 predicted proteins | sample OrbTnscriptome_3_FD_81146 | JGI IMG/M metagenome (GOLD analysis project Ga0099809, IMG submission 81146) | Metatranscriptome of coral microbial communities from Puerto Morelos, Mexico - Orbicella T R C metatranscriptome (Eukaryote Community... | ecosystem: Host-associated > Invertebrates >...
AAGTGTTCCGCTTTTGGTTTCACTTTCCAAATTTTCATGAAACTTCCTCATACATCAGAAGATAGACAGGTCTTGGAACATTGCTCCACTGTATGTTAACGGTGAACATCCAAGGATCATTTTCAAGCACTCAGAGAACCCGGAGAAGAGCAGAAGAAGGTTTGTAGCAGATAAACTTTAAGAAGGAAATGAATAACAGACAATCAAGAATACTGCTTGATGAATGGAGAAGCAGAAGACAGAAAAGAAAAGGGAAACATCCAGGCTAGATAATGAGGAGCACAAAAAGATAGATTGAAGAAAAGCAAGAAAAGACAACATGCAAGGAGAACAGGCAGTGGGAGACAGGACATAGGAACAAGGTCCAAAAGTAACAGATTCCAAAAGGAGTTATTTTCTGTTGATTAATACTGATCATCAAGAAATCATATCAGCAATATATTAAAGAGTGAAGAGTGATATGGATTATGAATATTAGCTCAGGAGAATGTTGTATGCAAACATTATGTATTCAGGTCACCACAGTCACAACCACATCCACATGGATGACAGAACACAGAGACAGAAAGCCAAGCTTCAAGAGAAGTTACAGAGGCGACACAAAGACTCGAACTACCATAATCAACCTGCGCTCTCCTCACCCCAACGACACAAAGCCTCCCGAAGTGAGTTCAACACGAACGGTGTTGGTCCACGAGGTTGGGTGGAAAACAGTAACTCACAACAACAGCAACAAGAACAAAAGCAGAGCATTGACCACAATCAGAAGTTAGAGGAGGAGCAGCAGAGACAAGAACTAGAGGAGGAGCGCAACTGTATGCAGCGGATACTTTCAAAGATGGCCCTACCAAAGGTGTCTGACATTGAGGCATGCAGTGCACTGATCCGCCTCACGGCACCAGAATGCAACCAGCAGGAGTTTGACATTAACCCATTGGAGTTCAAGTATGAACTGCTGCTGTCAGACAGTCGGGACGGCAAGTTCAAGCTTGTCTACAGTGGGGATGCCACAGAAATCATGTTGAAGGACTTGAAGCCTGCTATAGAGTATCACTTGAGGGTTAGTTCACTTCTTGATGACCTGAAAGGTGAACTTACCAAAGCAGTGAGCTTCAAGACCCTCACCTGTGAACCAGACTGTCCCAGCCCTCCAAAACTGGCCACACGCAGCAAAACCTCACTTCAACTCAAGTGGAGTGCAACAGAAACCAATGGATCCAAGATCACAAGTTACGTGTTGGAGTGGGATCAAGGGCAAGGTAACATGCATTTCACAGAGCTGTACAACGGCATTAATAAGCAATACAAAGTTGCACGTCTCAGTGCCTCTAATGGCTACACTTTCCGGCTTGCTGCTGTCAACTCCATAGGCAGAAGTGAGTACAGCGACGCTGTCTGCTACTACACAAGCGGCAGCACCCCTTCACAGCCTGACCCACCCATGATGTCGGAACAGTTTGTGAAGGCACTGATAATCTCATGGATCAAGCGGCCAAACGATGACGAGTTTACGTTACAGATGGAGGATGAGGCCACTGGCCATGGCTTCCTTACAGTTTACAATGGCCCAGATTTGTCCTACAAAATCAAAAACCTTAGAAGGAACACAGAATACAAATTCAGGTTGTCTGCCAACAATGAAGAAGGAAACAGTAAATGGAGTGACTTTATCAATTATAACACTTTGCCAGACCGACCACAGGCACCTCCAAAACCACAGATCAAGGGCAAGGTCCACTCTTCCCAGTTCAAGGTCACTTGGGATCCTCCAAAGGACAATGGTGGTGCTGACATTACAAGTTACATCCTTGAAGTGGATGATGGCAGAGGATATGAGGTCGCTTATAACAACAAGGAGAGAGAATACAGCTGTGATCATTTGTTGCCTGGTCATCTGTACCGAGTTCGAGTGGCATGTCTCAGCACTGGTGGACAGAGTGAATGGTCTGAGTTCCTGGCCATGACAACCCAGGCTGTTGTTCCTGGTATCTGTAATGCACCCAAGTTGCAGGGAAAGCCACGTGCCAACAGTCTACACCTCCGATGGAACTACCCCGAGTATAATGGTGGTGCACAGGTCACAGACTTTGAAATTCTTATGTCACTACCAGACAACTCCACACGTGAGGTGTACAAAGGTCGTGACCTTGACTGCGTGGTAGCTGGACTCCAGCCTGGTCGACCGTACCTGTTCCAAGTCAGAGCCTACAATAAAGCTGGGGTGGGTTTGTGGTCTGAGTCACTTGAGGTTGTGAGTGGCCCTGGCGTTCCTGACCCACCACAAACTCTGCAGGTCCACTGCAAGTCTGCTCACAGTGCTGTGATCTCTTGGGATGAGCCCGTCAACAATGGTGCCACTATCATAGGCTACCGCCTCGAATGGCAGCAGAAACTGGATGCTGAGTTTACACAGTTGTACTTTGGATCTGCACAGCAGTATGAAATACGAGGTCTCTCACCAGCAACATTATATAGCTTCAGGGTCCAGGCTGTCAACAGTGCAGGTGCTGGACCGCTCAGTTCAATTGGTGCTTGTAGCACGCCTCCTTCCAGCCCTGGAGCGGTTGTATCGCTTCGGGCAACGGCCATGACAACAAGCATTCAGCTGCAATGGAAGGAGCCAATTTGTAATGGCAGTGAGATTTTGTCATACAACATTGACCTGGGCGAGCGGCAACTGTCTGTCAACCAGATTCAGGAGAATCTGGTGGAGGAGCTCCAACCAGAAACCACATACAGAATTCGAGTACAAGCAGTCAATGCTATAGGAGTGGGAGCATACAGTGCACCTGTAAAGGTCACAACAAGGTCACTGCCTCCTCAACCTCCCAAGATTGAGTGTATGAACTGCAACCATAACAGCTTGAAACTGAAATGGGGTGAGGGCAAGAACCTTGAACTTGTGCAGTATGTGCTGGAGATGATGAAAGAGACTGGTAGTTACTGTGCCATCTACCATGGCTCTAACCATAGCCACAAGATCAGCAAGCTGTCAGAGATGACAGAGTATGAGTTTCGCATCCACGCTGTCAATGAGGCAGGTGATGGACCGCACTCGGATATCTTCAAGTTCAAGACCACCAAGGCTCCCCCTCCTGGTGTTAAATCTCCCAAAGTGCACAACGTGTCACTGGAATGGTGCGAGATTGAGTGGCAGTCAAGTCAACCAATGGGAAAAGACAACATCATCTACTCACTCCAGGTACAGAACATCTTTGCTAAGGATATGGAATACAAACAGATCTACAAAGGCTCAGAAACCAAGTTCCGGTTGGAAGGTTTGACTCCCAAGACAGAGTACTGTGTACGTGTGTGTGCCATCAGACAGTGTAGTGACAGTAGCGGTGACCTGATCGGTGCCTACAGTCCTGGCACCCTCTTCACCACACAGGGCCCCAAGCTTCCCTCGAGCAGCACAAGTCACAGGGCAAGCAGGTCTGAATGCCAGCGTCCCACTGAGCCTCGTCAGCTCTCTGACGAGCAGTGGGCGGTCATCCTGCTTCTTGGATTCACTGTCATTGCTGTCGTCATTGCCACTTTAGCACAGCAGGTCATTGCCTACTCGAACAGTGGAAGTGACACACCTCCAACACCGGAATGAACAAGTGGAGATCGTCACAGTGGGATTGGGGTATGCTGGATCAAACAGATGCCTGTTGTAACATGCTATGATATGGATGTCAGTTATCATCTAACCATTCAGCTCAGGTCCTCTCTGGACTCAATTACAAATATACACACTGTTACATTATAATGGAAGCCAAGCAGAGAGAGGGATTTGAGTGATTGGAGTAACTGTTACAGGTTGTATGGCTGTTCTAGTGGTTGTGCTCAATGAGTTTGCATTCCCTCTTCATTACTAGAGAGAGCCTCCATGAAACCTCCATTGCCCTCCATGGTTACCATCCATGGTATCTATGTTGAGGGGCTGGAGGTTGTAGTGTTAGATCAGGGCCTGGTGGTATCGCAGAGATTTGGTAGTAGCTCACCCTAGAAACTAGCAATGATATTACATAGCAGTCCTGTTTAGCATTCACAGTTCACAGTAGCAGATTGATACCAGTATAAACCTGGAATAAGTTTGTGTAGCATAAATTTGCGTCGCCATGTGTATGGAATATGGTAGTGTGTAGCCAGAAGGTGCTGATCTTACAGCCATTGTAGCCATCGATGAGGAAATGTATAAAGAGCAACTAATGAGTATGGGAGAAATGTTTAGGAGAAACTCATATATGTATTTTCATCTACAAGATGAATACTTTCAGTAACAAGCTGTTACCAGAGTGGCTCCAGTTTTGTGCTATGGAGAAACAGAACTAATGACAAAGTTTAGCAAGATCATCCTTGTTAGTAGTACCTCCTTTCTGTTTGCATTTCTCACGTCCATGAAACAAGAACATGTTGCAAACATGTGCTTGCAGTAATGTTGCCAGGATTTACAAATTCAAAAAGTGGTATGTTGTTTCAGTTGAAGTTCAAGTAAGTCACAAAAGCGTATTTCGCACAGTGTGTGTGTGTATCAGTGAAGTGTAGTACTGCATGCAACATATTCAAAACCAGTTATAGTGGTCTGTCTCTACAGCTTGCATGTGGTCATGTAATGCTTGATACTGTAGTTTGTCAGTGGATGGCAATGCATGCCAAATCTGAGCAACATTAGTAGGGAGCAAGGGATGATGGAAAATAATTTCTATGCTGTGGCTCATCCTTGGCAGACTATGTTAGTATCATGCATTTCACACCTTGTCTACCTAGACTATCATATTAGCACCATATTGTGTGTTCAAGGAAGAATGTAATAATATAATTATACAGTAATTCTTGATATTTCAGTGTCATTTTAGGAAACATTTGCTCTGTGTTTGAACTGCTTGTTTCAGGCATGTCACAAAATATTATTAAATGTGGAGGTTTAGTATTGAGTATATTGCATGTAATCTTCACACATAAAGAACAAAAAAAGAAGGCAAAAGGAAATGCTCTCCGTCTGATATTATTTCATTTGTACGTATAACCTAATATTGGGGGTGATTCAATTTCAGATTTTATTGCTGTGTATGTTTGAGAGGGAGTATTCAAAAGTGACCACAGTTACAACAAATTATTTGTTATTAAGTCTGTAATTTATATGTTTTGGTAAAGTTTCAACAATGTGCCAGTAACATACAATACAGAACAGATGAAAATGTGTCTAAATATTATATGTTGGTTTTATCAGTATCGTTCATTATATATGGCTGGTACATTGCTTTTCTTGTTGTTTTGGTAGATTTGTAATAATTTATACAGATTAGAGTCTTATACATGCTGCTAGGCACATTGTCTTCTTGACATTTACCAAGATCATGTATAATCAGTTACTGTTGCTCATGTTAAACGAATTGTAGATGTTTTGTGATATGTTAATTATTCTCATTCAATATTAATACTTATGGTATGTGAATAGGATTTATATTTGATCAAAAACTTTTGCATTTGCCAGAAATGGAATGGAATGAAGGAATATAATTTTAATTGTTATTTAATATGTCAGAACTATACTGAATTATGGACAATAGATATGATAGTAGTAGCCAGTAGAAGTATTGAAATCTTGTTTGTTTCATTGAATGTGTCTTGGATCATTAATATTTCACATAAATCTGACATAACTAATGATGCCAAAATAATGTGTATATAGTCCAGATGTTCTGCAGCATGCTTTGCATTCGTTAGGAGAGTAGGTGACAAGAAAGTACTAGATTTCTTGAGTAGCTCTCCTTTGTTTAAGAGTACATGTAGTCCAGATGTTTGGACATTCTGTGACTTACTCTTGTTTTCATATTTCTCACAATGTGAAATTCCATATGTATAAAGCTGATTGTTTTCACACTCAGCCCCACAGTTATTGAAAGAGATACAACATACCAATACAAGGAGACAATTACATGAACATTGCAGTCGAAACTGGACCAAGAAAAACACGTATTGATCAATCAATAAAAGATATGGTTGTCTGTGTTGAGTTTTGGTTTTGTATTTGTATGTTTGTTATCTTATGTTTTAGAACCTTTTGTTGTAGGTTTGTGTGAAAAGAAATTATTAAAAACCAAAACTGTGTGAAAATATTACATTAGTTGTATCCAGAGGGCAGCACTTCCTGTTGCAACTATGAAGGTTGAATTAGCTTCCCAGTAATGAAGAGCAATCTCATTGTGGATAGATATGGTGCATGGAATGAATGAAAGTATGTTCTGTTTACCTCCAGTGAAAGCTTTGTAGTACTATACTTTTGTATGGTATTAGTATACCAACTTATTTTTCATGCACTAGTGTTGAAAGCGTGCAGAGTGAGAAGTATCTGGCGACATATGAAAAGAAATATAAACCATGCTAGTATGAAGCATGCAATATATGGCAACATTTAGCATTATATTGTGAAACCAAAATTGTGGGACTGACAAAGCAGTGGACTACTTTTGAACACACTGATATAGCCACAGCAATGTGTTTGCTCATTCTAAAATCTTTTATGGAGCACAGTTCAAAGGCCTGGCATATTAGTATGGTATGATGTCACAGAAGACATATTTAGTCATGGAGTATGTAAACTGTAATGTTATATTGTTAATCCAATCCTGCACAATTACTGCTATTTTCATATACAGTAAAACCTCATTAACTCGAACTCTGATAGCTCATTTTACCTCAGAACACGAAGTATATTTTCTCTCCCTTGGTATATTTTTGCTATATAATTATACCATTTAACTCGAAATTCCTGATAGCTCGAAGTTATTTCCTTAACCCCTAGAGGTTCGAGTTAATGAGGTTTTACTGTATTGACATGATGTGATTTATATGTAGAAAACCATAGAGACCTAGAATTCAGATTGTTGCCACTGGTCTCAGCACATAATATACAGGTACATGCATTGGGATAATTATTGTAATTGTTAAATAGCTGTTACTCTTCTAATTATTTGAACTTATTGGCACATTACTATAAACAGACTTGTAGCCTAGTCAGTAAAGTAGATCCATTCTTCGTCGATAAAACAGAATTAGCTTTTTTTTAATTTTATATTAAAACTTGCACAGACTGTATTATGTAGTGTGGTGAAGTACTCAATGTTTCTCAAGGTGACTATCAGTCTAGAATTTGATTTGTCTGTTAAACATACTATAGATAGTACTTGGCCATTGTGACTATTCAAGAAGCAGTCATATTGATAACATACAAAACTCAATATTAAGCATGAACATATGAGAGGTTCAATTCCTATTATCATTATTGTGATGGCCAATCAATAAAATAGCATTTAGAGTTACGTTAATGGTAGTATGAGCTTACTGTTACTATCAACTGTTATACGTTTACCTTCTTTACCATCTTTCAATGAATTGCTGAAACTCATGTTAACAAAATGATATGTATATTTTTTCTTTATTTATGTTTACATTTGGCCATTCGGAATTAATATGTTGGTCTATGGAATTTTAGGAGAACAAATTGAACCAATCAGCCAAAAATATAAATATTCTAGTATAAATTTCATGTACGAAAATGCAGAGCACAAACAGTTATTGCATTATATATTTCTTGTCTTGTCGCTTCAGAACGGACTGGGAGCAGTATATATTTATACATGTGTTTGTATTGTCTGATTAAAACGACTGGGAACAATATATTTATGAAATAGTTTTCTATTCTTTTCTACTTGAACTGGCAATTTTCATCAGCTTTTATTTTTTTTGATTATCTAGAAAATTGTCATTTTCGTCAGAAATCAGCCAACAAATTCCTCGATCAAGAAAATAATTTGGAATGGCCATATATATATATGTTCATGTACTACCTTGATATATGTAATACTTCTGTAAAACTCGATAGTTATTATTCAGGTAATAAATAGTGTAGGTCAGTTTTAGATTTGTTGTATTTGAAAGTGATCATAATTTTGTACAAATACTTTTCATGCTAGTGTGAGAGGACTTGACAGGCTTTGTGAAATTTTCACACATGTATAGTACACATTTACAGCTATTTGCTATTCAATCTTTGGTGACACATGTACTAGTAGATTAGATCATGAAAACCTAGTAAAGGATTCTCTGAAGAAACTGATACTTTAAGATTAGTGCATACCATGGAAGAAGATTTTATCTTAGTGTTTACATTTACCGAGTAATTCCTTTAATTTTGGGGGGCATCCAAATTCTACACGATTTGGCAAAAGAGCAGATTTATTTGATATTTTGAGAAGAATTTGCTAATTCTGTTTCCACTCAAATGTTTTATACAAATAATATAATTGCCACTTGTCTGTTGAATATTTTGGAAGCTGTCAGGGTTCCACATTTTCACAGGAAACAAGGTACATGTTAGTCACACCCTCAATTCAGTGATGCTCAAGGTTCAGTATATGATCACACCCGGTGTATTTCTATCAAGCTTTAGTGAAGTCTTAGCATAAGGTTGTACTTGTATATTGAAATTGTAGTTAATTGTATCACAACTTTTGATACCAATTAATTTTAGAAAATTGCAATACGTTTTGCTCCAACGGACAATATTTGAGGACATATATTTGAGCAGAAGCTGGGAATATCAATAATACCATCATGGTAAACATCGTTGTTTATTTTTGTATTATTTTAATGAATTTTGTAGTTCTGTAAAACAAACATGATGAAGTGTAGCAACTCATTCAAATACATGGAATAGGAAATGTTTCGTACTTCAGTAAGCTGTAATGCTTCACCAAAGAAATAAATCTGAGCATGCTTCATCATGAAGTTCCAACAGTAAATTTGGGCTTGACAACCAGAAAGAATTTTCTGTCTTGTAGTAGGATACATATAATTTATTCAACATTGACAGCAAGAAATGCAACAGCATGAATATAGTTGTTTTGATTTGAACAGGTTGTGGATATGTAATACAGTGGTCCCTTTCATTTAAGACCATGCCAAAATCACCAATTTTGTGGTCTCAAATGACAGGCGGTCTTACAATTAAGGGTCATTTGTATTGATTTAATAGAAAAATGCACAAGCCTTGTGGTCTTGCAATCAAGGGTGGTCTCACAATCAAGGGGTCTTAAATGAAAGGATCTACTGTAAGTAGTTTGTGCAGATATGCACAGCATATTTGAACAAATGTATGCATGTGATTTTTTGTACTTCCGATAATTCATTCTGTCAACCACAATTGAGTTTTTCCATATCCATGTTTCTTTTCTTTGTTGACCATACATGTATATCCCCTTAGTTGTTCTCCAGCTACCATATTCTCTCAGATGTACTGTTTGGCTTTGTGAGTTGGTGTTATTTGTCAATGGTATGGTTTGTGTGCTCGTGTGTAACTGATTGTGGAAGCTTCTGCTATACTTTGAGTTGGGCAGCCTGTGTACAGAGAATGTTGTTCTTCAGGATCTTGGTTTCTGCAGTGTGTTTTGGCCTGGTGTTTTGGGCAGAATGTTAGACATGATTGTATATTATTACATGTTATATACACATTTCACACCAATTCCTGTGATGGTACTGTAACTGCAAAAATGTTTGTTATGCTTCACTTGTCTGCAACAGAAGTTGAGGTTGTCCAAAGTGAAACAGTTATAGTCTAGTGAGGAAGCACACTTTCCATACATAACATTGTGAATACACAAAAGTAAACGAATTTGACAGAACACACATTTTATGTGTGCAGTATTGGTCAGTATGTGATTGAGTTACTTACAAATGGTGCAAAGTAGGTCAAGGTTAAAAGTGGTAGCAAGCTTTTCATTCAAAGAAATATTCAATGATCATGAAATGACTTTGACATTGAAGTGGAAACTTCCAGAAACTAAGGTGTTAGAATACTGTCACAGATCTACTGAAGTCAAAGTGTAGTGTTAGCAGTGAAGTTCTGTAGGGTACCACTATTTGGAAGTCAGAATTATGGTATTTGCATGTGCAATAATTGTGTCTCTTATTTGTTTATTGTTGGTGAAGAATATTGTGAATAAGAATTTGTAGCTGTTGAAATCAAGGTCATACATGTAAATCATTCATTCAAGTACCAAAATGTAACTACAATTTGTTGACTGTTGCCCTTTGCTGTGCATGCTATGCTGAGGAATAGTATCCTTGTGTAAGACTACAGTGAACAAAGTATAGAAACAATGTTTGTGTGGCTCACTTCACTGTATTGAGATTCTTTTGAAGAAAGTGGAAGGAAATGTCCCCAGGATTTTAGTGCACCATTGCACGTTTTTAGCACAATAGGTCACATGGATTTTAAAATCATTGAGGCTTATTTCAGCAGTCCTGTTTTTGAGATCTCTTTGAAAAACATTAGTGATAGTTATGAAATCAAACTGAACAGTGTGCATGCTGGGTGTAAGTAAATCCACCATACAAAGACAACTTGTTGGTAGATACATTGCTTTATCTCCTTGTACTTTGTATGTAAACAAAGTACGTATGGAGATACAGTCTCTGTGATTGGCCACCATGGAGGCCTTGAGTGCAGACTGTGGAATGACTAACTTGGGCTATGTTGTGATTGTCTGATCTTGGTATTACCATTATTTATGCATTATCTGTGGGCTTGGTCTGTTTTGAGACTTCTGGGATTTGGTAGTTGTTCAGAATGAAAATTGGCTTAACCTGCAAATGGCTCATTTTCCTCCATGATGAAAAACTGAGGTTGTGACCAAGCTTGTGATGTCACAGGCATGCCAGTGTTTGGAGGGGACATATAAAATGTTCAATTAAGGCCTAGAATTTATAATGGCAATTCTCGATTGTATGATATATTATATTCTTACCTAGAGCATATAAACATGGTTCAGTACACTCCCAAGGATTGAATCTATCTTACAGAGACCTTATTTTGATCACTGGACCATTTTATTATGAGTTATAGGACAATTTCAGTCATTTGTTCCAAATCCATCAGCTTCCTTGGGACAGGCCAAGGGCCCTAATATTATAAAATAACTCATCCCATTTATCTGTTTTATGTGTCCCAACACCTCAAGACCACCACAGGGAGAGTCAGTTTGGCATTATATACCATCAAGAGAAGATATTTGTCAGTTTTAAAACAGACCAGTGAGACAGCTGTGCATTCTCTGAATTTGTGGGACAGTGAAATTGGGTCACAATTGTTATCCAGCCGTGAGGCAGCCATGCTAGAACTGTTTAGTGGGATCTGGAAATATACTTTGCTTGTAAATTATTGGATTGTTTCTCGGCATGTCACTTTTCTCTCTAACAAGAGGCCCTTGCATGGTCTTAGTATATACAGTTTCTTTACAATGCAAGCATACATTAGTTCAAGTAGTTTTGAGGAGTGTGCACCTCACACACAACAAAATTACATATTGGAAAGGTGTCATGGCTTGTTATTTTTTATGACAGTATGTTCAGGAAGAATAATCAGGCTACTAAGAGAGTTAAATTGGTCAAGACCAAGATAGTATTGTTAAACTGAAACCAGTTGTGTTCGTAAATTTCATTTTCACTTTTCACCTTGAGAATTGCTATGACCAACATGGCTTCAGTTTTCCTCTACCTGATGTAGTTCTTAGTCACTTATTGCCAGTGCCATCTAGTGTTTCCAGTCTAAAGTTGTATTGCCTCGCTCCCGACATCAAGTGTTTCATTCTCATTTGTGAGATTGTCCCTGGTGGGAAATTTGACATTTTTCATGGAGTGTGTTCAAGAAAGGCAACCATAGTGCATTGCATTTCCTGCAAGGTTTGACATGTGAACACTGTAGCACATGGTTTCACATATTTTGCAATATAACTGGTGCATCCTTCTTTGACATACACACTAGTGGATTGTTTTTATATGGAAATAGATGTTTAGTGGCTTGTTGACAGGTGGGAACAAAGAATAAGGTCTTAGCTTTCTAAATGGTTTCCTCCAAAAGTGTGGAAGGCCCACCATGGACGAAACTGCAGATCTCTGGACCCCAAATGTAACATAGTGTAGTTAATGGAGTTCAGGCTTCCTGAACTAAACTTGTTGGTACAGGCTTTGCATATTTATTCAGACCATGCAAATAGTTATGTATTTACTGTATATTGAAGGTCAGAAGTTGGCCATGTAACAGTAATATTTGTCATTGTGTGATGAATACTGCTGAGTATGATTAGGTATAGTTAATAAATATGTGCTATAAAACTATCTGTGTGATTACAACTAGGTGTTTGGTCTTGAAAGTATTACATGGATATCATGTCACATTATCAAGAAGTGATTTCATTGTCAATTTTCTCATATTGTTCAATGCTTCTTAACATGCAAATTTGATGTTTATATCGTGTGCATCAAGAGTTTATTTTAGTGTTGTCAGATATCATGTTTTAGAATTTATGAGTATTTCTCACCAAAACACATCTTAGAGAAAAATACAAATAGATATGTATTTGTGTGTGAAAACCTAATTGTAGTATCACTTCACTTACTATGTGCAAGTTTTATTTTGGGTGTCTGTTGATGATTGGAGGACTATCATTATAATTACTTGTTAGCGTATGTTGGACTAAGACATAGGGTACTGTGGTGACCAAGATAACTTTGTTGCTAGGGTTTGACTGTACTTGTACATGCCATGGTTACTTGATTATTACCTGATAATTATAATAATGTTGATAGTAACTTTTCTTTGGCAAATATGATGTTGTTTTCAGGCAGAAACATAAATAGTTGATTTCGTTCATGTTTGTCAAGCCACAATGTTGGTTGTATTTGTCAAAGAACATGGATGCTGTTAATATCTCATTCTGCCCACCGTGTTACGTAGCGTGATAGAAGTATAGTCTGGTCTGTGCAACACACAAGTCTCATTTTGACCTTGTCTTTTCAAGGAGGCCAAGGTCAAGTTGAAGGTTATTATTATCTATTCTTTGAAATCTTGAAGTAGAAACGTTTCACATGTGTTACTACACAATATGATTTTTCATTTAGTGATTGTAACTGTATAATGGTAGAATAGTTGAATGCATTTTAGTTGTCGTGGGTATGTTTGGTGAAGTGGTACATACATTGTTCTTATGCTGTACAATGACACACTATATTGTTACTCTTTTGCTTCCATCGTTAACTGTATAACCCACTCTGTGCAATTAAGTTTTTCCTCATCAGATAGTTATGTATTTATTATGTCATATTGGGTGATATCATAAGAAAATATATATATAAATATATATTCTATATTCTATCATTAAAATATATATTGATGGGCAAAGGCAACAGGACTTTG
>Ga0099809_10171862_pt1 | contig 13136 bp, 8 predicted proteins | sample OrbTnscriptome_3_FD_81146 | JGI IMG/M metagenome (GOLD analysis project Ga0099809, IMG submission 81146) | Metatranscriptome of coral microbial communities from Puerto Morelos, Mexico - Orbicella T R C metatranscriptome (Eukaryote Community... | ecosystem: Host-associated > Invertebrates >...
GCCTCTTGCAGTGAATCTCTACCCTGTTTAAATGGTGGCAGTTGTAGTAATGCTTCAGGAACATGTCAATGTAAACCATACTATGTTGGCGAAACATGTGGTGTGTCTGTTGGTAAGAAATAATTGATCTCAGTTTTAACATATTTTTGCAGCTATTGGTTTATTGTTTCTTTTTTTTCTTTACATTTTGATATTGAAGTAAGTATTTGAACTGTAAATCAACAAAAGCATTGATTTTGATTATACAGGATTTACGTGATTATTAAGTGAAGTACGCAACAGGCAAGATAATCCAATATTTTGTATTTTGTGTGCCCAGTAACAAGAACAAATTTCAGTAGTGATTCTGTTGGAAACCAATCCTTGAATAGTGCTGAATTGTCCTCAGACTGTGAGTCTAGAATGACTTATGCTCTCCCAAAAACTAGAACAAACTATGGACTCTTTAATATTAGATATCAAGGTGCAAAGATGTGGAATGATATTAGTGATGATATTAAGCTATAAGAAAAAGATCAAGCCAACCATTATTGCAAGCTATTAGTGCATATTGAATATCTGTAACTCTGTTTGTAAAGTATAACTATTCTCATCAGTGCACTGTATCATTCACCTATTTTTCTTTAAATTTGTATGTATAATTAGTCTTTGTGTGTTCTTTCATGTCTTTTTCTTATTTTCCCTTCTTATTTGACCCAAATAAATCATTGTTTTAAATCACTGAGGATGACTGCCTAGGCTTATTAGCCCATTAAGGTTATTTCAGAGAGCCATGTACTCTTTTTATTTTAAACATATTTTTGTTCATTTAATTTCTAGCTGAATGAGTACAAATAAAGTTGTTGTTGTTGTTCAATAGTCCTTGAAAGTCAGTGCGGTAGCATGGGGAAGGGGTGACACACACTTTGGCCAGCAGCCAGGCTCTTCATGTTTCTCTTTGAAAATGTCAAGGTGTTCATTTTAATTTGATAGAACATGAAAATTTTTATGGCTTCAACAATTAAAAAGTGAATTGTTCATTAAGTAATGCACACATCTTAAATCCGTGAGACCAGACAGGGTTTTCAAATTGCAATAAAGTAGCAGGTGGAAATCATAAAGTAGGCTGCACACTCTAGGGTCATGATAAAGGAGGCCACATGTAGAAGAGTGCCGGAATGGCTACCCCTTCCAGCACAGGGATGGGAATGGGGTGAAGACCCTGGAAAACTTGAAAATCTCTGTGTTGAGGTGCATTTTGATGACCGAAAACTGATTTTGAAGTATCACAACAAATCAGCGATCTCGTTTCGTTTCTGCTTCAATGTTTTGACATTTTTTGAGTTTTCGTTTGTCTTAAATTCCGAGCACTTGCATTGCTGAAGGCCTTTAGTGTTACGACACCTTTCAAACCTTCACTTAGAATACGTTTGGAGCACGTGTGGAGTGACATTTTACAATGAAGACTGCTCTCACATTCACCACGTGGACGCTTGGAGAGCTGGATCAATTTGTGGTCAACTTAGCCCAAATACTAGCCAATTGTTTTTTTTGTCACTTTAAAAACTGGAACAGCACATGATATTAGTTTACCTGTTTGCCTCCGTAAATTTTCAACAGTGCTTCATTGTGGAAAATGTTCATGTTTCGACAAAACTGATACATGCACATGTACATAATGCCCGTCAAAAGTATTGCTCTTGCTTCGAAGTTCAAAAGGTATATATAATAGCCACACTGTTAAGATTTTCACCATTTTATTTATTTTCTCAAAAAGATCAGATCATGACTACGTTGGCAAAACAAAATTGTGTACTAACAAACTTTGCAACGAAAAGTACCCAGCGCAAATGCTTGAAGTAGCCGGTGACTTGCGCCAGGCGCCGGCTAATTTTGAAATCCCTGCCAGAGCCGTCTAGAAAGAAGAATGGAAACCACGATGTATGGGTTATTGACCAAGTGTTGGGTCAAGATGGCTGGATATTGGCGAAGTTCTTTTTTTGCGTGTTTATGGACCGAGATGGAGTCGAGGTCCAAAACCACGCAAAAAAAGAATGAGGCCAATATCCAGCCATCTTGACCGAACAAACTCGGTCAATAAAGGATTTATTATATGGCTTTCGAGGACATTTTTCTTGCGGGACACAGCGGGTAGTCCCGAGCGGGTAAGATAGCTCCATCTTGCCCGCTCGGGTAGCCAATCACAGCACAGGATTTGATTCATCTTGCCCGCTCATGGAGCTGGCCATATAGTAAGAACAGTTAATGAAGGAGTTCGCATTCAAGCATCAAATGAATCTGGTTGTTCAAATTACTCATTTTCAATGCTATGACAGTGCCGTAATGATGGCAAGTGAGAAAACTGGAGTGGAAACAAAGATTAAATCAGTCACATGAAACGGCTTGTACTCTCATTGTTACTGCCCTGCCTAGCTGTAGGTGATGCCAGAAAATCAGGGAAATGTATGTGTGTTTCACTTGATACAGTCAGAGAAATTGGAAAGTTATTAGAACAAAATTCCCTTCAAAGAAACACCAGATTAGATGAAATTAGAGCAAAAATAGTGAATGAGTTAAGTCAAGCAGAGTTCATGTGCTTTGCCTGACTCGATGGACTGTGCATGGTGAAGCATTAGCATCAGTGCTAAACAATCCTAATCAACTCAGGGAGCTTTGGGGCAGGTTGCTTGAGATCTTAAAGGACAAAAATGAAATAGACAATCATGGGGCATTCAAAGTATGATTAGTTTAGTTTTAACTGTGGTAGTTTCTTAGGTGGGAGAATTTGAGATGTGCTTTGCAGAGTTCGTCAAAATCAGCTGTTTAAGGAAATATGCTTGCTCAAGATGTGTTCACACCTGCTTTAAGTTTCGTGCATAGGCGACATGTTTTGGCCATCTTTCGACATGCCATGTATCACAGAGTGTTTTCTTGATAGTCCTAGCCTTAGTTTTATGTCAAATAAATCCATCTATCATGGCTACAAGTCAAGTTTGACTGTAAAGAAGTCTTTGGTGCCTACATTTTTTACGTAGGCCAGGTTACATAGCGTGTCGAGAGATGGCATGTCAAAAGATGGTTGCTGTACATGTAACACTGAAAGTGGGTGTAAAATTTTGTTAACAGATTGAACTGATGTGTCATTTCATCTCTTTTGGGCTCGCATCTTACAGAGAAAAGACAAGGAAATTAAGACCATGGAAGACTCCGAACCTTTAAGAAAGAGAGAATCACTGAAACAATTCAACATTGGACAATGGCAAACTCCTCATTTTCTTCAAACCGCAAAGGAACACTACAAGCAAATCTATTTTGAAGCCATTAATTTTGCAACAACTTCCATCACATCTAATTTGATCATAAAGACTTTAAGTGTACGTGAACATCCAGGGACTCCTTTTGAAGGCTACTACCAAAAAAAAAGTTTAATTCTTATACCGCACGCTCTCTCTCTCTCTAAGTTGTACCACCCGAAAGCAATTAGTATGTATACACCTGTTAAATCAGAAGAGTACAACAACGAATTAACATATCTGATCGATAATTTTAGTCAGTGGAAAATTACTGGAAACTACTCTCAGAAGGCTGGAAATGCTATTTCACAGATGCTATATGTAAAAAAATCCCAGGGGAGAATGTCCCAGTATCCCAGTGGATAGTGCCCGAGTACCCCTAGAGGTTTGCACCTTCAGCACTCATGATGAGCCACCCCAGTATAAACTTCACCCAGGCTGTGGCCCTGAAATGAAGGTCTAATGCCTGTATGAACCTTTTTAACAAATATGTAAGCATACTACAGTATGCAAACTGACAAATGGTTGGCAACACAGGCTGGAATAACAAAGACAGTTATCAAGACTAACGCTGCTTTTTACTCTGTCAATTTTATTGCAGAAAATGATACTGAAGAAATTGTTTTGGATGGAAATCTGGACCAGGTATAAAGAAACATAGCATGTAGCTTTTGCTGTAAAACAAAGGTGTAGTAAGTTGGTTGTTTAGGTTCTTAACTTTCTTTTGATCATTAACGTTGAGTTTAGGTATCAAAAAAATCTGCATAATGTAGATCTATCGTGGGGCAAATTGAAGGAATGACCGTTAAAAGACGTTATGGGGTGCTTATGTGACAAAAAGAAGCCAAATCACATTAAATATTCACGAGGAGCAAAACAGGTTAAAGTCAGGTCCAAAGAATGTTACTTTAACAAAAATCTAGTAATCATAAAGATCCAATATAAAACCAAAGTTATACTCTACAGCACTAGACTTTTAAGATTATCCATGGACTTTGCCCAGCGTACTTGTCGTCCCTCCTACAACAATACCACCCGCAACGGAGCCTACACTCATCCTCTAAACTTCTTTTCACTGTCCCTACTGTGAACTCTGTGACATACGGTGAAGGTGCCTTTTCTTTCTCCGCACCTATATTATGGAACCGTCTACCGGATTCTGTTAAAAATACAACATCTCTTTCATCTTTTAAATCTGCCCTCAAAACATTCTTGTTTCGGAAATCTTACTTTTGATATATTTTATTTTATGAGGAACTGTATTTTAATTAATTATTTCATTTATTTTATTTATTACTGGTATTAGAAATATTTTATAGGATTTAACTAATTTATTTTTTATAGTAATGTAAGCGCATTGAGTTTTTTAAATGCACCCGAAAAACTTTATTATTATTATTATTATTATTATTAATATTATTATTATAATTTAATTTTGCAGCTTTTGTGATTTTTGTATTCTGCCAGAACTAATCTTTGTAGTTGGGAAAGACTGGTTTTCATGCTACAGTATTGTGTAAAAGTAATGCAAGCGAAATGCACGAATTTTGTTCTCTGTTCCTGCAACTTTTTGACAAAAGTTCACTCAAAAGTTCGAGTGAAATTTCACAGCGTATTGAGCGATAATTCACTTAAACAAAGTGTCACAATATGCCAATATGTCAATCTATATTCAGTCAGCGCTAGCATAGGCTTGTATCGTGTTACACTTGAAAGGTCAGTTGAATAAAGCACTCTGGAGTTGTGGCTACTGTTATAGTCATCTTGTACTATATATATTGAAACACAAAGGGCGATTTTTCTTTGAAGTTTCATTAAGCTAAAGAAAATCCGCAAGCACAAACGATAATGCAGCAGGCAGTACATGAAATTTCGCAAGGCAGTGAACAGCAGTTTGGCAGCGTTCATGCAATTTTCTTTTAGCAACTGATACGAACAAACTGTTGTGTAACTTACAAGCGATAAATAATTATTTGTAAATACGTGCTGAAAAGCTGTTTGTAAATATGTGCCGGTTTGCAGTCATCGATCACTGATTAAGGGGATAACATTTTACCTATGACAAATACGTTACTAAAATCTTACTCACCTAAAATTTGCAAGAGGCTTTCAAGCAGCTTTGCTTGCTCAAGTTCAGCTCGAGCTCAGTTTCATACACAGAGAATTAAAATACACTGAACGGCATTATGAAGACAATGAGCTCAGTTCATTCCACAAACAAAACAAAAACATGTCCAGTTCTGTGTACGTACCCCGCTTAAGTAAACAGTCACAAACAATTCATGAGGGTTTTTCGGCTGTTGTTTATTTCCATCCCAGTCCCCTCACGGTTGTTTGTTTAAGTTTCTCAAAAGCCCCGTAAACTGTTCAGGCCTGCAAAGCCATTTTTAGCGCAGAGTGCACTATTGGGATTGTTTGGGGGTTGACATCGTTAAAGCACTATGGCACTATGGCAATATGTCACTATGGCCATAAGGGGTAAACTTAAATGTTTGTTTAATTAATTAATTTCAATTAATTAATTAGGCTTGCAGCAAGGGAGGGGTAGGATGGGGTAGGTACTTGTGAGCACTATGTAAAATGGGTGGTGCATGTACCTACCTTACTTCTTTGATCACTTGAAAAAGCTATATGTTTGTTTCAGAACACCCCTTGCTCTCCTTGTGGTACTTTTTTCTTTAGAACAAAAACCACTATTTGCTCTGAATGCATGGGCAGATTAATAAGTGTTAGTGTCAACTACATATCAGGTGGAAGAGACATTTCATACAAGATCACACACTAACGTTGAGCACTTTTCCTTGTGGTAGAACCCTAATAAGTCATACACATGCGTTCTAGCATCGTTAGCACGATACAAGGATGTTACTGTGATTGCGTGTCTTTTGGAATTATGCCTAACTTGGTTCAAGAAATATCATCTATGGGTTTCCAAACTACCCCAGTGCGTTGACTTCATCCTTTGATTATCTCTATCAAAGAGAGCAAAATGTTCATACCTGCAGCCGAAACTCTCGCGAGTAAATGGCATTAAAACTTGTCAAATTGAACAAAAAACCCAGGAAACTGCTCAAATATTGCTGCAGACTATGTGGCACCTACTGAAAGCATAAATTTTATCAGTCTCTGTGGGAAGTCGTTCACCGATGAAGGATATAATCTCGCTCAAGTAGTGCTGTTTACTTTCAATACCTCTCCTTGAAACGCTCCTCAGTTGTATTAATTGATATCTGCGTGTATTTTAAATTTAAGTGGTTTTATTATTAACGCCAAAGGTGGCAACAGAACGTGCTGTTCTGTGACAATTTGATAATTAGATTAGTTCCTCTTTATCGGTCAAAACAAAATTTGCTTTCTAAATAAAGCAAATCATTCCTCTTCCATTTCTTAATCCAACATTCAACTTTCTCCCATTTATCTCCAGCTGTGAAAAGAATACAAGATAGATAGATAGATAGATCAATCGATCGATCTTGTTTGACAGAACAAATTGGGAATCTCTGGCCAGTGAAATGCCACCGTTGTTTGGAGGCAAATTAAGGTACATCTCGATGCCATTTCTGAGGGCAAGTAGTGTTGCTCTGCTATAATTTCCTCCATCTTGGTTACGAGCTTTGGCATAAAACTGACGGAGACGTTAATCTACAGTATTGTGCAAAAGAAACGCAAGCAAAATGCGCAAATTTCGTTCTTTTTTCCCACGACTTTTCAACAAAAGTTCGCACAAAAGTTCAAGTGAAATTTCATGGCGTATCGAGCGATAATTTGCTTGAACAAAGGGCGATTTTTCTTCAAAGTTTCGTTAAGCTAAAGAAAATTCGTGAGCACAAACAATAGTTTGCTAGGCAGTACACGAAATTTCGCAACGTATCAAACAGCAGTTCGGCAGCGTTCACGCAATTTTCTTTTAGTGACTGATACGAAAAAACTGTATTGTAACTGCCAGTTTGCAGTCATCGATCACCAATTAAGGGGATAACATTTTATCTATGAGAAATATGTTACTAAAATCTTACTCACCTAAAGTTTGCGAAAGGCTTTCAAGCAGCTTTGCTTGCTCAAGTTCAGCTCAGGCCCAGTTTCATATGCAGAGAATCAGAATACACTGAACCGCATTATAAAGACAATGACCTCAGTTCGTTCCACAAAGAAAACAAAAACATCTCCAGTTCTGTGTACTTACGCCGCTAAGTAAACAGTCGCAAACAATTTATGAGGGTTTTTCAATCTGAACACACGTGCACGCTCACGAATCCAAGTCATGTTTATTTCCATACCGAATTACCACCATCCCAGTCCCCTCGCAGTTGTTTATTAAACTTTCTTGAAAGCCCTGGAAAGTACCTAAAAACTGAGAGGTGTATATGCCTGAAACTTCTCGTATGAAGAGAGCCTCTGTTCATATTAAGAATATGCGAATAAAACAGTGCTGTAATCATAGGGTTTGAGATTTTGCTATGGCTTTCCAGCCGAGTGCAAAACTTCTCAGACCTTTGAGAAACGGGTCCCTGGCCCAAGTTGTTCGAAGGCTGGATGACGTTATCCACCTTTCGGACAACCCTGAACTGAGGTCACTGGGTCTTGCTTTAAGTCTTCAAACAGGTCACAATTATTTCACTCCATTTTCGTCGCCTTAATAAAAATCATTGGGATATGGATGATTGCAACAACAATCCGTTTCCAAAATTTTATTACAAGTTTTAACATTTAATATGAAAATTCAAATATTGCGGCATAACGAGAACATTACAGAAAAACTAGAGAACTGATGTGTGACCTTCTAATATTGCAAGATCTTGGATGAACTGACAATAAGCGGTCTGCTGCAGAGTCCAGCCTTGCTGTTGGCAAGATATTCATACCGTGGATGAACTCACGGAAATCTCACATTTTGCTAACATCCTCTGAATCTGTTGGCTTATAGTCTCATCATTTTTTCGCATCTGTTGATCTATAAATGCTTTTGCATCCACAGACACCTTTGTTGGTCTTCCCAAGCACATTAGATTCACCATGGGGCCAGTAATTTTTAGTTTCCTGATGATTCGAGAGATGCTAGGGTGGCTTACTACTGCTTACTAGTAAACCTTTGTTCTTCAATGACCTGAATATTCCAGCTGGGTGGAGATCTTGCTTGTGAAAGAGCTTGATTCGAGTTCTCGTATAATTTGAAACTTAAGGCATGATGACTGACCATCGAGGTGCTATAAATATTAAATGTAAAGCGAACGAGGGAATGATTTCTGGTCTAAGTTATATAAACACGAACAGTTGCTATGGCAGCAAACTGGCATGGAGACGGGTCTGGCGCGAGAAAAATCACGTGGTTCTACATGCTGTGAAAATGGCGTGTTGGCAAGTGTATAACATAGTGATTAAGTACAATTGCATTTATTTATCAGAACTGTGGTGTTTTAGGGTTTTGGATCAAGTCAACAATTTAGCATTCCTTCTGAAATAACCAGGTGAGTTTCATAGCTAACATTTCATTGAGCTGTGATGCTATTTCGGCAGATTAATGGTTTCTTTTGTACGCAACGATTGGAAAGGTCTTTTGTATATTTCACTTAGCGAACTGTGTTTTGCTCTTGGCCTATTGATAAACAATACATCGAATTTTCGGGAGGAGCGTATTATCGTTCAAAAATTGCAGCGACTTTTCAGGAGGAGCGAATTAGCGCTCAAAAATTCACGGTGAATCATCACGCAAAGCGAATTAGTGTTCGAAAAATCGTGCAGATCAAAACAATAGGTGTCATGAAAATGCGGGGAAATTTCATGGAAATATCATTTGAACCGAAATTTCTTCAAAAAGCCCTGAAAAGCCAGGAATTTCGCCGAAATTTGTTTGCGTTACTTTTGCACAATACTGTAGCTCTGAAAGTGTAATTTCTGCTTACTCCACTCTGTAGATAAAAGAAATCACATATCTCTAAGCTTAAGCATTTTTGAGTGAAACAAAAAGACGGAGCGTGTGTGCATGTGAACCATTTTAATGACAAATTTGACACAGTGGAAAACAGTGAAATGTTTACGTTTTAATAATATCGGTTGAGTCCTCTTTTGCTTTCCCTTGTGCAAATTAAGCTTAATTTTTGTAATACTGAATAAAAATAGACTTGTACTGTTTCAACTGACCTGTAAAAACTGAGACCGCCCATTGTGTTGCTTTTTTAGTTTGTTTAGCCTGTGAATTTGTGGCCATATCATGGAGGTCATGCTTTTCCATCTCCACAAATCTTCTCTTCTTTTTGCTCTGCTCACCACTAGCCTCATTCTTTTTGGCGTTCATAGCATCTTTTTCGTTTCTGAATTCCTCCAAACCAAAGGCCGTCAATAAATTAAGGTGGCTCGTACCAGTTTTCAGGTTTTTGACGGCTCATAACTTTGTAAGAATAGAACAGAAAGGCAGACCAGGGCTACTGTAATATTTTTGTAGGTTTGGATTAGATAATTTATACCTGACCTAAAACAGCTGTTATTTTGTTGTCAGCAGTTACCATAGCAACATTCCAAAGGGATTTTTCAGCCCTGATTGTTCACTTATGTCACTAATAACTAAGAAATTAACCTGGTTACCCCGAGTTTTTTTTAACCAATAGCTTTTGGCATCTGAAAATGAAAATGCACAACAATTTTAAAATAATTTTACGTAGCCAATTTCTTGTAAACTTGGAAAAACGACAATTCACGCAAAGTGCAAATTTCCTTCGGTAGAATTTTTTTTCTGACATTTCTTCTCAATAGTAATATTATATTAAAACAATAAAAAGAAGGGGTCACCAGGCTTGTTTTCATGTAAAAGCCTTCTCGAGTTCCATTATTCCCACGTATGTAGCCACGCATTCAAAAATCCAGACTTTATAAGATCAGCAGTTGCTCATGAGCTGTTTTGACTACCACTGACTGCTTCGAGTGCCCGTGCAGGTGAGTGGGCTCCAAACAGGCATTTTGTTTTGTTTGCTGCCAAAACATCATTTACAGTTGTAGTTGTCATTAAAGACAACCTCCTGGGCTTACTCTGTAGGATTTTTTACACAAATTCTGGGTAGATTTCCTTTGTTTTGCAAGTCCTTTATATGCTCCCGGTGGCTGTCACGATCAATCGAGTTGCCTTTGAAATTTGGGAAACATTGAATTCCTGAAATAATTTCTCTTAAATACACAGAATTGACTAAAGTTGTTCTAGCAGGTAAAGCCTCCTTTATATGCGAATTTCATTTCCAACAGTACAAAAGTGACCTTGTTCGAAATGAGCCACGTGCCGTCATATTTCTTTTAGTCTTTCGAGTTTTAAATCTCACGCCTCTATCGTGCGTGTTACTCACGCGTGACACATGATGGTGATCTACTCCCCACGCAAGAAAACTGGTACCAGCCATCTGGGAGGTCGCCACGAGCAGCGGCCATATTTCAGGACAGGAAAATGTTTCAGTTTTCTATGGGTTTATCGGGACAGTAAACCATAGGTTTCTGACCAGTCAGAGTGCTCGCAGTATCTCAGTTATTTTATAAATTAAATTATAACATTGTTTTGCCAGTCCTACTTGTAATGACAGTGATAATGATAATGATATTGATAATAATGATAATGATAATGAAAATAATTAAAATAAAATATCTGTAACCAGGAGGCAACCTCACCATCAGATGGTTTTCAGGCTTGTCCTGAGTACGTAGTAGATAAGTTGTAGATGAAATTGTAGATAAGCTATTCAAATGTAAAAAAAATTGAAAACAGAAACTGACTTCCTCGGATATGTGCAAGGCTCTGGAGGCAAAACAGATGAACTGAACTGCTGCAGCTGTATACATTTCATGATTTTTCATATGGCACCGACAGTCTCAGAGTCTCTAAGGCTTATGGCATAGGTCCTGGAAACTGATATCATGGTCAGATCTCAAAGTTCGATGTCCAGGCCTTGTAGCAGTAAAGGACATTGATGAACGATTCTTCTTTGTTGTCACACCCAGACATATGAAGGTACCAAGCAAGGAGTCAGAAGAAAAGCAGCTGCTCTTATGTTTTCTCCACCTTTAATGACCTCACCACACTAATTTTGGCAAGCATGGACTAAACTTCCATCCTCACGAAGAGAAATTCGATCACCTACTTCACCAATAGCCTTGAAAGTTTTCAATGTTGTCTCTCGCTGATAATTCGAAAGTCCGACCAGGACCGTTCTGCACCAAAGGAGGTCTGGAAACCCAAGCGTGAAGGCTGGTTCCTACAGAAACCAAGAGCCGGGGGAATTAGGTTTATGGAACAAGTAAGGTTATTTCTGAAGGACGGGTTTCAAACGAGCTTTAAAGTGGAGCCAGTACAAGTCACTGCTGACATGCGGAAGGTCAGAAATTGTCAGAGGCTCAGGAGTGATAGCAGTTAGTAGGGAAAGACATTATTCACTTGCTCGGTCAGTGAATCATGAGTTCGTAATCGTTTTTTGGTGATAATTCTGCTGACCTGGGTATTTTGAACGAGGGGCAAGATTTGCTTGACCATTGTGAACCGATCTTTCATGTTTGGAGTCAAACAAGGGCTCCCAAATTAAAGATATTTGGTATACAACAAATGTGGGTAGGTAAATCGATCCATCGACTGCTTTGACAGTGGTTTTTACCTTGACTTTTGCAAAAATCATGTGCAAGGGTTTCACGCTTGAGAAGCGTTTTTCTTCCGCAAATTATTTCAACATTCCATACCACATCATTTTCTTTTATTATTACATTAGGCATTTCTATTGTCCAATACCTCTAAATGGAAACCATCCATTGTTAGCTCGAAGGATAAAAAGTCTCACACCAGGATTCAAACCACCAACCTTGGCCCCCATTTTCCAGACTACCTGGCCATGTTAGCTATTCATGGATATTTTAGATATACTGGATTGCTTTTTCTTTCTCACTCACCACTGAGGTCAGGAGATAGCTTGGCAGGTACTCGTGCTCATAAAAGTCACCTGACAAAGCGCATGATTTGATATTTGGTGATTTGGAAGTATTTTGGTCAGTTTTGGGTCTGCTCCAGTGTGAGTAATATGTATCCTCTTATTCAAGAATTTTTTAGTGCAATGAGGGAATGAAGATTTTTGTCTCAAAGACAAAAAAAAATTAACTTCAAAATAGCCCTTGACTCTCCCAGGTAATTCTAAAGGTGAAATTAAAATGTGAATTTGGTTTCATTTCACAGAAATTAAGTTGATTATAGTTATTAACTTATAAAATACATGTGTAAATAACACATTCAGTTATTATGTGAAGTTTATATGAAATAATTCATATATGAATTATATACCTCCGGTATTGCGGAGGTCACGGGTTTGAATCCCGTTGAAGCCCTGATTTTTTCAGGCTTTTTCTTTCCAATTGCTTAAATTGGAAAATTTACTGCGATGATCATTCTTCACTTACATTCAGTTATTTTTGTGACACCCAATATCAGTAGTAATGATGAAAACGGCTGAAGTGTTCTTCCTAAATAAGCTTAACGATTATTCGTAAATTAATAATTGTTTTAAAATTTATGCTGTGTCATGCAACATACAAACTCATCAAAATCTTTTTGACTATTCTGTCATATGTATTACATCACGAGTTGGCTTAAAAAGCATTTTGAATTTGAGTAGTTTTGGTTATTACTTCATGATTTGGGATATGTCATGCAGCAAGCTAACTGTAACCACAAGACTGAACACAATGTGGAGCTCATATATACCCGCTAATCACTTAAACATGTTTCTTTAGTGGAACAAGACAAGCTTCAAGCTGAAAATGGTGAAAGACCTCAATTTGTACTGTGCAAAAGTTGACTGCTCTGATGCTTTGAGGTAAGTGATGTTACTTAAAGCAACTAACTACTGTCCC
>Ga0099809_10193739_pt1 | contig 13117 bp, 5 predicted proteins | sample OrbTnscriptome_3_FD_81146 | JGI IMG/M metagenome (GOLD analysis project Ga0099809, IMG submission 81146) | Metatranscriptome of coral microbial communities from Puerto Morelos, Mexico - Orbicella T R C metatranscriptome (Eukaryote Community... | ecosystem: Host-associated > Invertebrates >...
AGGAATTTTAAAGTTTGTTTTGCTCTGTGATATTTTTACCAAGCACAAGTCTGATTTATCAAGAGAAGAAAGACAAGAAATAATTCAACACTGTAGAAAAAGGTTGCCTAGTTTTGTGGAGTTAGTGGAGAAGTTCTTGATCATATTTCAAGATGCTCTGTCTGGACTGAATGATTCTGAGAAGGAAGAAATGGCTGTGTGTCTTATTCCTGAGGTTTGCATCTTTAACAATAATTGTTCGCTGCATTTATGCATCATTGAAGCTTAATCTTAAGGTTTTCATAAGTATAGAAGAGGTCACATCTACAGTCATTTAAAGACATGCTTTCACTGAAGTGAATTTTAAATTACACTTATTTATCTAGTTCTGATTTTTGTATGTTGAGGGTGTTTGTTTTTTTCTTTCTTTCCAAAGATTGAGAAGATTTGGTCAAAATGCACTCAGCTTGGGAGTGATGCTAATATTGCTCTGGCAACAATAACTAGAAAAGCAGACAAAGATCACAAAACTAAGACCCACCTTCCAAAGATGGCAACGTCTTTAAGCAGAACACTCAGAAATGCAGTCCACTTGAGGGAAGTTATAACACTCAAGAGATTTCATGACAAGGTTTCATCGTCTCTTATGTTTCTCTTACAAAAAAGGGGAGATTTTAGTTCTCTGTCAGAAGAACAAAAACTGAGGTCTGTGGTGAAGACCATGGATAACATAATGCTAGAGGTACCAGAGCACATTCATACTCTTCATAAATTTCCAAGAATATTTGAAAAAAAGCTGCCGTGGAAGCAATGGAAGTATTTGTACAAAGAGTGGATGTCATTTGTGAGTCTGGGGTTAAGGAAAGTGTTAGCAAACAAAGACATTCTTGAGCCAGTTGTAGAACAAACCATCAGTCTAGTGCATGAAGAGGAATTCAACAGTCTTGCGAAAGAGCTTGGTTTCCTAAAGGAAAGTTGTAGTGATGGCAAAACAGAGTGCGTAACTCCACCAAAGAAGAGCAATGCTCGAGTGGAGTCTGTAATTACTTGTCCGCCCGGAGATAAGAGCCCCCTGGCACACTCGGTCATGCAGCTCTTGATATCTGGAGATCATGCTGACATGCGATTTATCTTAAACAAAACAGACTTATCTCATAATGCCACCTGTGCTGAATGCAAAAGAATCATTGAACAGAACTCTTTAGAGATTGCTGCGCACCGTGTGATTGTAGCGACTCGCTGTGATTGGTTTAGAAGAGCGCTGCTAAGTGGCATGAAGGAATCTATTGAAAGGCGGATCTTAGTTCCTGACACGAGTCCATGTTTATTCTACAAGTTTCTGGGTTACCTGTACAGCGGTATGCTGGATACGCGCAGCCTCAGTCTGGATGACGTCACAGAAATGCTAGCACTGAGTGATAAGTACGAGGTGGATTCTTTGAAAGAGAGTTGTGAAGAAACATTACGAAAAGATATCGACAATGACACGGTGCTCCTCTGTCTGGGCGTCGCTGAACAATTTTCTGTGTCCCGTTTAAAGGAAGAATGTTTCCGCTATATAACAGTGCATCCTGAAGTCATGGAATCAGAAATATTTGAAGAGCTTCCATGCCAATTGAAAAAGGAGATCACAGATAAAGTACAGCAAAACATGCCAAAGGCTGACCCGGTTATGGAGGAAGTCCTACAAGCCTTTGCTATGGGAAATTTAGAAGACTTTCCTGACGATCTGATTGTACACTGTTCCGATCATAGCATAGACGACAGCGATGATGACGATGACGAAATGCCACGTGGTAACAGTCAAGTTGAGCGATGCATTGAACAGCTCCGAGATGTCCTGGGCGACGCTGTGCCGCGGAGGGAACTGGTGCGAGTCACACTTGCCGCGGACTGTGATCCCAATAGGGCCCTTAACTTTTACTTCGCTTGACAAAAATCTAATCGGCTTGGCGAACTTCGTTTTCATGATTCCGTGGGAAAATTAACCTAGGACAGATGGCCAGTGGCCTTTTCTATAGCCATCAGTTTACCTTTTAGCCTACACGCTCCGAACAAACCATTCTTCAAGGTGTGTTGCTAAGTAACCGACATAATTTCATTCGGTTTTTTAGCGTTTAATCAACATTCAATATTTTGGCCAAGGGTTAGTGGAAATTTTGAAAAAGTTACGAGCTGTGAGTTCACTTTAACACAAAAGATTTACAATTACTGGTTAACTTCTGTTAAAGTAGTTTTACTCTTTCTTACAGCTTCATTCTTGAATTTCAGTAGAAAAATCTTTTGCTGCTAAGTAGCGCCTTTCAACCTCGTTCCCAGGGTCCAGTATCTTCCTCCCTCGAGAAAGTACAGAGAGGACCCTGAAAACGAGGTTGCGCGTCTTTCTCCTAACAAAGGTTTCAAGGAAAAATTTCCCAACTTTACTGAAGAAGAACAGAAGCTACTGATGATTATCAACATGTTGCTGCGTCTACGAATGTTGCCTATGCGAATTTAAAGCCAGCTTTTTAAGACATTGAGTGGGAGTTCTTCAGAGCAAAAATCACTTACGACATATTCTGTCTAATTATGACTGGTTGGTCGGTTAAAATTGATTAAAATTTTTGCTTTAATCATTGAAATTCACTGCCGTCATTGAATACAATTGTTGAAGTGCCATAGAGTGAAATGGAAAAAGCTTTTTGCATTTAGGCCGTAATTGCAGCTGAAGAGAATGTCGGGCAGCGTTTCTTGCCGGGTTATTGTTCAAAATTTCATTGGCAGTTCTTCAATGTTTTCTTCTTTGCCAAACGTTTGCAGGGTGTCGGGATGAGTTTTACGCCTGGATTGAACGAAAATCCTTTATGCCAGCTGACAAGTAGTGAGCATTTTAACTGAAAACTAAAAACTGTTTCAAAGACGATAACGTCCTTTCCGACAGCTGACAAAACGGCTTAACTGGCAAAAACACTCCGATGAATGTCTCTTTTCTACTAAGTGACATTTTAGTTTTCAAATTCGTCAGCTTCCCTTCGAATTATTAGACGAGGCGCTTTTTAAGAAAAACATGTAAAACGTCGACTATACATAAAAGAAATGCGTAGATATTTTCATCACCGTGGGAAACGACATCGGGTCGACTGAAATTTTTTTGTTGGCTTTAGCAAAGGGGCAATGGTTATTTATGAAGCTTAATTTTGAAATTGTAGTGTAACGAAAAGTTTAATATTAAATTGTGCAGAAGTCTAGTCGTATTTCCTGTCATACACCTAAGTGAAAATACTCTAATACACCGGGTATTTATTGATGTTATCGAGGTTATTTATCGTAACTGACAAAGCCTTAAACTATTCACCTGGTATTGTACAATAGTTGTATTATTCTTTACATCAACTGTGAGGAAAATTAGCATTTTAAAAACCTTCAGTCTCACATACAGTATTTCAAATTAACCCCAGAGAGGGCGAAATTGGTGTTCTCATTTTCACTTCACTCGCGCTGGTTAAAACGGCAATTTGCACTTATTAATTTTTTGCGCGTTTGAAAATTCACCGGTGTTGGATGTTGGATGACGGCCAATAAGTAGATTGATTTCACTGTACTGCCGAACCAAAGAAAAGGCACATGATGAGTTAGAAAGCGCTGATAAATAATTCATCTGTCCTAAAAAAAGGAGTTTTCAATTTCGCCGTTCAGTTGTACGGGTGGTTGCTATGTTATGCATAAACACAGTGGCCTCGTAAGTTCTATCAATTCCTTGCGTTCGCGCTTGAATAACAAGAAGGGCTACGACGAAGCAGAATTTATCATACTCAAGGCAAATGATGACGGGCACTCGAAAAATATAAATGAAGAGCTTTTAAAGATTTCATCGGAGTCCAAATGGGATGCGGAACATCAAAAACGCTGCAGGTGAATGCAGATGTCACTGAAGCTTCCAAAGTGAAGCAAGTTCATACAGAAGAGAATGGAAGTCGAGGCTTCAATCCACGGAGTGAAGGAACTGCACCGAACCAGTACGACTGCAATGAGGACGTGCATTTGACGAGAACTGAAAAAAAGACATCTGCCGGGCATATTAATCCGCCGCAACACAAAACCTTTGAGATCGGTGACAGCGTACACGTTCTTGGTTATGTTGGAGTTGTGAAGTTTGTTGGTGTCACTGAGTTAGGTGAAGGGGAGTGGATTGGCATTGAAATGCGGCGAGAACTTGAGCAAGGGAACGACGGATCTTACGAGGGACTTCAGTACTTTCCTTGTGCGCCCAAACGCGGTGTCTTTGCAAGACCTTCGGTGGTATTTCCTCATTGGGGTTCACAAGACAAGCCAGACAAAATCAACACTATTTCACCTGCTGTTCTTGCGCTTTTGCAAATTCGATTACGGCGCACACTTTCAGCAATTCGAAGGCGAAAGCTCCAGCTTCGCACGGATATCGAGAAGGCTGTGGATGTCCATGTTAAGGCAACACCGAGAAGCGAAACGGAGAGCGTCATTAAACTTAGCCACTATCTCACAGAGCCGTATGAAACCTTGACAAGCAAGGCCCTCGCTTGTTATCGATGGATAACAACCAACGTGCACTTTGATGTAGAGGGATACTTCGAAAGAGCGATCGAGAAACGCACCGATGCCGAAAGTGTGTTGCGGGACCGTGTTACATCAAGTGAAGGTTACGCAACCCTTTTTGAGGAGCTGTGCCGAGCGTCCAACGTCCCAGCTAGGAAGGTAAAGGGTTTTGCTAAAGGCTATGGCTACCAGATGAGGCAAAAGATTCCAGAACCGAACCACACATGGAACGTGATAAGAGTTAGCGGTGGAAAGTGGTTCATTTGTGACCCGACTTGGGGCGCTGGACAACTTGGAAAGGACATGATGTTTCACAGAGATCCCAATGTCCATCAATTCATGATTCCCCCTTCTGCTGCGATTACAAACCACTTCCCTGTCGAAGAGAAATGGCAGTTTTTGGATCACCCCATCACAAAGGAGGCCTTCGAGAGATTGGCTGTTCCTTCTGGACATCTGCGCATGATGAATGTAGAGCTGTGTAGCCATAGAGAGAGCATGTACACGGCATCGGACAGCGAGCAAATTGAAATGACATTTTACGCCACGGATAGCACTATCTTGAAAGGAGTATTGAAGAGCGATGTCGCAGGAAGAGAGAGAGCTACTCGACGGAACATGGTCCTTGCCGAGCCCGATCGTGAAAAAGACAAAGTCAAATTGACCGCTCAGTTTCCCTCCGCCGGGGAATTTTTCTTAGACGTTATGGTCCTGGTGGACTCCAGATGGGAACATGGGGTCCGATATTGCATTTATTCCACGGCTGGTGTTGGAGAGAGCAGAGGTGGATTTCCCACTGTAAGCCTGAATTTAAAGTCCCTGGGGTTTCGGTTGTATAGCCCTTTGACGAATATCGAAACCAAGCATGGAAAATGCAGTGTTGACGTGATTTGCTACAAAAAGCGGTTCAGCGGGCTCGCGGGAAAGTTAATGAAGACGTCGAGTGTGGGAACCAACCAAACGGAAGATGCTCATTTGTGCTGCAGTGAAAAAACTGAAAATGGTTTTCGTCTCAAAGTTCACCTGCCATGCAAAGGGGAATACAAGCTGAGCGTTTACGCTAAATATTACGATCACAGTAAACCAGACGAATTTCTATGCACATACTTTGTCACTTCCTACAAAGGAGTCGGCCCCATGGCTGGATTTCCTGTGGTTACAGAGAGGCTACGACTCTGGGGTCTAACTCTTTCAAGTCACTCGGAAAACATTTTCGCAGAAAATGGGCGCTCTTCTATCATCCTGAAAAACCCCAAAGGTGTTTTACTGTCAGCGCATCTCACGCTAAATGACAATGATCTTCATGGAATGTGTTCTGTGGAAAACATGGAAAATGAGTCCACAGTCCACGCACATGCTCCTGAAAGTGGCGTGTTTACGCTAAACATCTTCGGTCGTAAAGCCGCTGATGGGAAATCTGAATTCCTGTGTTCCTACGCTATCAAAGCTCTCAAAGGTGTAAGCGACAATCCAGGCTTTCCTCAAATCTCAGAACTGTTTAAGAAATGGCAGATAGAATTGATAGATCAACACGAGAATATTTTGTCGGAGAGCGGCCGAACATCATTGAAGCTTAAGACACCTGGAAGCGTCTTAATCCAAGCCACTCTCCATCAAAACGAAGAAAATCTCCCTCATGAACTGTGTTTTACCGAAAGGGAAGACTCTATCAGCAAAATATGCGTGCATTTGCCGACCGCCGGGTTGTACAAACTCAACATCTTCGGACGCGAGGGGCCCGGAGCCAAGGGACAGTTCCTATGTTCGTTCAGTTTGCTGGCGACGTCGGGATTCGGTGAAAACCCGGGATTCCCGCGGATCTCCGATGAGTTTCGGGCGTGGGGTCTCCGCCTGGAAAGCCACCGGCAGAACATCACTGTGTACGATGGTTCCGTGGCTATCACTTTCATTAATCCAAACGCTATCAAGCTCATTGTCTGTCTGTTAGACGAAAACGAGGTAACCCACGTCAAATCATGTTTGAGAACAGATCGAGCTGATGAGAGAGAGGTGATTTATTGTCAGCTTCCCAGTAAAGGGAAGTACAGATTGGACGTGTTTGGGAAAAACTCTGCAGATGCCAAGAAAAAACTGTTCTTGTGCAGTTACTCAATCTATTATTAGATCTACATGTTTAACCAGGGGGTACTCCCCGAAATTTTTAGTGGTATGGGGGTGCGCGTCTTTATTTCAGACCAAAACATGTAATTTTCAACACCCTATTTCAAACGTGTCCCAAACGTTGATATTCTATTACAGATCACTAGAATTAGTACACGTCTCTGATACATGAACTGAGTTAACCTGAAACCTGGACCTGGAATGGCTTCCTATGAGTACACATTCGGGAAGGCCTTCGAATTTTCCGATTTCAATGGATAAAATATTGTATTAGTTTCATCTTAACAACGTGCTGTCTCATACCAAAATGGTCAAAATTTATTCCCCTATTTCAGACCAAAACGGCCCTCCCTCTTTGGCTCCACACAGCTAAAAAGTTTGCATAAGGGAGTACTTCCTGGGGAGGAATATAATATGCGTGAAAACTGAATGGGTTTGTTTACTTTGCCAATGTTTTGATACCTCGCAGGACATTAAATATTTAGAACGTCGGCGAAAAAAATTCAATATAGTTCGCTAAGGGTTTTGCTAATTATGAACCCAAACTTTATTAATTCCACAAACACCGTACCCCGAAACCCTTCCAAAACGTCCACTTTCGGCTTTCTCGTTCATGCGCTTTGCATTTACACGACGTGTCGTAGAATTACTCAGAATCCTTGACGAATTCTGCGGCCTTTTCTTCAAACACAGTTTGTTCTCCTTGTGTGCATGTACCCACCTAATGAGTGTGTAATTACGACGTACGCGTAAGAACTCTGCGCTATGTATTTATATCGACTCAATACATTATAGCCTTACTGAACTAAGCTCACAAAAAAGCTTGTTAATGAGTTGTAATGAGCAAAGTAAGGGATAGCCATACATTTCAATTAAAAACTCTCATTACGAGTTTATTGAACAGGTGTAGCCATATGTTGATATCTCATTAATTTTTTCACTTTACAACTTATTTGCATAAAGTTGAAGATATGCTTCCCAGCGGTGTTGTTTTTCTTTCAAAACTCGACTAAAGAAATTTTATTTTTACCGAAACTGCCAAAGAACGCAGGATGACTGTTCGAAACAATAATGTTTTCTCACGCCACAACCGATTAAATTATTGAAAGGTTTTCTCAGTTTGAAATAACTGGAGCAAAACCAAAAGGAAAGACATCACATACCGAACCAACATAATTTATTAGCCAACAGAACTTGAAGCCAAGCGAAACATATAACAAATGGCAAGCACGGGAAAGCAATCATCCGATGGTAAGAGCGGGAAAACAGTGAACGATAGCAACCGCGTGAAAACGTGTAACCGGAAGCAAGCGCGGGAAATATGTAACCGATGCCAAGCGCGGAAGAAAACACATGTAACCGATGATGAGCGCTAGAAAACATGTAACTCCCGATGGCAAGTGCGAGAAAACATACACAGAAACGACAGGAAAACATGCAAGGCGAAACAAATCATCTTTGCACAGACTGCCTGGAGGTTATTTGTAAAAAGCGGTTTTCTGATTAATCAATCCACGAATCTTACCAATTTATCACGCAGAGGAAAGTCTCAGTCAAATAGGAACAAGCGTCCTTGAAAATCCACTCTCTTCTGCTTGCTTTCAATCAAGTAAATTCCAAACTGTTTAGTGTCAATAAATCACACTTAACTCGTATACAACACTTTGTATGTGCATAGAAACACTTGTTTTGTGCTGTCTATTGATAAATTCGTTCCAAAAACATTCAGTTTAAACTTTCCAGTATCTGGCAACTGGCACGTCGTCGTGGTCTTGTGGTCAGCGGTTTCCACCGGGCAAGAGTTGCCAATCTGCTTGTTATGCTCATCAAACAGCCATGACTTGATAGAAATATTGTTGGGATTATTAAACGTGACTGACACGTGACTATCACGTGAAACAATGTTCTCGACCTGATCCACCAATTCCAGTCCCCAGTCTTTGAACTCGTCCTTTAGGTACGGGAAGCCTGGGTTTGGACTAGCTGCCAACTCTGACTTGATCATGAATGTTGCTAGGTATTCGGTTTCTTTACTTCCGGTCTTTTTACCAAAAATGTTCAGCTGAAACACGCCGGCTTCTGGCGTGTGTACAAGAATCGTGCTTACACCGTCCTCTGCGGCCTTAGCGAAACACAAACTGTTATCGAGATTGTGGTTCCCCTCCGCTAAAGACCCAACAACAGATACATCATCTGGGATTTTCAGCTGGACAGACGCTCGGCCATCCGGGACATAGATGTTCTCTCTAGGCTCCTTGAGTTCCAGGCCCCAGGAGACAAACGTGTCGGACATTCTCGGGAAGCCTGGAATAGGCCCTACACCATAGAGTGCATTGATATAGTAGGTACAAACGTATGTATCTGAGTGGTCCTCATCAAAGTGCTTTGCGAAAATTTTCAGAGTGTATTCTCCCGCTAACGGGCAATGAACCTTGACCTGAAAGCCATTGTTCGTCTTCTCAGAGTAACAAAAAGAAAATCCTTGAAATTCCTTTTTAAGGCTTTTGTTTTTCCCTTCTAGTTCCAGCTGGCCGCTGATCCGGGAAATTTGGGAGTTGTAGTTGTGCAAAGAGATACAGGCTGTCCCATCTTGTGATACAATGTTCTCGAGCGGGTGATCCAGGTGAAACCCGGCTTCGTAAAACTCACTTCCCAACTGTGGGAATCCCCCTCGTTTTTCCGCCACTCCCTTGTTGGTGTGGATAACGTACTCTACTCCGTGATGCCATTTATTAGCCGAGACTTCGTCCCTTACGTACAAATTCAACTTGTATTTGCCGGGGGCTGGGAACTGTGCTTTTAATTTGACTTGGTTCAGCCCAGATGGAAGGACCTGGGTCCACTTTCGTCCTTCGTGTTCTTTGCAAGAAAGGTTCTTCAGATCGCCTCGCAGTATCTTGAGGGAAGGAGAGTAGAACATCATTTCTATATTATCTGCATCACTAATATCGTAGATGCTTTCCTTGTGGCTGAGCACTTCAATTCCCATCTGGTGAATTCTTCCGGAAGGCACAACCAACCTCTCAAACTCCTCCTTGCTGATTGGTTTGTCGAGAAGTTGCCATTGTTCGTCAGCAGGGTAATGGCTGCAGATGGCGTACTCAGGGTCCATAAGGAACATGGCCACGTCCGGGCTCCGGTGGAACATCAAATCAGCTCCTAGGTAACCAGCTCCCCAAGTGGGCTCGCTAATGAACCACTCTCCATTGACTTGAACGCCATTCCACGCATGATTTTGGTCTTTAATCCGCTGGCTTGGTTCAAATCCATAACCCTTGGCATAGCCCTCGATAGAATGCACTTGTAATCCGGCAACTTTACCGAGGGCTTCAAACAGACTCGCATAACCAGCGCATACCGATGTTTTATGCCGCAATACACTGGCTGCATCGTTGCTCTTTTTCTCCGCCCTTCCAAAAAACCCATCGACGTCATAAGCTACGTTAAAGCTCAACCAGCGGAAGATTGCATAAGCTTTATTCCTGTCGCCTTGCCAGGGGCTCGTCAAGTACTCGCTCAGTACCTCCACGCTTTCGGTTTTCTCCTCCGGTGTCGACAACACGTGTGCGTCAATCTGCTTCTCGATTCCCGTCCGCTGCTGAAATCTCGCGAGTCGAATCCTGGCAAGATAACGGCGCATGCTAGTCTGAATAAAAGCGATTGTCCGAGGAGAAATACTTGCCGCTTCGTTGATGGCATCCACGTCTGTGTGTGGAAAGACAGTGGACGCTCGGGCAAACATGCCTCGCTGGGCCTTGCAAGTAAAATACCGAACACCGTGAAATACTCCATCATTTCCTTGAGGATGTCGACGGTCTAACTCAATTCCTATCCACTCACCGTCCCCAAAATTGTCAAGACTGCCGATAAACTTGACGCTACCTGTGTATCCCGAAACATGTACTCGGTCGCCTAGAGAAAATTTCTTTTCGCTGCTTTCAGTTAAGTTGGCTTCATGAGCGATGATTCGCGGCTTGTCTTCAAGTGGAGTCGGTTTTGAATCAACGTTGTCATTCGTATCTCGAACGACGGGTTTATTGTGGTCCACATTCGTGACTACGACGGCAGTTTCAACAGATTTTGATGATCCGCACCCCATGATTGCCAGAGGAGGACAAATATTTCGTTTTCTCGCTTAAGTACACTTATTCACTGGCTGGTGAATTTGATTTATTTATGCACCCATATGACAAAGACTTGCAAGGCAGCACGTTGCGTTGCCAACAACAAATGCTTTTGATATGGTAATCAGTCTGATATCAAATAAATCATAAGTAATCTCTTTAAGTAGCTTGTACCAATAACACAAAGCGTTCTACATAAAAAAGACTTCTTAAAAACAGTTCAAAATCACCTGCCGACAATTAATTGCTGCTTTTCGGGCAAAACAAGAAGGACCTTCATCATTGTAACAACAATAGAGAACGAAAGCTTAAGCTGCTTTTAGTTGTGAATAAATTATGAGGTTACTTTCCGTGCAATCAGACCATTCAGTAGGTGTATCTAACCATATTTGTTTGGAAGAAAACATCCCTTTTTTTTCCTTTTCAGAGTTACTGTCTCTTTCAACGAGAACCATTAACTTTACGATAAGAGTACATAACAAATAGCACCTCTTTCATCAGGTTAATGACAAATCCAAAATTAATTGTTGTCATTCAGTAATGTATAGCCAAACTAAACATTTTGAACACTACTGACAGCCTGAAGCTTCATTTTTGAAAGCACGATTGCTTGATTATTCTAGTTTTTCCCTTTTCTTTCATTGTAGTGCCATGTAAAAGTTGTTTTAACTTTAAGTTACAAGAATCTAATTAGTTTTTTCATTAGCAAAGAGCTGATTATTCTTCAATTTAACCAAACGCATCGTCCAGAACATAACTTTATTCTAAAAGGAGAACATTTTATTCCTGTATACCTTTACAAGCAAACTGGAGCAACTATTTCAAACTTCAACCTCACCTTTTGATTATTGCTTGTGATAAATTCGTTATCAAAAGTTGTTTATAATCGTCCGCAATTACTCTAATTCAATGTTTACCGAAAAAACAAACGTGCAATAAACAAGCAATCACCTTGGCAATGACGTAAATATTTTTCAGGGTAACAATACAGCTTGCTAAAAAAGTTACAGGTAATAATGGGTCAGCCCGGGGATGGCTATCATCAAAGGCACTTTTATCTTTCAAGTTTTTAATCTTTTTAATCTTAATTTTTAATCTTTCGTTGTTACATGTAATCTTTTAATATCATGGGTGACTAATTACTCCTTAATTTTGGTGCGAAATTTCAGCGTTAATTTATAACTTCACAAGTAAAATTACAAAATCGCCATAGCAACGTTTGGAGCGAAATTTCTCGCTTCATAGACGAGTCAGGGACTGTAAGCGTAATTTGTCACCTATGATATATCAACTGATATACTCGTGAAATTAGAAATGATTTCACTTACTTTTTGTCAAAATTACAATAGTTTCCCTCTTCTTAATGAAATTATTAGAAATTCGACAAAACGTAGGTGAAATTATTTCCTAATTTCACTCGTCACCATTTGATTACCCATACTTATATATCTTGTTTATACCCTGCTGTGTGACAATTCAAATTGAGTCGTAGGACTATCACGAGGCACTATTTTGTATTCTGTAAAAGGAGATTCTCTATAGCGTTTGAGTCTATGACTGGAATCCTGGTGTGTGACCATTTAAATGAACGATACTTTTTTTTCTCATGTGGTATTGTAGATTTTGCTGTACAAGGTAGCTCTAACTTTAAAATCTGTGGATGAAACCCTGAGTGTGACCATTTAAATATAATGAAAGCTATTGAGCAGAATTTTCATGTGGTACTGTTTATTATGCTGTACAGGGTGTTTCTAACTTTTTAGGGCTGTAGATAAACCTTAGTGTGAACATTCAAATAACTAATTGCAAGGTACTTTCATGTGGTACTGTTTATTATGCTTTACAAGCTGGTTCTAACTTTTAAGTCTGTGGATGAAACCCTAATGTGTGACCATTCAAATGAAAGCTATTGAGCAGCACCTTCATGTGGTACTATTAATTTTGCTGTACAAAGTGGTTCTAACGTTTAAGTACTTAGAGCTTTGAACTGTCATTAATCAGAATTTTACACAAAGGTTTAAGAGTCTATCTTAAGTCATCAAAACACTAACGAGATTATGAAAGCTTTGAGATTGATTACATGACTGTACTTACAACCAGAAACAAAGGAAGGCAAAAGCGAAAATATCAGTTTGAGTTCTACATGATAGAGCTGGGCTCCAAATAAATTAAAGTACTTCAAACGCCATCTCTCCAGATAAGATTGGAAACAGTTGACTTGAACCAAAACAAAAATAACACTGCTATGTCAATGTCTTCATCTGTTCAACTTTCTCATTGTAAAGATTGTGGAATTCTTTTGCCAAGTAGTAAAATGGTGCCTCCACGTTCTCGTGATCTTT
>Ga0099809_10248317_pt1 | contig 12818 bp, 10 predicted proteins | sample OrbTnscriptome_3_FD_81146 | JGI IMG/M metagenome (GOLD analysis project Ga0099809, IMG submission 81146) | Metatranscriptome of coral microbial communities from Puerto Morelos, Mexico - Orbicella T R C metatranscriptome (Eukaryote Community... | ecosystem: Host-associated > Invertebrates >...
TCATGTCACAAAGGTTGGGGAACATCTGTCATCATTGGAGTAGCTGGAGCAGGACAGGAGATTTCTACCCGACCATTCCAGCTTGTTACTGGACGAACCTGGAAAGGAACAGCATTCGGAGGTAACACTAGTCCCTCTTTCACTTAGTCCATCGTGCACGACGCAAAACGAAATTGTGAGAAAAAATGGCCACCCGAAATCCTGGGGGTGAGGAGCATGCAAAAGGACGAACTACTGCCTAAGCCAGGGAGTTTGAACTTTCCTGGCTGAGTGATTTTTCAGTGTAGGATTTCTTATCTTGACGTCCTCTTATGATTGCCTGTTGTCAATAACCCCAGGAGATATCCTGAATAAAATTGCTCTACTCTACTCTTCAGGCAGCAAGGCAAAAACATGCCGTGAGGAATATACCTTCATTCAGTGTTCGTTCAGCAAAACTGCAAAAGAAGTTTTAAAAAGAAGACAGTGAAGGGGGCATCTTGTAGTGATTTTCCCTGCGTCTGTAGGTGTAAATCTAAAAGTTATTGCAAAAATTTCAAATACAGAGTTTCAACTGAGAATTTTCATTATGTATTTGACATAGGAGATCATCCAACTGCAGTGACATGTTTGCTGATAGCAGCAGAAAGTTTCAGGTGAATGTCTTGTTTCAAGTGAAAGTCTGGTTCAATCTTTCACATTGATGGCAAAACGACCAAGCTCAGTGAATTCATGTTCACTGAATTGTTCTTGGACCATGCTGTTGAGAGGCAGCAAAATCACTAACACACTCTCATTCTGGTTTGAGGCGGAAAGCTTTGCCAAACAAAACACCTGATAAATTTAGTTCTTTCCAAAGCGTGTTGTCAGAATCGCAATAACACCATGGCTTGCAAAGCACGATTCCAACGCTTCGATTTGCTTATTTTCCAAAGCTTTCTATTGTCGAAAAGTGTGATAAACATTCCTGCAAGACATTGCACATATCTCAAATATCGACAATGCGTTGTTAATGTTCCTAACATAAGCCAGTCATATTTTTGCATTATCAGAGCTACGCATAATTCAAACTTATAAGTAATTGAGGCTTGACTTTTGCAACAAAGTTTTCATAGCTATTGCTATCCTTGAGAAAGTCGGAGATGTGATGCTGAAATTCCACTTAGTTGTCCAGAAGGTTATCAAAGGCAAATTCTGCTGCACCTATTGCCACAGATTGAGTGCTATGAGAGGTTCCTGAGTACAGATCCTGCAACATTGTTTTTTTTTAAATGCAACTTTATTACAAACACCTACGAGATACATCATGAGATAACACAAAGACATAAGTTACAAAAATAGTACTTACTGTATACATTTAAGATGTATCACTATATTTACATTTATGCACTTCGTGCATTACATCATTTATAAACAAAGTAGTGAATAAAGATGGTGAATTTTTAAGCCTGGTAATGAAATGTGAAAAGTGAACTGATCAACATGACACAAGCATCAGACAAAGAAAAAGTCTGAGTACCACACAGGAATCAAGCCCATGACCTTCCAAACACCGGCAGGCACTCTATCCACTGAGCTACAAGAACTCATGGAGAACAAGGTCATTTAACTGAGTTCATGTGTGCTACTGTCAGCACTGTTGAAGTCATCATGAGTGTGATCAGTGAATAAAGATGGTGAATTTTAAGCTTGGTAATGAAATGTGAAAAGTGAACTGATTGACAAGACACGAGCATTGGAAAAAGAAAAAATCTGAGTCACTGAAAGGACTCTAACCCATGACCTCCCGAATACCAGGTGGGTGCTCTATCCACTGAGCTATGAGAACTCATGGAGAGCAAGGTCATTTAACTGAGTTCATATGCGGCAGGCATCCTGCATACTGCTAGGATCAGCATTGTTGAAGTCATTGTGAGTGTGATAGGTGAATAAAGATGGTGAATTTTAAGCTTGGTAATGAAATGTGAAAAGTGAACTGATCAGCATAACACGAGCATGGGACAAGGAAAAAATATGAGTCCCCAACAAGAATCGAACACATGACCAGCCAAACACAGACGGGTGTTCTATCCATTTGGAAAGGAAGTGCTCACTTTGATGTAGAGAGAATTTCTGGTTCAATCATGTGGTGTTCGACTAAAAAGCAGGTTACAATTATAATTCTAAGAAAAGGTGACAAACAAAATCAAAAAGATAAAGAAAAACAACTTACAGATAGATGAACTAAACTGAAACTTGACACAATTGCTGCATGATATAATATATACTGAACAAAAATCTTGCACAATGAATCACATGTATTTTACATGTATATATTTTAATTTATGTATTTTAATGTTGTAGTATACATGACCCCACAAGCCTTGTAGCTTTGGTTCTTATCATGTAGAAATAAAGGCTTTATGTGTATATGTTTATGTTATGATCGACAAGTTAAATTTTAAATCAAGTTTAATGTACTTAGGGGAAATGTCACGCACCTTTGAATCCTACCTACCAGCGCCTTAATGCGAACTGAAAGCATTTAAACTTAGTTGAGTGATTCAAATGGAAAAACTTGGGTAATACATTGTGACTAAATCCATTCAAAATGGTTCATCACAATCAAGTCAATGAAGAAACAACTGTTCTCTGACGTTACAAGCAAACTTCTTGGTTGAGGACATAGACTGCGAGCAGTCTCTCAAGTTTTCTACCATGAGTACAATGTCTCCAGTTTAAAACAATGCCCTTATCTTTGCAGTGACTGCCTTTTCACTTATACAATTAAACTCCCAGATACTGACTTTTAAAAACAGTCTCCAACCAAATGGAATAAAACTAAACATAAGCTCACAAGTACGCAATGCGGACCTATGTTTTGTTTAGTAACCAAACATCTTCCCAGTAAAGACGATCAGAAAACAAGAGCAAGAGCAAGCGAAATGTGCAAATTTTGTTCTCTGTTACCATGGTTTTTCGATGAAAGTTTGCTCAAAAGTTCAATTGGAATTTCACGGCCTGTTGAGCAATAATTCGCTAGAACAAAGGATGATATTTCTTCAAATTTTCAATAAGTTAACGAAAAATTGTGAGCACTAACAGTAAGTCACCAATAATAATTTTGCAACTTGCTAAACCACAGTTCGTCAGCATCCATGCAATTTTCAATTTCCGTGTAATTTGAAATTAATGGTATTTGTTTTATTGCATATGCGAGAAGTTCAGTGCAAATAATGAAAAGATATGGTGACAGGGGATCGCCCTGTCTAACACCTCTCGAGACCAAAAAAGAATTTGAGCAGTGGCCATTGTATATGGAATAGAGATATTAAAATTAATAAAAGGTTTTATCCCACTGTCTTATGGACTAACCAAATTAAAAAACTTTAACGCTTCATCCAGAAAGTTTCATTTCACTGAATCGAACGCTTTCTCTAAATCAATTAATAGCAGTAAGCCCTGTTGGTTATAAGAATTTAGTTTATCTATAATATCGTAAATCAGCGTAGTATTTTTTGCTATGGACCTTTTTTAAGAAAGCCTTTTTGGGTGTGTGATATGATGGTTGGGAGAACTTTCTTAATACGATTTGCAGTGACAGCTGAAACTATTTTATAATCGACCCCAAGTAGGGACACTGGTGTCCAATTTTTAAATAAAACTTTGATTTGTTTGGTTCAGGTAAGGTAGCTATGAGTGCACTTCTCTGAGTGACCTACATTTCACCCAAGCTGTAGGAGAAATCAATTGACCATACAAAAATTAATAATGGTTGAGGTCCTTCCAAAAAAAATTTATAAAATTCCGCAGTAAAACCATCCACCCTAGGGCTTTTTCCATCACCCATAACCTTCAGGGCATCTAAACATTCTTTAGCAGAAATAAAACCCTTGCAAGAGTCATCTTCTTTAGGAGACAACTTTGTCCTTGTATTATCATGGTTGAAGAAGTTGACAAACGATCTGCCCTAAGTTGAGTTTTCTTTTAGGTGTAATGCCCCTCAAAAAAATACTCCTGTTCCCTAATTATGTCCTTTTAGTCTGTGATTTCGGTAGCATCCTCCAAAACAAGCTTAGGAATTAATTTGATAGTATAATGGCCTTTCTCCAGATTTAGAGAGTATTTGCCAGTAGTGTTTGTTGCTGCCAAAGGGTGAATCCTTCCTTGGCCACATACAGCAACAGATTCCAAATGCCCAAACAAGAAGAGGTTTGAACTAAGAAACAACAAAAAATACAAACTTACAAGAATAGTGTAGAAATGTACCACTGAAAAGCGACTTAAAGCGAAATGCAGTGAATGAAATAACTCAAAACTTACATTGTACTGGTGCTGTCAGACGCGAAAGGGCAACTTTATATAGGTTATTACACTAAATGTATTCTCGTTGAGGTCAACGGTGAAACTAAAAACTGCAGCATGTGTGAAAACTAAACAAACTGGAAAATTAAACAAGATGCAAATTACATGAAACGTGCAGGAAAGTAACACAAAATGAATTCCCAAAGGAACATTAATGAAACTAAATAAAAGAGAGTGCTAGATTCTACATCCTGGCCCCTGATGGGAGATTATATACTGAGCAAGTCACTTACATCCAATAACTTACAATTAACAATTGCTGAACCTTATGTATCAGTACATTCTAAGAAGCATGCTTAGCAAACAAAGCTAACTGAAGGCTAAGTATAAATCAACTAAATGTCTCTTACTTCTCAGTGTCCACGTTTCCTGTGCTTGGACATTCGTTTTCAACCAAAAGGCAGAGCTTGTTGACAGGCCTTTCGTAAACAGCTGTCTTGATGAGCACTTTCACCTGGCGGCCAGTAATTGCGATGCAACTCAGATGCGGCCAGAACAATATCACCAACAGCCAAGTTCCTCTTTGGGTGCACCGACTTTTGTCTAAGTTGCATAAGGGGAAGGTACTCCTTGCTCCATCTCTTCCAGAAGATGTCCCCGAAATATTGTACTTCCTTGCATCGACGATGCAACAGAGAATCTTCCCTCTTGAATAAACTGGGGGGTAAGGTGACTTCCGATTTGAGCAACAACAGGTGGTTGGGCATCAAGGGGTTAATTGTTTGGATCACCAGACATGGTAGTTATGGGTTGGCTGTTCATGATACTCTCAACTTCACACTTAAGGTGGCCAGACTTTCATCATCCGTAATTTGCTCGTAGGGCTTGTAGAATCTTCTGAACAGTTCAGATGCATCTCTCCCAAATACCTCCAAAGTGAGAACCACACGGAGGGCTGAAGAACCAGTTGATGTTATTTCTGTGACAAGGAATTGTGTAACTTTTCCTGATTCTAATCTGAAATAGCGTCACACACCTCCTTCTCACCTCAGACTCTTAGATTCTCAGATTTCCTTCACTTGGCATCTTATTGCAATGAAACGTCACAAAGTCAATAGGAAAGAGTCTATGCTTGAGCCATGTGCAATTTCGAGGTGCACGGCACAGATTGCTAGACATGTGAAGATCACACCATATCTCTTTACAAGTATCTGCCCACGACGGACTTGGAATGGGCCAAAAAAATTCTCACCTACTGATGTAATAGGTGGCTTCTCAGCCAGCATGCGACGTTCTGTTAAATTGGCCATCTTCTGTTGGCAAAGTGGTGCCTGGCAACGATGGCAGCTGACACACTTCTAGAACACTTCCTCACATTTGAACTTCCTTGGGTGATCCAGAATTTCCGTCTAACTGAGGCTAGGATGTGCTCTCTACCGGAATGGCCACATGCCCTGTGGTAATCGCCGATAATCACTTGGGTAACATGATCTTCTTTCGGAAGAATAATCTGGTGCTTTGACTCCATGGGTAATGATGCTTTGTGCAGCCGACCACCAATGTGCAATTCCCAATGCCCATCAATGACAATTGGATCAAGCTTATACAGGTGACTACTCTTCTTAAGGTTACTTCAAACCTTCGCAGGTGTCCTCCAGAAAAAAATTCATACGCACGCTGTTTTGAAGGAAACCCCCACAAACTATATATCAATAGAAAGGTTATAAAATGTAGAATTCAATAAAATTATGTTTTGTTTTGGATTTTGCTTTCCAAAGGTGGCAGAGGCCATCAACTCCAAAATGACTGACTGACATTCCAGCGAATTAATCGGGTATCAAATGCGATCGTTCATGCAAAATAACTGTGCAGAGTTAATCACAAAGCATCAATCTCCAAAAACATGTCAGCATTTTCTTTTATTTCTATTGGTTATCTTTTTATAGATCTGTTAAGTTCAACTATCGAGAAATTCGCGTAACCTGTTGAGTTAAAAGCTGCCACGAGGAAAGTATTTAAAATAAAGGAATTCGCCAACACATTTTTGTTCCATATCTATCAGTGAATGTTCTGACCAAATTTCATGGAAAACCGTCAAATCTGCATACCCTATTAATTCATTTAAAGAGAAGTGATTCTCTCAAAAAATGAGTGCAAGTTTTCGCCTTCTAAAGATTTATAAACAGATCACGCCTTCACAGAGGAATGTGTCAACTTGAAAAGCCACAAGGCAATGAAATAACAGAACCCCTAGCATTCACAGTATGCAAACTTGAGCTTCGCGGGAAAGCAATAAGGTCACAGTCACGTTCTAGGCGCACACGTTTTAGCCGTGGTCAACTATGGGCAAAATGAAAGGAAAGCGACGTACTTCGCCAAAACAAAAACAAACCAAGGAGCGAGTGCCGCAGCGCAGGCTCAAGGAGGCACTCGTTATGGACATAAGATCTCTTGGGTAAGTTTTTTTTTCTATCTAGATGAAATTCATTGGTCTTTTCTTTTTTGGTCTTGGCTTTGTTTTGCTTTTTATCCACAGACTTTTCTCCTTTCTGGAGCATTTCATGTCGACGAAAGGATTTGGTTTCGAATGCGTGACCACAGTTGAGTGTAAACAAAAAATGCTAATGGGATGAAATAGGATCTCCCAGATGAAGCTATTTGCTGCAAAAAGGTCGCTGGGGAGTCAATGGCTTAAAGGATTATGACACCTTGTCGGTTTATCAACTTTTGTTAAAAAATCTCTTTCTCAATAGCTTGTGCACGTTTTAATATTTTACGTACATTTTTTCGGGAAATGATACCTTAACTGACGAACTTTAATTTTCGTGACAAAAAAAAATTCAAACAAAGTAGCCCCGCAAAGGTTTGAAGTAACCTTAACTGGTTTTTCGGGATGGTTGAACTCCTCGGGGAAGGCTCTTCTCTGTACATGCTTCAGAATTTCTCTCTCTGCTCTCTTGATCTCTTCAAGGGTGATGTATTTTGGAACATCGCAGTTTAAGGGATGGATCATTACAAAAGTGATGGGAAAGGGGGAAAAGCAAAAAAAAATTCATGCAAGGGAGGGTGCAAAGGAGAAGTGAAGAAAAAAATTCCTGCAGAGTGAATTGTACACTCGACCTTACAAATTGTACTCGCCTGAAGGGCACCTTGGCAGCCACTTTATACAGCAGTTTTAATTTCTTGGTCCTGGTTTTCTCTACAATTAGGAAAACAGACATTTTTCCATTTCAAGGCTGATACATTTTGTGTGCAACCTCATGGACACTGCTAGCCAAACATCCTTGCAGAAAAACCCTTACAGATAACCATGGTTTAAAAGTGATTTTAAACAAAATTAATGTGCTATAAACAGCCATCCTACTTGATTCGTTTGCAATTAAGGAGGCGCATACTGTGTTTTAAAAGCCTTGACATATATAGGAGTGATTTCACAACAGACATGATGATTGTGGACACAGATGTGCACATCCCATCCTGTGTACAGCTCCCCCTCCCCTCCAAAAAAAAAATCGGGAAGGAGCATCTGTGATTTACCATTGATAGTCGTGTAATAATTTTGCATTGAATTACTTATTATTTATTATTAATTATTGAAAGTGATTCACGCTGACCAAAACCTTGAGGCTGATATTTCTGTAGAGGTCAATTTTGAAAATGGTGGTCGATGCGAGGGATCTCCATTGTGCTTTGCAGGGAGTTTTCAGCATTTTTGAAATTCCTTCGCTTTACAGCAAGCAAGGAAAATGCTTAGAAGCACTTTTGAAAGGAAAGGACATATATGCAAGTCATCCAACCGGGTACGGAAAGTCTTTAATCTTCTGTGCAGCCCTGATTGTCATTGATGAGCTGTTCTCACAACCACGTGGATCAGTAAAATAATTGTTATTTCACCTCTAAGAATGCTAATGGAAGACCAGGTATCATATTTGCGGTCTTTAGGATTATTAGCAATTGCTCTTCACGATGAGCAATCAGAAGAACGACTAAAGGAAGTAGAGAAAGGAACATTCACTTACTTGTTTGCATCACCGGAGAAAATGGCATAAGCTTCATTTAACTGAACACCATTGGAAGTTTCTGGTGGTGATAACTGTTGATGAAGCCCATCGTATAAGCCAGTGGGGTCTTCCTGGATCTTCCTCAAAGTGCACAGTTGTCCTTTTCTGAATTTGGTAAGGAAACCTGGGAGAATTCAAGTCGCTAACCACAAGTAATGCCCTCTCTATCATTCTGACGACCACCACTTCACTGTCAACTAAAAGAGACATTTTCAGGGCTTTGAATTTAAACCAGTCTTCATCCTTCATCATGAAACACAGTCCAGAAAGGCCCAATGTGCAATTCGGTGTGTGTTGTTTGGATGAAAACTCTCCTGTTTCTTCAATATTTAGTACTTTAATAGATGAGCTTAGAAGCAAAAACATGTCCTATGAAACGTGACCGTTCACAGGAAAACATACTTTAATGCTTATCCATTAGATGGCTGAAACCGTCAACCATCCATTAGTTACCCGTTGGAAAATTTTCTCATAAACATTAGAGGCGTTAATCTAACCATTAGCAGTAAAAGTCAAAAGGTTAGAGGGAAGAGTGCAAGCGTTAGCTGTTAACATGTATTCTTTAGCCATTAGCATCATACCATTAGAACGAAAAGCCTAACACTGCAGAGCCATTAGAAAAAATTAACATCCATTCAACAGTAATGTAACTGTTTACTATCTGTTAGAATGGCCTAGCAAAGGTTAGAAGTAAAGAAATCCATGTATTGCAAGATGTGAGCTATGTCTTGCCCTGAAGTCGCCTTTGTAAGCTACAGTGCAAATGCATGATAATGAGGTATTAAAGTAAGCAAGCGGAACGAGCAAGTGCCGGGGATAGTCTCGTTTGTATTATGGAGACTAACCGAGCGATGTACTTGAGGAGGGAATAAGATGAGTGAGTTAATTCCGGGTTTACTTTATCAATAATGCTTTCACGAAAAAACGTACGTTTGAAACATAAACTTGTTTACAGTGTAATTCGTTGCAAAAAGCAATAGCCAAATGCTGGCAGGATTTTTTTATGACTATTTTGATAGGCTGGGATGTACAATTAAGGACTTCCACTGAAAATGACAAAACGCTTGTAGAACTTTGGAGCCATCCACATTCAGTATGAAATTTGCATTAGGTTGTTTACTGTGTAATTCAAGAGACTGCTGTAGGCTCAAAACTTTTTAGTTCTGGCAGAATGTTTACAGTGTAGTTCGTTCCAAAAAGCAATTGCAGTGGGATGTTTTTATGACTATTTTGATATGCTGGGATGCACAACTAAGGACTTCTGCTGAAGATGACAAAATGCTCGTAGTGAACTTTGGGGTCGTCCACATTGAGTATGAAATTTACAGTGTAATTCAAGAGACTGGTTTCAAAACTTTTTAATTCCGGGGAAATGTTTTAACAACTATTTTGACACGCTGTTGACTTTGACTATCAGAACCAACACTTTATCAAGGAATCAATGAAGCAAGCTTTGTCACGTCAGGTCGCAACAAATGCTAAACTGACACATCCAGCATGAACCATTGCATTGCAATGCATTGTGCTACAAAGTGATTATGGAATTCATGCCGATACAAAATTTATTAGTCATGATTTGGCTTTTTCGCTCGCTAGCATCTTACTAACATCGGACGTTATTCAGCACTACGGGCCCGTGTCTCGACGAATTTAGTGCTTGTTTTGAGTAGTGTTTATTTCACAGCTATGAATGTAATTGGCATTAAATTTTCGTGGGGATATTGACCTTTTCCTGTAGCAATTTATAACTGTTCTTTCACTGTACAGTATGCATCACACCAATTGCTAACGCTCAAGCAGATCAGTTGCAAGCGTTAGGGCACTTGCGCAGTTATCCATTAGATTTTTTTCTCGGATGTTAAACGGTTGTCGATCATTTTCATGAGCCATTAGGCTGGATTGCTAAGCCGTTAGACCTTTAGGGCAAAGCATTAGAACATTGTAATGAGACGTTAGAATGTTAGCTCAAAGCGTTAGAACACTTTGAAGGCCGTTAACTATCCATTAGTTATCTGTTAGTTTTTAGCCATTTAATGGATAAGCGTTGAAGTATGTTTTCCTGTGAATAGTCACAAATGTTCTGCCAAACACGCAAGCAGTGCGCTTTGGTATACTCAGCATTTAAAGAAGGTCTCGGAGATGATTTTTATGTCAATAAACACCCTGACAGTAAGAAGAGAATGGTGGAAATGTTTCATGCTGGAACACCTGAGGCTCTGAAAAAGCCACATTCTTTGTAACATGTCTCAACCTAATGGCGACATTTGAATAGTAGCCTGTACTGTTGCATTTGGAATGGGGGTTGATTGTAAAGAAGTTCATCGTGTCGTCCATTGTGGCCTTGCTAAAAAACCTTGAATGTTATGTCCAGGAGTATGGAAGGGCTGGTAGAGATGGACAGCCAAGTTCATGCCTTTTATTGATGGGCTACTTGGTGCACATTGCATGTATGACATCAAGGATTTTGTTGCTAATAATGCTGACTGTAGGCATACTTACCTTTACAGTCATTTTCCAGGGAAATTTACTTCCTCTGTGTGAGGTCACAAGTGCTGTGACACACGTGCTAAAGCATGTGGATGTCAACAAGAAATTTGCAAGGAACCTGCTATACTAGTTCTGGTTGGTACGGTAGATGAAAACCTGTCTTGAATCCGTTCATTCAGTTGAAGAAAATGACAAGGTACACCTCAGGACTGAAGTGTTCAACTGCATGAAAAACTTGCTTCTTCAAAATACTTCAGGGGCTGTGGCTTCTGTAAACATGATGCATGAATTCATCCCACTGCAAATCAAGCAAGTTCTGGATAATTGTAACAAAATTAAGACACTACAGCATGTAGAAACTTTTGTTGAAGTTTGGAGAACAGAATGCAACAGAGCAATTTTAAGTGCAATTCACCAGGTCTTTGGTGATGTTCACAGTGGCAAATTGGAGGCACCAGAGAGTGAAGACAAGTACACGAAGAAATTTGCTTAGGTATTGGCAGACATCAGCGGTGACTCTGAACTGTGTCAGCTGTTAAGTGAAAGTGACTTGCTTAATGTAGGTGTTTATATGGAAGACATTGATCAGTCAGGTAATGAGGAAGTAAACATGAGCGATGTGATTGCCAATCTTTTTAAACAATAGCTAATTGTAAACATCATTAGAGACCAAGGGGCACCCAATTGCAAAATGTTTTCCAAAAACACCTTTCAAGAGGAAGGGGGTCATGTCTGCTTCAAATGTTAGTGACTGCCCTGAGTAAGTACATAAGTACAATCCAATTCTTCATGTTAACTTTCTAGCGATAATATCCCATGCTAGTGTTGCCTCTGAGTCTCTGAGGATGAATGGCAATTGCCTCATTAAGTAAGACTATCTTTGGGATAGTCAAATCCTTGCTAACATCTGTCAATGAAATTTCCACCTTCACTTGATTGGTTTTAGAAGCTTTTCCTGTACAATTACATGTGTAAATGTAATAAATTATCATCTTTCATGAACGTACATTGTAAGTGACAGGGGCAAAATGTCTTTAATTTTTAGTGCTTTTGTTACTAAATAGAAATGCTAATAAGCCAATCTATAAAGCTTCATAGGCATCTTTCAGTTATGTAGAAAGCCAAAAATTTTATAAGGGTTTCATTCATACATAAGTTGAAATTGAAGTGATTATTTTCTGTGAAGCAGGTCTTCTGTTGTGGTTCATACTCATTTAAAATAACTAAGGTGATGTCAGTAAAATAAAAGCCCTCTTTATTTGGGTTTATGTTTAAATCTCTTATCACAGTTCATGGAAAATACTAAGAAGAGTTAAGAAATATAAACAGGAAACAGTCACATGGAGCTTGGAAATTGAACTGAAGTTTCAATGAGGGATTTCATTTGTGTGCAATTTACTAGAAATGCTGGTGTGAAATTGTTTAACACTATTATTGCCTGACAGGCAAGCGGAAGCAGCCGAAGTTCTGATTCGCCGGTTGAAAGCCGGGGAGTGGTTCGGCCTCGCCGAAGTTCACATAGAGATCCCAGAATGTTTGTGGCCAATGTTCGAGGAGATGTGCCCTTTCTTTTACAACAAAAGGGTTCCTGCTGAAGCTGTGCCGAAACATATGGAAGACTACTTAGCAAGAACAGGCAGACAGTGCAGAGATGGGAGAAAGCTTGTGGGGGCTCTGTCTGCACAAAGGATCCTGCTTTACGCACCTCTGTTGCTGTGGTACGTGAACCATGGAGCGGTTGTCACGAAAGTTTCCAGAACAATCGACTATGAACCGGGCAAGATCCTTACCTGGTTCGTGGACCAGGTGACGGAGGCGTGCTGGACAGGAGACGTGGACAGCTGCAAGGCGCTGCTCGCCGAAATGTTTAAACTGCTCGGAAACAGCGCTTACGGGAACTGATCGAAGTGCTGGAGCGGCAAACAAACGTGATATACACGAAAGACAGGAACGTTGTCGACAGAGCGCTGCGGAGTGCGTATTTCGAAGACCTCGACGAGATTGGGC
>Ga0099809_10108030_pt1 | contig 12579 bp, 7 predicted proteins | sample OrbTnscriptome_3_FD_81146 | JGI IMG/M metagenome (GOLD analysis project Ga0099809, IMG submission 81146) | Metatranscriptome of coral microbial communities from Puerto Morelos, Mexico - Orbicella T R C metatranscriptome (Eukaryote Community... | ecosystem: Host-associated > Invertebrates >...
GAAGAAGCTAGAGCAGGGCATCAACGAAACATTCGCTTGCGATTTGCGCTTGCGTTTAAATGTGGGAATGTGAAGCGCCTAGTCTATCACTTAAGAGACGAAAACAATTAACAAAAGCGAAGATTTTTCTGCGAGAAATTGCAAGACGTTAACAAAAGAAGCGAAATACAACTCCGCGGATGAGATCAGTTGCCGCGAAAATTGTTACTGCTCAACTCAAAGGTTGACACATTTTAATTGGCTTGTCACAGTTTGCGGTTCATTGACTCATTTTAAGAATTTACGTTTTTGTGGATAACTCGTTCGCGTTTTAAGTTTTTGAAATAATTTTTTTGGGGGGAAATTCAGATAAAGTAAAAGTCTTGAATCTGGTGTTAAAAAAAAAAAAAAAAATGATTTTGGACAAAATAGGCCCTTGAGGGTCTACAGTAACCTTAATAATCGATACTAAGCCCGGTATAGTCAATCTAACCCTATCGGACTCAATCGAAGTAAATCGAACTCAATACACGGATTGCGTTTGTTTGAGTTCGGCAATGGAACCCGTGAAATCGAACTCACACAAAAAACCCCAGAACGATAACTCATCGAAATCGCGTTAGATCGGCCTGAGAAGCTGGCAAACAACAAACAACACAGCAACGGGGTAAGTAGATTTAATTCTCAAATTATAAGAATAAATAACTTTTCAAGCGAAACTGTTGCGTTCCCATACAAAAGTCAAACCGTTGTAACACAACTCCTCCATATGCTTACCCTGGGTGCCAGAGGGCTGTTTTTGTTTTTGTTGTTGTTGCTGTTGTTGTTGTTTTCGCGGGGAAGCTGCGATTGTGATATTTTCTTTTGGTGTTAACGTCCCGTTTGCGGCCACTTGACACATAATAGAGCGAAATTTGGAAGTGGTTGTGACATTATCACATTCGTACGTAGTACAAGAGGCGCAAATTTATCAATAAGAAGAACCAGATTTTTTTCTCCAAATTGACTTTTCACAGAAATCAAACATTTAAAAATTGAACGGAAAAAATAGTGCACGTACATGCACGTACTTTACATGTCTTAAAATTACCATATGCAAATGAGGCAAAATGTTGTGTGTGCTGTAACTAAACAAGTAGTAAAGTTGAAAAAATGAAAAAAAAAATAAATAAAGTTGAAAACATTAGTTTTTTTCCCAATGGTCTGTGCATAGATCGCAAAAGTTTGTGTCCAGCAGAAATTTCAATTATCTCGAACTGCAAAAATTTGTTGCCGCAAAACTAAAAACTAATCGCCAATCCACCAATTAAAACTCCCGCAAAATTCTCACGCTACCTGTAATAACTAACATTGCTTCGGATAAAATCAAACGGCAAATCATGAAACATCCCGTGTTAGAAGTTGGTTTATTGCGATGTCGGGCGCTGCTGTTTAATTGAAATTTTCTGCAAGATTTGTTGTTTGATCACGGATACCATATTTATCCGCCTTTATCCTACTATCGTAGACTACTGCGGCTTCAAAGAAGATATCTCATGTGGAGAAGAGTAATACGGTCAAAGTCATCTCTCGCGTGAGATTCTTAGCCCTTAGACAAAAAAAAAAGGCTCTGCTAAAGTAGCTTACAGGCATTCATCGATCATCATTATTGAAGTCCGTGGTTGCTTTCCGACTGAAAGAACGAGAATGGCTGGTTAGGTCCAATGTATGTGTCCATGTGGAATACAGAACAAATCCGACTCATAGAATGATAATAGCTGGTTAGGTCCGCTGTATATGTCCATGTGGAATACAGAACAAATCCGACTTAATGAATTAGAATGGCTGGTTAGGTCCACTGTATCTGTCCAAGTGGAATACGGAAGAAATTCGACTCACAGAATGCGAGAATGGCTGGTTAAGGGCGTTCGCGCGAAAATTTTCCCATGGATAAATTTTTTTAAAATTTTTAATGCAGTCAGATAGTGAGTTACTTGTGTCAGAAATGCAAAAGAGAAAAGAAATTGGGGGTCACCGACTTCGTCTCAGAGATAAAACGTGTGGAAAGCTACCCTGATTTTCAAAAATTGCCACACGTGATTCAGCATGGTCTACAGGGGTTTATAGTCAATGGAGGCAAACGGTCTGTTGCGTAAATAATTCCAAATGTTACGAACGTTTTAACAAAATTTAACCCTTCAAGAGGCATTTAAAACCGTCGCACTGATGAACGAAGAGTTAAAAAGAACGGAATTTGATGGCGCATTTTGCAAAAAATTCAAACTTCTAGTCGATAGATTTTCATCATTTTGTCACTAAACGCAGAAAATCGTTGGAGAAAATGATCCATCAAAAGTAAACAGGGTCACCGAATGTCCAAGATCGTTAAATCCAGGACCTATAGCAATGGCCATAGGTCCAATGTATGTGTCCAAGTGGAATATAGAACAAATCCGACTCAAGGAATGAAAATGGCTGGCAGGGTCCAATATATATGTCCATGTGGAATACGGGAATACGGAAGAAAATCGACTCAGTCAATGAAAATGGCTGGTTGTGTCCAATTTATGTGTCCAAGTGGAATACAGAACAAATCCGACTCAATGAATGAAAATGACTGGTTGGGTCTAATGTATATGTCCATGTGGAATACGGAAGAAAATCGACTCAATGAATGAAAGTGGCTGGTTGGGTCCAATGTATGTTTCCAAGTGGAATACAGAACAAATCCGACTCATAGAATGATAAAAGCTGGCTAGGTCCACTGTATATGTCCATGTGGAATACAGAACAACTCCGACTTAATGAATTAGAATGGCTGTTTAAGTCCAACGTATATGTTCAAGTGGAATACAGAACAAATCCGACTAATGAGTTAGAATGGCTGGTTAGGTCCAATGTATGTGTCCAAGTGGAGGACAGAACAAATGCAACTCATAGAATGATAATAGCTGGCTAGGTCCACTGTATATGTCCATGTGGAATACAGAACAAATCCGACTTAATGAATTAGAATGGCTGGTTAGGTCCACTGTATCTGTCCAAGTGGAATACGGAAGAAATCCGACTCATAGAAAGAGAATGGCGGCTTAAGTCCTATGTATGTGAGGCTGAATGCACTGAATATGTCCATATGGAAGACAGAACAAATCCAACTTAATGAATTACAATGGCTGGTTAGGTCCACTGTATATGTCCAAGGGGAATACGGAAGAAATCCGTATCATAGACTGATAATCGCTGGTTAGGTCTACTGTATCTGTCCAAGTGGAACACGAAAGAAATCCTACTCATAGAATGCGAGAATGGCTGGTTAAGGGCGTTTGCGCGAAAATTTTCCCATGGATAAATTTTTTTAAAATTTTTAATGCAGTCAGATAGTGAGTTACTTGTGTCAGAAATGCAAAAAAGAAAACAAAATTAGGGGTCACTGACTTCGTTTCAGAGATAAAACGTGTGGAAAACTACCCTGATTTGAAAAATTGGCGCACGTAATTCAGCATGGTCTACAGGGGTTTATAGTCAATGGAGGCAAACGATCTTAGTCATATTTTGTAGAAATGGGTCTGTTGCGTAAATAATTCCAAATGTTACCAACGGTTTAACAAAACTTAACCCGTCAAGAGGCATTTGAAACCGTCGTACTGATGAACGAAGAGTTAAAAAGAACGGAATTTGATGGCGCATTTTGCAAAAAAATTCAAACATCTAGTCGATAGATTTTCTTCATTTTGTCACTAAACGCAGAAAATCGGCGGAGAAAATGATCCATCAAAAGAAAATAAGGTCACCCAACGTCCAAGATCGTTAAATCCAGGAAAAGCTATAGCAATGGCCGTAGTTCCAATGTATGTGTCGAAGTGGAATACAGAACAAATCCGACTCAAGGAATGAAAATGGCTGGTTGGATCTAATGTATATGGCATGTGGAATACATAACAAATCCGACTAAATGAGTGAAAATGGCTGGTTGGGTCCAATGTATGTGAGTTTGGGTCCACTGTATATGTCCAAGTGGAATACAGAACAATTCTGACTCATAAAATGATAATAGCTGGTTAGGTCTGGAATACGGAAGAAATCTGACTCACAGAATGAGAATGGCTGCTTAAGTCCTATGTATATAAGGTTGGATATGAATGACTCAATGAATGAAAATGGCTGGTTGAGTCCGATGTTTGTGTCCAAGTGGAATACAGAACAAATCCGACTAAGTGAATGAAAATGGCTGGTTAAATCGAATGTTTGTGTCAAAGTGGGATACAGAACAAATCCGACTCAATGAATTAGAATGGCTGGCTAGGTCCACTGTATAGTTAGTTTAGTTTAGTTTATTTGTTTTGCCATCATTTACATAATATTTGAAAAAAAAAATAGAAAATAAAAAATAAATTACAGTTAAGTACACAATGACAACGGAAAGTGAAGCATAAGGCGAGGAGACCTGAAGAAAATCCATAGGGGCGTATACGAGCTACAGGCTCGTAAAAAATGCACCTTTGAAATAACATTTAGAGGTCATCAATAAAGATTGTAAATACTTCAGGTAAAAAAGTTAATCAAGCACAGGACAAGCAGACTTACATTTAAGCAGCACGTACAAAACAGAACAAGGCAACGCCGGGGAAGTCAAAGTAGAAGAGGTTCGAAGTTTGGCCGTAAAAAGAAAAGGTACTAGCATTTTGAATTTCTGTGTCGGCAGGGCTCGACTATCAGAAAAAAACCTTGGTGCCAGCTGGTCCCTAAGTTTTCAGATCTGGTCTCCAGCACAAGTATTTTAGTCGCCAAAAATATTCGGCCCTTCGCGCAGTTTATATATTTCCACGAAAAAGAAGGTGAAATGGCGCAAATCACGTATTTTTCATGTATAACCAGTTTGTGACCCTTTTACTAAATTAGAAGGGAAATTGGCTTCGTAAACTGGCGCTAAAAGAAAGTAAACAAATTTAACATCATGCGCAGGCTTTTCGTGTTCACTGATGAATGCGTTTTTTTATAGTTGAATTTATTAAATCTCTTTGGGTAACGTGGGAACATCAAATGCAGTGCAGATTCCTTTAAAATTTTACATGTTAGAATAACCCGCTACGGATTTCTTTTATCGACTAAGTATTCCCTCGATTAATCTTTTGTGTGAGCCAAAAAATCAGAGCGTTTAAATCAGGGATTCCAAAATACTTACAAATTTTAAATGCTGTCTAATTCGCTATTTTCGATTGTCTGAAAATCTCCTTCAAGGCACTTCTCGACTCTGCAAATTCGTTTTCAATAAACATGAGTTCTCTAGACCAATAAGAGGAAGAAATGAGATGAAAATCCCACTCCGAACACTGTGATTGTCCATAAAAAGGATCAAAATAAACTTTGATCGACATCAACATGTGAAACTTCATTCAAAAGATGATAAACTGGCGATGCGAGCTTTGCTTGTCGCCGTTCGCCTGTTTCTCCCTTGCTTTCTTAGGTCGCGTGCCCCAGGTATGGTATTCCTTTAGTGTGGAGTTTAGAAAGGAATTTTCGATCCTTCGTTCTAAAAATAAGTGAAAATTTTTATGGCCTGCTATTCCACGCCTCAGGCTCCGCGCTTAGTGGTGAATAGCGCCCGAGACGCTCCGCGTCTCGGGACTGTTCAACACTGACTATTCGCTTTGCCTTCGCCTTTTCTAGCCAGATTAGCAAGGTGTGGTTTCCAAGTAAAATCCAGAATTACACCTAAAAACAGTCTCTTTTGCTCGGTCAATGGCAGATTGGCCAATCTTTAGCCTAATGTCATGAGTTTCCCCTTTTCGTCTTGGTTTGAATGCCATAAAATAAGACTTTTCTTAAAAAAAAAAGTTGATGTTCAGCATATTCAGAAACTGACGCTTTTGATAATGGCAAGTGAATACCTCCCAGAAAACACTCGTTCTAAGACGAAGAGACGCTGAAGCGGAGAAATCCAGGCGGGAAAATTTCCCTTACAATTATAAGATAGAAAAAAAAGAAACGTTTCTCTCAAACAACAGTCAATTTAATGTTCGATGACTTTGACGAGTTTTTATCTAAAGGACTCAATACATAAACGTAACGTGTTCACTGGCACTAGTACTCTGCTTGGTTCAAAATCATATTCGCTCGCTCTAGCAAAGCTCTAAAAATCACTAAATAAATGGTCCTTTATTAATTACACCATTTATAAGCAGAAACGTACTTCACATTGTTAATTTGTTTTGTTGGAACGCCATGACAAGGCAAATAAAGATAAAATTCTTCCTGACAAAGTCTCTAACTGAACTTTAAACGTAAGTTATGATCACTGCCAGACGGTCTTACACTTTCTTCGAGGCAAAATCGTGGGCAAGGAAACATCACACTGGCTGGTGTACTGAAGCCCGAAGTTGACAGGGACTCAAACGGCGTGCTTGCGAAAGTTTGATTACAGTTAGCAAGAAATAATATTTTAGAGCGCAAGAAATATCCCGAGTTTCTTCTACAGAGCCGAGAGCGATCCAAGTCTTAAAAATCGTTGAAGACTTCGATTACTATAGAACTCTCCTGGTCTTGTAATCAATTACTTTTAATTGTCTGATAAATAATTAACCGCATGAAGGAGACCTTTTGTATCATTGGTCTTGCGCTTTCTCTGGGTCGGAATCATAGTTAAAACGTTCGCAATCAGGTTGTGAATAGAAACAGCGATGGTGAGCTGACATTTCTTTGACAAGACCATTAAGCTTGCGCAAGGCCCTGCTTTCTCGAGACGAACTGCTTGCAACACAATAACGTAAATTGCGATATCTAAAAACTAAACTCCGAAATTTTTCGTGCAAAAACCTCCAGGCTTGGTCTCTCTGACGCCCTCTCTTTAGTTAGATCCTTTACCAATTCCCGGACCATTTGATAAAACCCCACTACACAGGATATCGCCTTGAGCATTCGTCCCAATGAATAAATGTCACTGGCAACGCTGTATCGCCGTTCACTTCTAACCTCTGGGGCCAAATATCGTTTCGTGCTGCATTCAGTTCCGTTGCCTTTTCTGTAAGCCTGAACTGATGATGCCTTAACGCTCTTTCCAAAATCAATGACAACCGGGTTTAATTCCTCGGAGACTGAGATTCGTTCGAGAACTACATTGTCTGCTTTAAGGTCATTGTGGAGGTAGCCTTTTGAATGTATATGGCACAAAGCGGAGCATATCTTTTGAAATACAGCTAGACAGCTCGCTGGATTAAGAATGTCGGCAGCGGCCGCGTGATGGAGGGTTGTACTTTGTTCCTTAACCCCGTGAAATTGCGTAACAAGACACAATGGTAAACTTTTGGTTACCACACCGAAAATCATTGGCAGATTTGGGTGGTCTCCCAAAGCAGAAATTACTTTTGCTTCATGAAGTAAATTCCTTCTTGCTCGTTCTTGATCCTCTATGGTCTCGTTGTGAATCATTTTCTTTACTATTACTTCGATATTTCGATAACGCCCGCGAAAACATTGTCCAAAAGTTCCACAACCGACTGGATTTTCAGAAAAGTACTCCAAATGTTGCGGCCTTAGTTCTTTGGGCTCAATTTTTGAGTCAGTGTTTACTCCAGCTTGCATAAGGATTAATTTTTGATGAGGTTTCTGTTTGTGCGTGACAAGTTGTTCCGTACCAAGCGCCATATGAACCATCTTTGCACCTCTTGAGCAAGCCATGCCTTTCCTTTTCGCCTCACCGCTGCCAAGATTATGAATTTCGAAACGGGACTTTTTCACATCGCCCGGGGCAAGACATTGGTTTGAGGAAGTTGGATGGCTTTCTTTATTTTCAGGAACATCTGGTACCAAGTGATTATCTTCCTGTTGCGCGGTTATTGTTGTTGGTATACGAATTGAAGATGTGAAATTTGCCATTTTCTGCCGTTGTTGTTTCTTTCTCCATTCTCGTCTCTGTCTTGTTCTTTCTTCTGGTGTGTTTTTACGTGAAGTAATGACCCTTTTAGTCGAGTGTCCATGTTCAAAATCATTAGAGGATTCCGCCATTATAACTGATCTATTTCTTCCAAAATTAACTGGCTTCAAACGATGATATCTTTCTCACAGATCACGGTCTTTATGTACGGATTATAACACCTCGATGGGACTAAGACAGCACATACAGTGAACGCATTGTGCAATCAATTCCCACCAAAGAACTGTTTTTGGTAAGGACGTCTTGGTGACTCTGTACAAATCTAAGTTTTTGTAGCAAACAAGTATTGGAGCAATCATCCAACAACCTCATTTACACATGCCTGGTCAAAAGAATGAAGCATTTTGTAACACAATCAGTGTACTCTTTGATGACATCATTTTTCTAGCGGGCTTTGTGGTCTCGCGAACGCTACACTCGCGCGTGACCCTACTCTAATGACAGCATAAGGTTTCAAAAAAGACCTCTATGTTTGAATCTGTTTGCAATAGTCGGAAAAATAGGCCATTTTTTTGAGACACAAACGCGCGCCGGCTCGATATAGGAGCCAGTTCAGAGGTGCTTCCATTGCGAAATATGCAAATTTTACGTCCGGTGCGGTACCAAATTCTAACACCATCACTTGTCAAGCGGGGAGAAAACTGAGCTTGAATTACTTGTCTATTGAAATTTTCAGCAGCGAGCGAGGACGCGCCGATTTCTGTCTCTCGTGTTCTGTCTTCGTGTTAACCGAATTATTAAGTTTTTTACGTTAAAGTACAGAGTGTTTTGAAAATTGTTATTACCACGGGCTCAATGTAAGTGAAACCGCGCTGTTAGAGCATTTTGGCGGTCAGAATCGTTTTATTTTGATGGCGGACCGAACGAGCAATGTTCCTCAGGTTTTATTTTCTGACACGGAAAGTGAAGAGGAATTTGAAGGATTCACTGCGCGAGATGCAAGACCTTATGTGGAGATTGCAGCCAAGGCTCCCTTATTTTGCTCAACACCAGCACCAAAGGCAAAACGGGCTCGCGTTGAAAGAGAAAACCATTGGTCGACCTCATCAGACGATGATCCAGGCATATCTCCCATTAAACTGTTGCCAATGACAAGAACGTGTTCAAGAGCTTCTTCGACTTCTTCAGTGGAAGGAGAACTTGCTCCGCAATGTAAATCGATTCAGTATGACAAGGTTGCTACGCTTTTTCAAGTCTCTGAAAATAGAAACGAGAGCTCAAGCAGCCTAGAGGGGGAAATCTACTTTGCAAGTGAAACGGAGCGAGAGAAAACACAGCAACAAAGCAGCTTTACTGAAAATTTCGCCCGCTGTTCCCATGGGTCAGAAAGAGAATTAATCGAACACGAAACCCCAGATGGGGTCCCGAATGTGGCTTCTCGGAAAAGAGGTAAGCTAACTTTGTAATTGAATATATATGAAGCAAAAGGAGAGGCGTTATATATTCCTGTTTATGAAGCTAGGTCTAAAATGTGCTAAATGGCTGGTGTTCTGCAATTCTCTCAGAGTTGTAATGTGTAACTATAAATGTACTATGAAGGCGTCATAATTCAAGAGCAAAATTTTTATTTCAGAAAGGTGATTAGTCCTCTTTAATCATAAGTAGCAACGAATAAAAGAATAAAAATACAGAATAAAAGTGAGTTGTATATTCGAACTTTTCTGCATGAAAAAGCTACATACTAGGAAAAAGAGTAAATATTTATATGGTCACTTATGTAAAAGAAAACCCGAGCAAAGGAAATTTAATCACCTGAAATGGCAATCCCCCAAATGGTCATATGATGGGAGATTTGAACGGCTAGTAATCGACTTTACTCATATACGTCCGTAAAAAAAATTAATTAAAACGATTCCGTATTGGCAAAACACCAGGCCTGGAACATCAATAGTACTAGTTTAGTAGTAGAAATTCTGCCGAGGGGAAGGCAAGTATTCCAATGTTTGTCCACGAAACAATTATGTTTGGGCAGGTTCCATACATAGTACCCTGGGTGCCAGAGGGTTTTGTGAAGGTGGGATTGTGAGCGGAGCGAGATCGCGGCTTCGGCGCTGACAATATTCCCCGAGTAAATATAAAAAAAAAATTTCTTTCTTTTATTACACTTTCTGTCATAGGCAAACATCGGTCCTCCATTGTTTCACCTGAACAACTACTTGAAGAAAATTGTTGTACAGAAAGGAGATGTCTACAGAAGCTGCTATCAATCAGCCAAATGAGACGAGCACGGGAAAACTTCTGCCAGGAACACAGCAATTACGAAAAACAAAGAAAGTTTATTTTAAATTGGTTTGACAACAATCAGCCTTCCAGCGGAGAGTTTGCGTATACCATCAGTGGAATCAATGTGTGCTGGAGTGCTTGGACAAAGGTTCTTGGGATTACACGAAGAAGGTTTTTTGAACTGAAACGAGACTTCCTTCTTGGACGGCGTAACGCACAACATGGTGCGTCTTTAACGTCGAGAGAAGCGCCACATAGAGAGGCCGTGCTTAATTTCCTGGACAGGTATTTCACGGAAAATTGCGACTATATGCCGAATTCTAGCGTGTGGCATTTGACATCGTCAAGCCGTAAAGCTGATGTGTTTCAGGAGTTTACAGAACACATGGAATCGACCAACCAGCCGGTATGCAGCGAGACCTTTTTCCGAAAACTATGGAATGAAAGTTACTCTCATGTAAAGATTCCTAAGGTAAGGCTGTGTCCTGCTGTACTTTCTTTCCAAAATCTTGGCCACTCACCCACGAAATTTCCTGTTCAAAATCCATTCGTCTTGTTTTACACAATAGGTACAATACCTTTTTCTTACTATAACGCGTTCAAAAGTTCCGTGGTTTTCTCTTTCTCCTCCCTCTCTTTCTTTTATTCATTCATTCTTTCATTCCTGATTTTTAAATCCATCCATCTTCCCGTCTAGGAGAACCGTTTCAGTAAGTGCGATACATGTTGTAACCTCAAAGAAGAATTGAGGGGCACGACAAATCCAACAATGAAAGCAGCACTTGAGGACAGAAGAAAGAACCACATTGCTTGGGTCAGGTAGGAAAGTTACTTCAGTAGCTATCAGTAGCTCTCAAATCAACGTGTGCTTCATCAAACATTAATAGGAACGTTTCATGATTGCTTCATTTTCCTACAACTTCCAGAAATTTTTTTTCCAGTTTTCTTTCTAATTCAAATCTGGAAACGATGAATTCCTTTCAGGCTTTAAAAGGCAAGTTACGAAGTAATGCTTTGTAAACTTGGCTTTCAAAATAGCATTTGGAAATAGTTATACTTTCAAATATAGTGCGGGCAATTGCGGAATTTCATTGGTCGAGCATGGTTGTCAGAGGAAAACTGGTTCGGCTTTGCCTCGATCTAAGTCGGTCTATTTCTTACTTCTTCTGTACACCTAAAATTTAAGAAAGGCGAAAATTTTGGACAAGCATGGAAGTTTAGTGTTTATACCATATAATATACTTTTCAGAGAGGAAAGGAAAGCCTATTTAAACCGCGCGTCACGGGCTCACCATCAGCCGAACGAATTGTTTTCTGTGGCCATCGATGGGATGGACACCAACAAAACAGAACTTCCCTTTTCTAAGGTCAGATATGGCACTACCCAGAAAGCGTGGCATCTTCGAGTTCATCTGGTGGGTGTTCTTATCCATGGAAGGCACCCAATATGCTTTTTGGACTACCACCAGTTCCCCCATGATTCAAATTTGATGATAAATACGCTTTTGCAGGTAAATTACAACATGGTGTTTAACCCATTGTTTTTGTGCTCTACAATTTACATTATGGGCTTTTTTTCTTGTTTTTAAGATATATGGCGCTTTTCTCTTAATACTATGTGACCAGAGGTCCATTGTTAAATTTGCTTCAAAGTTCCGCAATATTTCACAATGTGTCGCCGACGAGCTGTGGAAGTTTCATTTTGAAAGTCACCATCTTTGTGGGAATAAAAGAAATTAACCAAAAACAAAACGGATAAAGTAAGGAAAAAAATAAAAGTGAGGCATAGCTACGTGATCGAACAGCCCTCCTTCAACAGCAAAAAGACGGCTATTGAAATTGAAATGGGGATATTAGCTCACTGCAGAACTCCAGAAAATAATAAGCTGATGGAAAATAATTTACAATCGCTGTAGGTAATGTTCTCATCTGTTCTCGTTTAGACAATGTGGGTGCATATAGATCTACTGCCTGATGCAATTGCCATTCAGCTGGATAACACAGCAAAAGAAAATAAAAATCAATACGTTTTCTGCTTCCTTGGGTACCTCGTGGAGACGGATGTGTTCAGCAGGGTGAGAGAAATACATACATGCAGTCAAATGTGGTCCTAAGTGTAAACAGTTTGAAAGTTACAGTAAATAAGGCAGAGGCTTAACCTACAGCGTTTAAAGTTATCCGAGTTACGCGTGTTTTTTTGAGTGAGATTAGGGCTGGCTTTTTTTGTCCGGGGGAAAGGGCGAAAAAGCGGATTTATAGAGATAGACATGTATTGACGGGATAAGGTTGGGACTTTTAAACTGTTTACTATCGTGCTCAAAACTGAGTTCGGCGATCTTTATTACTTTGCAACAATGACTTCTTCAGTATTCAGTAATTTAATGAAGTATTGTTGTATTTTTCAGATAGAAATATCCTTCTTACCAGTCGGCCATACACATATCGACGTGGACCAAATGTTCTCGCGC
>Ga0099809_10023997_pt1 | contig 12209 bp, 2 predicted proteins | sample OrbTnscriptome_3_FD_81146 | JGI IMG/M metagenome (GOLD analysis project Ga0099809, IMG submission 81146) | Metatranscriptome of coral microbial communities from Puerto Morelos, Mexico - Orbicella T R C metatranscriptome (Eukaryote Community... | ecosystem: Host-associated > Invertebrates >...
GCAGCAAGGAAACGACACACTGAGGTCACAGAGAACTAGTCATGAACATTTCTTCGCCCATAGGTTTCAGAACTTAGCGAGTTTCTTCACTGCAACTATTTTTCGTACCTGAGGAATAAAGTACAAGCATAAGTCGCCTTCATATCTGGTGAAGCAGGATAGTTCTCTTTTTGTTTTCGCTTGCTGTGGCTCACGGAGTCGTCTGCAGCAACCATGACGCACCTCACTGTCCTCCTTGTCCTCACTGTCCTGGGGGTGCGGTCAACGCGAGCACAGGAGTCACTGGGGTGTGCAGCTGGCTGGACGCTAAGTGGGAAGAATTGTTATAAGTTATTCTCCGAGAAGATGGAATGGTTTGATGCTAGTGACGTGTGTAAAAGTTATGGAGCCCACCTAGTCAGCATTTTCGGGTACCAAGAGAACAAGGAAGCGGGAGAGTTTGTGCGCTCACAAGGAGTGGACGCTTTCTGGATAGGAATGCCAGAGGGAGATAACCCTGACAGGATGGGCTTCTGGAGTGGAGCTGAGCCTAAGGAAGGCCGCGAATGCGCGTACGTTGGCTATGGTGCGGACGAATATTACAAATACGCGTGGTCTAAAGCCCGCTGTAACGCTGCCATGCCATTCCTGTGCGAGAGAAATGCCATCCTTGAAGGTATGTACTCGTGCCTGAATGGTAACTTCATCAAGCCTTCGGACGTCTGTGATGGGCAGAATGGGTGCGGGGATGATTCAGACGAGAGAGATTGTGATAACCTGTGCCGGCGGTACTTGAAGCGTCTTGAAGGTACAATCCAGACAGAGAACCCGTACGGCCCTAACCAGCACTGCCAGTGGAGTATTGAGGCTCCAGTTGGTTCACGACTGATGCTCGACTTCTCGTCTGTCCGTACTGAGGAGAATCACGATGAGATCCAAGTGTGGGTGGGAGGCCCGACGCTCGCTACATCAACACTGAAAGCCCGCATCTCTGGAAACAAAAATGTCGACGAGCTGGAGCGAATCTACAGCCGCAACAACTTCATGATCATAGTCTTCACCAGTGACTCCTCGGTGTCAATGTCTGGATTTGTGGCGGAGTATCAAACAGAGGATATTCTTCCTGGATCTCCGACGCTGCTGCAGGCGCCAGTGGAGAGTCCCGCTTATATTGAGTCCCCCATGTACAACGAGCGCGTGTTATCCAGTCAACGTATCACGTACAACCTTTTTGTTCCACTCGATCGGAGAGTGATTTCAGTGCAGGTGGTTGACATTGATCTCCCAATGGATGCTTATGTGGAGTTTTATGATGGAAGTTCTCTGGAGAGCCCCATCTTAGCCCGCATCCAAGGTGGTGATGCGATGTACACACAGTCAGTCATCTCCACCGGCAACAACATGACTGTGTACTACCACTCGGGAAGCCATGACTACGCGATGCGTGGAGTGCGGCTGTCATACAGGGAGGGCTGCTCGGGGATGATTCAAGGCGACTCTGGGGTGTTAATTTCCCCAGGCTACGACGCTGAGCAAGACTATCCCAATTTCCAAGAATGTTCGTGGAATATCCAGGCGCAAACAACCCTTCCCCTTAAGTTCATCATCGACGATGAATTTCAACTAAGCGGTACTCTCGGAGATGACATGCTGAAGATCTACGAGGGTGAAGACGACAGCGGCTCTCTGTTGAGTGAGGCGATTGGGGATGAGACACCGACAGCAATGGAGTTCACTGCTTCAACTGGCAAAGTGTTCGTCAGCTTCAAGACAACCTCCATCAACAATGCAAAAGGCTTCAAGATAAAGTTCTCCAAAAACTGCCCCGAGCCTGACTTCCCAGACAATGCAATTGTTACTCCAACCTCATACACAACAGAACTTGACAGTGAGTTAACAGTCCAGTGCCCGCCCGGCTACTTCTTTGCCCAGGAGCAGCACGTGGAGAAGAACCTGGTCAAGCTGCAGTGTTTGCCAGGTGGCTGGAACGTGGACTCTGTGCCAATTTGTGAACCGGTGTACTGTGGACAACCGCCGGTGGTGTCCTTCGCACACGTACTAGAGTCAGAGGGTGTCCAGTATGAGGACAAAGTGACCTATGAGTGTGACCCCGGATTTGGCTTCAGCGGGAATGACTTTGTCACTTGCACCGGCTCTGGCACCTGGACATCCGCACCTGTCTGCACTGCGGCATCTTGCCCGCAGCAATCAGCGCCAGCGTTTGGCAGTATGAGTGTCATCGATGGATCAGGCACGGACTACAGCAGCATTGTCGAGTTCGAGTGTGACAAAGGCTTTCAGATCAATGGGGATCCCATTATCGACTGTCTTCGTGATGGAACATGGTCTGCAGAAAGGCCAACTTGTGAACGTCTCGAGTGCACTTTCCCCGTGATTCCTAATGCTGAGCCCTTTGCTGACGAGTCGATCCCATTTGGCAGTTCTGCGACCGTGTCCTGTATGCAAGGCTTTGAGCTGGATGGAGAAGCACGGATAACCTGTCAGGATGATCAGTCATTTGACAACATTCCCAACTGCAACGACATTGTGGAGTGTGCCGGAGATCAGTCGGGTCCATGCGACCAGATCTGCAGAAACACCATAGGAGGCTTTGAGTGCTCCTGCCAGCCAGGGTATGAGCCCACGTCTGACACCAGCTGTGGAGACATCGACGAGTGCTCCGATGGAAAGGATGGAGGTTGCAGCCATGGCTGCTCAAACAGCGTTGGTTCGTACATCTGCACATGCCCGGCTGGTACGTCACTCTTCACCGCTGATGGGGTCGAAGGTTTCACGAACACCGCACCAGAAACTGGAGAACGCTTTGGGGACAAATACTACATCGATCACACTTGTGTCCCAAAGAAATGCCCTGATCTAGCTGTATTAGAGAACGGTAGAATCCTGAGTCAAGAGGAAACGTTTCATTATGAGGATGAAGTACACTTTTTTTGTGACCTTGGCTACCAAATTAGCAACACAGCGCCTCTCGTCTGCCAATCGAACGGGGAGTGGAACCTCGCGCAACCGACATGCGAAGTTGCGCAGTGTCCGTTTCCCAGCACCAGTGGATTCAGCTTTGCCCCAGTGTTCAGTCCTCAATCAGGACCTATTAGCTACGGGGAAGAACTGACGTTGACCTGCTCACAGTTCCGACCTACAGCGCTCGTGCGTACACGCCAGTGCGTATACGATCAGGAAAATGACATCTATACCGTTGCCCTAGATGATACGCTTGATTGCCCAGTGATTGACTGCGGTGAGGTGGACCTGTCTATTGTTCCTGCATCTGTCATCACCAGCACCCCTCAGAACAATTATTACGGTGCTCAGTTCACCATAGGATGTGGGACTCAATCAACTGTGTTGGAAACAACTGGAAATCCGGAGGGTGAAGACCAGGTTGTATGCAGAGAGGACGGAAACTGGGACTTTGGAAGGTTCAGGTGTCTGGCGAAGCAGTGCGAGGATCCTGGCACTCCAGCTGGAGCACGGCAAGTTGCAGAGGGCTACAGCGAGGGGCAGGAAGTCACCTTTGAATGTCTGAGGGAAGGCTTCACACTTACTTTCGATGATCCTCTGATATGTCAACTTGACGGTGCCAGTGCTGTGTGGAACAGAGGCCTGCCGGAATGTGTTGACACCACTGACCCCGTGATCAGTCAAGCTCAGAATCTGTGCGGAGAAACAATGGTGATCAACAAGCTTTCTGCACCGATCAACAGTGCGGCTGGCTTCACTCTCCCGACAGCCACGGACAACACTGGGGCGAGCAAAAGCCTCTCGCTGCAGGCCTCCCCGCCTTTCAACCCTCAAGCCATTTTGGGCAGCGATTTCTCCACAGTGTTTACAGCCACAGACTTCGAGGGCAATACAGATACCTGTGCAGTCAGCGTCGAGATACGAGACGAGACATTCCCAACGCTGAACTGTCCAGATTCTTACACAGTCCAGCTGTTTGCGGAAGGCACACGTACCATACTGTTCCCTGAGGCTGGCCGTGCAGCGACTGCAAGTGATAATGAAGGTGAACCCACTGTCACATACCAACCGAACCAGCTTGTTGTGAATGAAAATAACGTGGGCGAGTTGTATCGTATTAATGTGGAAGCTACCGACGCCTCCAACAACAAGCGCCAGTGTGCCTTTACTGTCAATGTTGAAGCTGGCCCCTGTCAGGACTGGGCAATTGCTGCCCCACGTGGGGGTATCAAAACTTGCAGACGCAATGACCAGGATAACGGCTATGAGTGCGTTATGACGTGTACCTCGCGCCACTACTTCTACGACGATCCAGTGACTCCTTCACGCACATACACCTGCATTGATGGCAGCGCATTCGTCCCGGCAGGAAATGTCCCTGACTGCGTCCGCGCTGAAGATTCAGAGTACCTGTCTGCTACCAATGTGGTATATACATATAGTGGCAACCTTGAAATTACTCAAGCTTGTAACGATTACTACAAGGAGGAGATCGCAGACAGACTTCCCGCTGCAGCTACTCGTGCAAGAGGACAGTGTCAGCTATTTTTGGAAGACATAGCTGATGAAGTTGACGTGCAGCCTGTAACAGATCGAGAAGACTACTTCGATATCCTCTTCAACACTGCTATCAACGAGGTGACTGTCACCGTGACATTTTCCTTGTTTCCTCGAAACTTAACGTCTGCTACGCTGGAAAACAGCTGCGGAGTCCTCATCACAGCGGCTTTTTTTCTCGGGATTCTTCTTTAGTGCGACCAACCTGGGGACCATTCCTGCCAAGCCTGACGACGTCAATTGCCCTGCCCTGGTAGGCAAGCTCAACACGGCAACTTCAAATTCAAACTTGAATGGTCGTGTGTGTTCCGAGGGTTACAAGAGGGAAGACCTACCAACTGGGAGCAATATATGTGTCCCGTGCCCATACGGGTATTACTACAACCCGAACATTGACGATACCAGCAGTGCAGCATTCTGTCAGCCGTGTCCTGTGGGCCAGTACTCAGATACATCCCCTGTCCAGGAGTGTACAGAGTGCCCCGGAGAGACATACACGAAGGATGTTGGAAGTCCATCCCAAAGCTTCTGTCTTGATACATGCCTCAATGTCGGCATGAAATCCAACAGCCGACTGGCTCCATGTGAGCAGTGTGCCACCGGTAGCTATACCATTGATGCTGCAACCTGTCAGACTTGTCCCGTGGGCACCAACACTGATGGACCTGGAGGAAGAACAGAAAACGACTGCAAAGATCGCTGCCCACTTGGCCAGTGGTCCGACACTGGTCTTGCTCCCTGTCTGCAATGCCCTGAAGGTTTCTATCAGGATGAAATCGGCCGCACCACCTGCAAGGAATGTGCAACCAATCTAGTTACAGATCAAGGAGCTGACAGCTCTGCAGACTGTTCCAATGGGCAGAGCAGGTGTGTTGACAACTTCTGCAATGGGCATGGCACTTGTTCCATTAACCAGCACATGCCGAGATGTGACTGTGATTCTGGGTACAGAGGACTGAACTGTGAGGAAGAGATCAACTATTGCGAGTCAAGCCCTTGTTACTCTGGTACCTGTGTGCGAGAAGTCAATGGCTACACGTGTAATTGTCCGTCGGCAGACTTCTCTGGCGACCGGTGCGAAAATGATCCAGATAACTGCATTGACCATCAGTGTGTCAATGGAGGACAGTGCCAGGATTTAATTGATAGGTATGAGTGCTTATGCCCATCAAACTACGCGGGAACATTCTGTGACATCTCGGAAGACATCTGTACAGTGCAGCCGTGTGAAAATAGTGGACAGTGTGAGAGGATTGACTCAACGCGCCGAAAGTGTGTATGTCCAGACGGTTTCACCGGCAGGAACTGTGAAAACAACATAGATGAGTGCTCCTCAAATCCCTGCTTGTACGGCGCGGAATGCCAGGACGGGGCCAATCGCTTCACGTGTCTCTGTGATACGGGATTTGGTGGTACACGCTGCGAGTTTCCACCGGACATCTGCGCCCTCAACCCTTGCAGCAGCAGCGGCGACTGTTTCGTTGACTACCTCAACAACTACTATGTGTGCCTCTGTAATCAGGGATACGAGGCAGACAGCACAAGAGCTGTCGAGGAAGATTTGTGGATGAAGGACATTCCAACAATGACAGTGGAGAGACAATGCCCACGAACTGACTTTTGCGTGACCGATCCATGTGAGCGCGGTACTTGCAATAGCCTGCTGTCCGGTGCTGACTGTACTTGTCCAACAGGTTTTGAAGGTCACATATGTCAGCATGACAAGAATGACTGTGCCTCAGATCCATGTGGAGACCATGGTACTTGTGTCGATGGAACAAATGTTTACACTTGTCGCTGTGATGACGGATACACAGGTACCAACTGCGATATTGAAAAGAACGAGTGCACCAGCCCCTCCTACCCGTGTGCCAGTGCCGGAACGGACACCAGCCAGGGCCGTTACAGTGGCTGCGACGACCTGGTCAATGGCTACAGATGTTACTGCAATCCTGGTTACACTGGTGATGACTGCTCTGTGAATATCAACGAGTGTGCCAGCAACCCATGCCTCCATCAAGGAGAATGTGTGGACGAGGCGAACAGATTCGAGTGTAACTGTCCGGACGGTTGGACTGGGGCCAGGTGCGAACTGTATGAGGAATACTGCGACACCAACCCTTGTCAGAACAATGCAGAATGCCTCAATGCTTTTGGCAAACCTCTTTGCAAGTGTTCTGACCGTCGCTATTATGGAGAATTGTGCGAGCTGGAAACAAGCGTCTGTGAAAATCCCGATCCATGCATCGATGAAGACGCCATCTGCTACGAGAACGAGGCTGGCGAGGCGGAGTGTGACTGCAGCGTATCAGGGCGCTTCACAGGCACCGGCTGCCACATAGCCATCGACTTCTGCGGGCAGGAGGGTATCTGTCAGCATGGTGGCACGTGTCAACCGAAGCTCAACGATTATGAGTGCGAGTGCACAACTGATTTCTTTGGGAAAAACTGTGAGCAGAGCCAGAACGACTGTGTGAATGTCATCTGCCAGAACGGAGGCCAGTGCGTGGATGGCGTGAACACACATTTCTGCGAGTGTCCCATTGGAAAAACTGGACGGAACTGCGATAAGGATGTGGACGATGATTTTGATATAGCCTTTTTCTCCGAGGACAATACTGCCACCGCCTGCACATCATATCCCTTTTCTCTTGGAGTCAACAGCTTTTCCATTGGGCTGTGGGTACGCTTCAGCGAGAGAAGAGGCGAAGGAACCTTCCTCACTCTCTTCGGCTCTGATGAGCGTTACGTTGGCTCAAGGATGCGGGAGATCCTGCGCATCGATCACGACAAAGTGTACCTCACGTTTGGCTTCATCTCAGAAGCTTTCAGATTCACACTGTACGATATTAATGATGGCCAATGGTATCATATCAACATCCAGTGGAGTGGAGAAACTGGCACCGCGTCAGTCATGGTCAACTCTGTTCGTGTCATCCACATCCCATCCGGCCATGGCGAGGGATGGACCATGCCAGACTTTGGTATGATCGTTCTGGGAGCTCAGGTGGATGCTAGCATGGAGCCCATTCCTGGCACAGGCTTCAACGGCGTTGTGTCCAAGGTGAACTTGTGGAACCGCGTGCTGAGCTTCACCACAGAGATCCCCTCAATGGCAGACGACTACCAGGCATTGGTTCTGCCTGGCCTAATTCGTCGCTGGACTGACTACCTTGTGAAGTTCGGAGCCACAGTGATTCGCAAGAGCCAGGCCAACAGCGTAGTGTGTGAAGATGAGCGCTTTACTGGGCCTGCCTGCAATGTTCCTGTACCTGACAAGACACCACCGAAGATCCTGAATTGTCCAGACACTGTGTGGGCGTACAATGAAAATCGCCTCACTCAAATAGAGTGGGAGGACGTGGAGGTTGAGGGAGCCGATGAACCTGGAGCATCCGTGCGATCCACATATCTCAATGAGCGTGTGTTCACCTGGGGAAAATACATCAACCTCATCGTAGCGCAAGATGCCTCTGGAAATGCTGCCCTGTGCAGCTTTGACATCTTCGTGCGGAAGACTGACTGTCCTGAGCCGGTGCCTGCTCCGCAGGATGGTTCTGCAGTTTGTTCGTCTGACTCGTGGCCATTCAGGACATGTGATGCAAACTGTAATCAAGGAAAGACGTTTTCTGTGCCGGTACCCAACTTCTACACGTGTGGACCTCAGGGAGCTTTCAACACAGAGAACTTCAACCTCGGCTTCAGTTATCCAGCTTGTGCGCAAACCATCCGCGCCCGCGTGAACGTCAACGTCTACATAACGTACGAACAGATCCCAGCCTGCGAGGAAGTGAAGAAGGTGGAGGGCTTTGCTATACCGATCCTCGAGTACATCCGCACCCTCAATGACCTCTGGGGTGAGAACAGAGGCGAGACGGACGGCTTTTGTCACGGAGAGCCGTGCGAGGACGTGGTCACCGTGAAGTCGGAGTGCAGTGGAGCAAACACTGTCGGGAGGAGGAGGAGAGCGACAGGAGATGCATTCATCACCGTGACCATGGAGGGTATAAGGGAGTACTTATTCGACAAAAATGAAGAACGCCAGACACCTAAGGACATTCTCCTCTCTTTTATCCTTGATGATGGTGGCTTTGATCTTTCGGAGTCAGTGCCCAACGCCGTTCCAAACGAGCCGGCATTGAGGATCCAGATGAGTCCAATCTGTGGTGAGGGACAAACTGTAGCCGAGTCCGGACTTGACTGCGTTGACTGTGCGCCGGGAACGTATTACAATTCTGGAACAGGGACATGCGTGCAATGTGCTCAGGGAACGTACCAGGATGAGAGCAAAGCGATGTTCTGCAAAAGCTGCGGCAGTGGGAAAACAACTGAACTCGTAGGAACGATCAGCAGCGCGGAATGTTACGATTCTTGTGATACTGGAGCCTATCTCAACAAAGGGACTGGCGTGTGTCAGTGGTGTGAGATTGGCTTCTACCAAGACGAACCCGGGCAATTCTACTGCAAGCCGTGTGATGCAGACAAGACTACACGCGGCACCAACTCCAAGTCCAAGTCTGAATGTCTAGATGTGTGCCCCGACGGAACAGATCTGACAACAACTGGAGGCTGCACGGTATGTCAGCGTGGCACGTATCGAACGCAGGGCGTGCATTCACGGTGTCAGCAGTGTCCGGCAGGCTTCATCACGCCCACCACACGGGCTCGCACAGTGGAAGAATGCACTATACCGGACTGTCCAGCTGGTTCCTTCCACAATGTTGACGAGAACCGTTGTGATATCTGCACGTTCGGCCTGTATCAGCCACAGAAATGGCAGGAGAGTTGTATCAACTGTCCTGACAGGAAGACTACACTGCAGGAAGGGTCCACCTCCAGCGAACAGTGCCTATTCTTCTGCCCCAAGGGACTGGAGGAGTTCCCTGAAGGTTCGTCTACTTGCCGTTTATGCCCCCTGGGAACATTCAAGGATAATGCGGACCCTGGAGAATCCTGCACTAGCTGTGAGGATGTAGGAAGAGCAGGCTTTGTGACAGAAGGCCCTGGATCCACATCAGCCTCAAACTGCACTGTCTTGGCATGTATTGCAGGTCAGCAGCCAAACGAGAATGCAGACGGTTGTGACCCATGTCCACTTGGTACCTATCAGCCAAGCCCCTATCAGCTCGAATGTATCGCCTGTGAGCCTGGAAAATCCACCCGCGAAGAGGGCGCTATCGTCAGCTCAGAGTGTGAATCATTCTGTGAGGAAGGCTACTACCACGACGCATTCCGTAACTGTATTCCATGTGAGATTGGAACGTACCGCAACAACAACGGCAACAAGTTTGGTCCTTGTGAGTTGTGTCCACCTCAGTTTATCACGGCTACCGAGGCTTCCACATTGCCAGACGACTGTCGCGTTTCTAACTGCACTGCTGGCTCGTACCTCAATGCTGGGCCCAATATTTGTGTCGATTGCTCGATGGGAACGTATCAGGATGAATGGTGGCAGACAGAATGTAAAGACTGCCCGTCTCAAAAGACCACTGAAGGAACTGGCTCTGACAGTGAAACAGACTGCCTACTGAACTGTGATCCAGGTTTTGAGGATGCAGCAGACATGTTGGATGAGTGTGTGGAGTGTAGCATTGGTTACTACAAGTCGTCATCTGGTTCCACCCTGTGTGATAAATGTCCCGAAGGTTTCATCACTGCGAACATTGGGGCCACCTCGTCAGGACAGTGCAGCATAGGCGACTGCCAGCCAGGAACATTCCGCGACACAGCAGACGATCGCTGCTATGATTGTGGCAGAGGCTTCTATCAGGACAGGAAGTGGCAAACAGAGTGCATTCAGTGTCCCATTGGCTCTAATGGGCAGTACATGACCACTGCAGGCCAAGGCGCCGACGAGCGCTCTGACTGCTTCTTGCTGTGCGACTCTGGTTCGGAGTTCAGCGAGGTACTGCAGCGGTGCACCGAATGTCCTCTCGGCACGTATCGCACTGTCAATGTCCAAGATTTCTGTACATTGTGTCCTCTAGACTTCATCACATCCACGACAGCAGCTGTCACTCAAGCACAGTGTAACGTCGCAAACTGCAGTGCCGGCACGTATTTGAATGAGAATGACAATACTTGTGAGCCTTGTCCGCGGGGAGAGTATCAGCCAATGAAGTGGCAAACACAGTGTCGGCAGTGTCCGATTGGAACAACTACGCTTCAGGAAGGAGGGGCATCACAGAGCGCCTGTGTGAGGAGTTGTCCTGCTGGTCAGGAGCTGAATGTAGGGACCAATCAATGCCGTCCATGTCCACAGAACCAGTACCGCAACCCTGTTGAGAGCTTTGAGTGTCTGCCTTGTCCTGACGGCACAATTGCACCATCACAAGGAGCCACGTCTAGGGAGCAGTGTGCATGGCCGGACTGTCCCGAAGGATATTTTATTCGCAATGGACAGTGTGAGCAGTGTGAGGATGGAACCTACCAGCCAGACAAGTGGAAGACGTCTTGTCTGTTGTGTCCAGGATCACCGAGTGTCACCACGAATGGTCTTGGGGCAACATCGATTCAAGCTTGTCAGTCGACCAATGACTGTGAGCTGATTGATGATCTCTGTCTGGGTGTCGGTGAAATATGCTTTGATCTACCAGAACTTAATCAGTATGAGTGCCGATGTCAGGGCAAGTATGTGGCCAGGATTGGTGCCACAGCCCCTTGTGTCCATAAGTGTGACACTGAATATTGCCTGAACAATGCCACATGTGACCGCAACCAGCCGGCCAGCCGCTTGTGCAACTGTGTCAATGGTTGGACAGGAGAGAGATGCAATGAAGAGCCACCTTCCATGACGCCATACATTATTGGTGGTGCAGTCGGTGGTTTCATCTTCATCCTGATCGTTGCTCTCATTGTGACAGCGTGCTGCGTCTGCCTCAGACCTAGTCCTGCTGCTCCTGCTGCTGCTTCTACGATGAAAGCTCAGTCGATGATGATGATGAACCCAGTACCACAGGGAATGGTGGCGCGGCCAGCACCAAGCGTTTTGTACGCGCCAGCTAGTGGCCTGCAACCCACGGTCATATCAGCAGATCAGCAGTCTTTGCCTGGCTACAGTAACATGGGGGGACAACAGTATCTGTTCTATGAGGATACGCAGGATCCTGTTGTATCACAACAGCAACAGTACGGAACACTCAACGGAGGATTTGACCCATTCGAGGAAAAGGCCTCCAGTTTAGCTTTCAACCCAAACTCCTCCACATTACCAGACGGGACTGCGCTGGCAAGGAGCAATGGAGGCTTCGCGGCAGAACCAAGTTTAGTGTATGGATCTTAGACTGGAAGTCAGCAAACGATAACCACTGTAGAGGAAACACGGAACGAAGACTTGCTCCAGCGCATTGAAAGGGACCTCTGACTTTCAAACTTGGATGGAATGTAATCAATGTATCACTAGTACCTATAGATAGCTTAAAACATTGTGGTACGAGAGCATTATCGAACGTGAAAACTGCCAGTCTTTGTTTATAATTGACATTGTGTTCAGTTCCCATAGTTCCAGTTTTTGTTGGCATCCAGTACCTCACCGAGTACTGTGCGCGTGAGGAGTGTGTGGATATTGTACCTAATTTATACATGTACTATGTAGGGGTATCAGCAATAACATGCAGAACAACTTGATTGTTATTTTTCTTTCAGTTAACATAATCTCTGGTCCATATAATAAAATATGACATTAATCCTTG
>Ga0099809_10264237_pt1 | contig 11733 bp, 5 predicted proteins | sample OrbTnscriptome_3_FD_81146 | JGI IMG/M metagenome (GOLD analysis project Ga0099809, IMG submission 81146) | Metatranscriptome of coral microbial communities from Puerto Morelos, Mexico - Orbicella T R C metatranscriptome (Eukaryote Community... | ecosystem: Host-associated > Invertebrates >...
CTTCTGAACCCTCTGGGCTTGGCGAGGTGACGACTTAGAAGGTCGGACTCCACGTATAGTGTACCCTCTGTTGTAAAAAAGCAAAAAGATTAAGAGATGTCAAATTCTCGAGGCGAGACTTTGAGCGGAGCCCCTGCCCGTCAACTTTGTTTCTTGAATATACAAAAATAATCATGTAACTCAAGGAGCTATGTGAAAATATGAGTAATATGAGTAATATGACTAAGTTTATGATGTCCATGAATGGTTGGGCGTGTTTTTCCACTGCAGACAATGACCGCAGCAATGTCATTGATAAAAATAAAAATAATAAATCAACATAAACCTGCCGAAATAAAAAAGCTTGACCCGCTGTTTTAAGAGACTTGTTGTAAAATAAGTCCAAGACCTTGCCACGTCGATATGTTTGTTATTCGTTACTCCAGCATGACCTCCTCACTTGAAAATACTTCAACTGTTCGCTCTATTAATGGCTATTGAAAAGCTTTCAGCTCATCCAGAAGTAATCTAAGTGAAACCAAATCTGTCTGTTGTTAAACCTCAGATATTTCTTTCGGGTATTTGGTGGCCACTGTCCTTAAAAGCCCTTCGGGAGAAGTTCAACAACTGAATGTGTAACGCTGCAGGCAATAGTGCTATATAATTTAAAGTAATATAATCGCAATATGCTGTTTGTGATACACAATGTTATCTTGATTCGACAGAATTGCCACCTTCTACAAGAATTTTACTGAGCCAAAGCCTTTTATCGTCCTATCAGTTACCTAGAGAGCCGATTTAACATGTGTAAAAGCAATTTAAAACGCTTGTCATGAACTAGCCTTACATAATATATTTTTAATCTTAATAACGAATGAAATTTACTATTTTGAGAAGAATTGCTAGCTCTGGCTGCGCAGTGAATAATATTTTTGTTGAACACTTTTTAGCTCTTTTTCCAGTGTTTTCCTCAGTTTTTAGTTTTTAACGACATTTTGTGAAGCGCATTTGTAAATTTAAATAAAATTTGGGCTGTATAAATTTCAGCTATTATGGGAATCCCAAATGTTACTTAGAATTAAAAGTTTCTTTTGGTCGTGAGCATTTTCCTGCTGATGTTGTCCTTGTCGTTTTATTTATGTTTGTTTATTTTATATTTCACTTGAATTTTCCTTCACAACGAAAAGTAGCATTACATAATTTTTTGTAATTTTGTTGTATCGTATTGTAACTTTTATCGCATTTTATTGTAATTTTAGCTAATTCAATACCAAAAAGCCCCACGGCATTGAGAGTGTTAAAATAATTTGTATGCTCGTGCCTTTTTCCTAAACTAGTGCGTAGCACCTAAATTGCGCTGAAATGGTATAAAATATGCTTACCGTACGTTTGGCATTACTTATCATGTTTGATATCTGAAAAAGATGGGCCCACCTCTCGACTGATTAGATATTCCCGCAGAAACTTCAAAGGATCGTCTGGGTTCTAGATGATTTTAAAATAGGTGAACAAAACAAAGATTGCAACAAAACGGGTTTAAGAATTCAGCGTCTGGAAGCTTTAAAAATGTCCATATATTATTACTCCTTTCAGGAAACAAATAAGTGGACGATCGAGTAGAAACCTTGTTGCAGCATTTCAGTGTTTGAAGGGGAAGCGATTCACTTACGTTTCTACAGTGTTTTTTAGAGTTACTAAATAAACCGGGATGATGTAACTCATTAAGCACTTTAAACTTTTGTTGCTTAGAAACTTCAAAGAATGGTTTACTATCACTGAAAGCCATATAGGCACACCAACCTTCAGCTTTCGATGTATAAGTAATTAAAACTTTTAAATGCGCAGTGCTTAGAACGATCTCACAATTAGCGCATTTCTTCATATCCGCGACGCTGTCATGTAATGCTCCAATTCCAAAATGACTACAAGGAAAGACAGCAAAAAAATCTTTTGGCTTTACCTGTAAGACAGTTCTTGATAAATAATTGGAATACATTATGAACATTGCATGTTATGATGATTAACAACTACGAGGTTGGGCATAGATTTCAGTACATCGAAAAGTGGCACTGCACATCGGCAAAATAAATCATTTATGAATCGAACAAATAAATCATTCGCATCATCGAGACAGTTGAAAATCGCGCGGGCCTCGGGTAGCGAATTCTTTCGAAAGTTCTTTGAGTTCACTTTCTCTTTTGTTGTTGTTGTTGTTGTTGTTGTTGTTATTGTTATTGTTGTAGTATGTAACCTCCAATTCCTGTAAAAAAAACCTAGTTTAAATCATTTAGTTGAGGTTTTTTTTTATAATAGGAACATTTCTTACTCTTCTTAAGAAGATGTTCCAAAATGCTATAAATTCTCCGATTGACGTCAACGGTTTCAATGGCCATGCCAATTTTGAGATGTTGTAAAAGTCATCATTACCTACGGGCAGTATAAGATTCATTCCGCTGAATATAATGTAATCAATTGTTTTACACAGCATCAACACAGCTTTTCCAAAACAGTCGTTTGAAAATAATTGGTTTTCAATGTTCACACAGGAGGTGAACATGAAGCGAAATACGATTGTGGTTCTACGAGAAACACCGTGATATAAAATAATTTTCGTTAATGACAGTTTCAAATAATATTAGTCGTTGTTTGAAATATTGCAGATACAAATCGAAGGCATCTGAGCAAAAAAACCTTTACCGTACTCTTTAATTTGAAAGAAGGCCATATGTTAAGTTCGTTTTCAGTGTGCCATATATTTGTCGTAGATCGAGATTTTGCAAATTTTGATCAATGAAAGAAACCTTGAAATGATAAGTTGCAGTAAATTCCCAAATGTTGTAACTAAGGCAAGTTTACATGAAAGCAAAGATTTCTTCACCTATACGAAATGTTGTTCTGAATGGCAGCACCAAGGATTCGCTTTCCTTTTCGAGCTATAATACAGTGTAAATACAAGTGCCCACCGCGATGAAAAACACATTTTTTATATACATACACATTTTTTATATATATTTTCCGGCGAAAATAACCAAATAAGTATTACACCAAAAGTTAAAGCGAAAGTCTGAAGAAAAGTCTGATTAGATGATCGCTAACGTTGTACTTAAATTGTCCGGCTCTGCTCCTAAGCTGAAAAGAAAGGCCGATGTTTTTGCTTGTAACTTTACAAAATATCGTTGATAATACTGCAAAGGAATCGCTCTGGCTATTTTTCGAACTCGTTCAGACTAAAACTGGCATAAGCTTAAGTGTTAACTACAACCAAAAGTACACCTCTATGCTTTCATCATATTTTGAAACTAACATACCTAAATAGCTATTGGACGAATTATTTTAACTGCAAATTCACATTCCAACTGCTCGTGAAAACTCTAAAGTGGTACTGAATTAAACTCAGATGCCGAAACGAATACAATTAGTTTTATCCGCGCTTAAAGAGAATAAAAATAGAGACCAATATATGATGTACCTCTTTACATGTAAAAAGGGAATGCTCTAAAATATTATTTTCGTGAAATTAACCAGACTGTCGCAAAACATGCGAAATACGTAGAATTGAGATGAATTTTAACAAATGTAGTTAGATTCGAGAAATCCCTCGGAAATCAGAAAAATACTTAGAGCTTAGCTTTCAAACAATCAAGTCGACTTCAGTGTTAACGAGATAAAAACGGTGATTTCGAAATTAGCAAGGAAGAAAGGAGATTCTCACCTGAATAGAGGACCGTTTAAGTTTAGGAAAACACAGTGCCTTTTCGTGTTAATATCATGAAAAGCTCCAGAAATAAAGTTATTCAGTTATTCAGAAGCAATTAGTTTATTTCAATTCAAATAATATCAGTGAATATTTTATGTCGGGATAAACGAGCTTAAGATGTCACTCAAACTAGTCTTCCTGAGCTAAATATTTGCTAAGAATCTCTCATTATTAAGGAACAAAATTTGTTCCCATTATGTAATTCCAAAACAAGTTGGAACAGTTTGAAAGCCGGTTTGAAGGCGAACAATTTCAGAGTGCGAGAGAAGAGTTTTAAATTAAAAATTGAACTTTTGATCGTTCAAACAGATTTAAATTTGAGACAAAATATGTTGTTTATTTTCATAACTTGCGGTTTGTAATCAGAGACGGGTTGAATTTATTTTAAAGTGCGCAGATTCGATATATTACCAGTAACACTTGAAATCCTGGTCATTGAAGGACAAACAAAAACTCTAATTTCATTCAGGGGTGGATTGGTGATAAGCCTGTAGCCCTTTACACCTCAAACTCAGTGAAAGGTGCTAAGTACTCTTCACGCTAGTCTACTGTATGCCGTAATCAAGAAAATCCTAAGATGTGAAGGTATCCCATTCAGCTCTATCTGATTCAAATAAAAAAATTGCGAGTGACTTGTTTTTGTTGAAAATCTAACACCATTGGAAGCGTTAAGCCAGTTGACGGCGGATTTGCATGCAAAAAACTGATAAGATTACGATCGCGCCCGAATCAAAGCCCTCGCCTCACGTTAGCACGGACAGTTTCGATTTTTCTGGAAATTTTTTTCATCCTTTCTTCTGAGTTACCGAACTCTAAACATTTCAAAAGGTTTTTTTGCTTTTTGTTTTTCAATACGATCTTGAAATATAAAGAAGATATATTTTATCGTAGACAAGTTAACTTTAATGTGTCAAAAAAGCAGTAGTTTGCGGCCAAGCCTTAAACCAAAACGTAAAACACAAACAGTACTTTCTCTCCATTTTCAGATTCTCTTGACGTGTATTTTCTGCCATGCTAGAATTTGCCCACCGGTAATACGAGCAATTTGGGTTATTAAGTATTTTCGCACCTTTCAAATCAGGGTGCGCGTTTGAACAACAGTTCCATTGACAATAGATTCGCCTGTGGTTCACGACTGAAAGCACTAGCGATTTAATTACAGTTCATGGGATTTGTTTTCATTGCAGTCAGCTTGTCATCGTTCGATTTTTTTTTAAGAGTTATAGATTTTATCGAGTCCTGAGCGATAAAACTAGGAACAATGGAAAATGCAAGTCCTGTTATAAATAAGTATTCACTAGAAATGTTCGCCTAATGAGGACGGCCGATTTTTTTTCAACTAAAACTTTTCCTAATTTGTGGCTAATCCATTATTTTTAGACCATAGACCTAGATTACTTTTTGTTTACCAAAAAATCTACATTAATTATACATAGAAAGGGCTACTCCAGGTGTCCGTCTTGAAAATGTTTTCCTCAGCCCTCATAAGCATAATGTCGATTGACGAAATTTCATTCAATTTATTTTAGAAGTGCTTTAGATGTCCAAATTCAGTTGTCTGGGCATGTACCCTTCCTGCTATCGCAATTTTACTTGACTGTAACGTAAAAACACAAGTCATCATTCAAAACAATATTTAAAAACCTTGTTTCTTATTTGCCTTTTATAATTATAATTTTGCGACGAAAATTAAGCTTTCTTTGCGCGCAGTTTTCTTGCAGTAATCAAGAAAAGGCGTTCAAAATTTATTGGATAGAAATAAATTTGGTGTCGGTTTAGGTCGTTTGTTCGTATTATGACTGTTTCTCTTGTTTAAGACTTCCAAATGCAATCAAATTTTACGGAAATAGATAGTTTCGTATCATTAACAATATTTTAAAGGAAAACTTCAAAATTTGTTCATTGAACTCAAGGCTTCGCAGCTTAATTAAAGTCAAACATCACAAAAATTGCTACTGGAGAAATTCTATTTGCCGGAAATAGAACTTTGAAATAAGACATAATGTCGTTCACTTAATTCTACAGTCGTGCTGGTTTTTACTTTGGAATCGCACCGCGTAGAGCGGTGAGAAAGGATTTAAAGTTTGGTGTCACAGGTATTAAGTAATAATTATATGCTACATCGATAAACGGCACATGAAAGAAATTTGACTTAAGAAAATTCCCCACAAAATTGGAAACTTTAACTTGCCTTTATAGGTAAAGTTCGTACAATTCGAATCGGACTCACTGTTTTTGTATGTCTTTTACATGTTTGGGCCTCGTTTCGTTTATAGTAATTAACGTTGTCACCGAGGAACATGATGTTCACTCAAATGTAAGGCAAAATACGGACATCTACACCGTACGAGACAATTTTGTTCACTTACCAATGCAAGTTCCTTGGGCATATAAAAGGCAAGTTTCCTTTCCGACTCGTTTTAAACAATCAAAGTGTAAGCCATTCGTATATTTGTAGACTTTTCAGGGAAAAGTAATTCAGCAAAACTACACAGGACAACTCAAAACATCAAATCCAACAGCGTGGCGAGCATGGGACTGAAGCTGATGGCATTTTCTGCTGTTACAGTATTGGCTCACACGACGATCACCACAGGGAAATATGAAACAACGGTAAACAATCGGATCAGATTTGCATATACAGTCACTGCAAGTAATAAACCTAATTGAATCGCAGCTATGTCTGTAGGGCACTTTACTTGGGTTCTTAATGTCTGAAAATCAAACACTAAACGAGCTTTGCAGTTAATGTTCTGACAACCTTGCTTATCAGTTTAAAACTGAGTCAAAAGAATTAATAGCTTGACAGTCATGAAATATGAATCTTTATAACCTATCCATCTACAAGCGATATAAATAAGTCGAACTAAGGCATATTTCCGGTGAAGTTTAGAAACTGTAATATCAGTTTTCTTTTATTTAATATCACTGCGATTAGTGATTAGCCTCCAGCAAATCTGACAAAAATAAAATTATTTACTTTTGCAGAGAACACATTTGCAGAGAACACATTTGCACATCTGCAAGCTTAGTATCCCGCGAAATATGAAATCTATTTAAAAGGCCGGAAATTAAAAATATGACCAAGAACAGTTATTTTTACTGACAAAGATTCATGTTTAAAACATCCTGTCAGGCCGTTAAATGGGTGACTTGGACGTAATTTTCTACCCACCAAAACTTAATATATTCAGGTTTTCAGGCCGATAATTATGCAAATTTTCCCCAAGTCACAAATCAAATAAGTCTGTAACTTTTAACTTTAAGCATTTCAAGCCATTCGATCGGAAGGATAGGTTTTTACAACAATTCCTGATATCCGTAAAACCTATTTTTCGAATATGGACAATTTAGACTCAGTATTAAGTATAAATAATCAAACGCGATTTATTTTTTCGGTCGAACATAAGATAACCACTTTTTCGTAACAAGATATACGTTTAGCTAATTTTCTCCAGTTTCTGTAATCATTCATTTTTTTACGAGGTTAGGTGAGGCCCTATGCGCCAACTTGGTGCCAGGGGACAGGTGAAGGTGAAGAATTTTCTCCAGTTTTCCCGATTATTCAGTTATTTTTCTTTCTTTAAGAAAGTCCAAGAAAGCGTCTCCCAGTCGTTTTCTTCCGCGTTTGCTCTATAAATAATAACATTTTGCAGTTGATTTAATAAATGAGGTCTAAGCAAGTCCACTTTCAATCGCTTTTTAAACTATGGACTTTCGAAAGGTAAAACTTCCGAAAGGTAAAACACCCACCCACCGGGAGATCATTTGTCTAACTCGTAATGTTTGATACCATAACATATCGTAACGTTCGCCGCACATTGATAACGATAGGCGCCTGTAAGAGTACTAGTTGTTTTAAAAAACAAAGACCTTGTTAACTTTAGAACTGATACAGGACAGTGGCAATTTTAAAGAGGACCTTGAGACACAACCTTTTAAGAAAAACGCTGCAATATTTTCAAAATGATATTAATTTTCACATGGAAATTTATGAGGTTACTTTAGTCCTTACCTTATTGTATATAATTTTGTTCCTTTAAATTTATATTAACAATTTTGTTACTGTAAAAGTTGCAATCCCTTTCACCATTTATCCTTCCTGAAAAGCCCCATTGGGGAGGTTCAATAAAGTTACGATTTATCATGTACACGCACCGCTACACAAATATCAAAATCGTAAAAACTTCTGAAATTTCTATTTCAGTTGGAAAGCTTATGTGCAAGATATCGTCTTAAACTTAAAAGTCTTCTACCTCCATGTTGTTGAGACAAAAACAAATAATATCTTTTTATTTCAATCCTTAGCACCTGTTAGTTAAGATATTTTCTAACCAAGTTGAACGTTGTCAATCGTTGAGCATGGTAAAGGAGTTTGGATAATTGGCTATATGTTAGGATCCAAAATTCCCTTTCAATTGGCATGTAGTAATAAAGAGCTAAATCCGAGAACAGGAATAGGAAAATAATTGTTGATCGCGAGCCAAACTGCTTGACGCTTAAAACAGTTGCGTATTTAGATTCCTGAGCGCCTTGATAGTGAATGAATTAAAGTAGGTTCTCTGTAGATTTCAAATAAAGCACTGCTTGTTAAGTTTATATCGTGGTCTGCAAGATCAAATAAGAAAATCTTTAAGAGGACGTGAAAGAAAATTGTGCTCGTGAGTACCATGGATTGATTCATGTGCATTCTCAACTAAAGAATCCAAATCTCCACAAGAAATGAATGAATAACCTTGCAGGCTTACAGGACCGGGCAGGTGCTCCGCAGTTGAATGGACCTTCTACAAACTCTTTCGGCAATCTTCCTGTTGTACGTGTTATGACTGCGAACCCTAGCGGGGTGTTAATTAGTAAACAGACCGGCTTTGCGTTAACTGCAGCGAGTTTAGCATACCTGTAAGCACAATAACATAAGCCATTGTAACCAAATAATGCGGCATCTTTACTATTAAAATGTCTTAATTTTGACGGGAAAATGACACCTTCTCTTTTTGACTCAGACCGCCGTTTCTTTATTGGTTGACTTTCATGTTTTAACATCAAATTACGAAATTAATTTTATTGGTGTAAAGCAAGTTTATTAAAAGCAAAGCCTCAAATTACATAATGGAACTTTTCTAGAGTAAAAAATTCAAAGCGTCTAGTATTTTACTCGATAGCATCTCTGAATTCTGTCATCTGATAATCTCGTCTAGACGCGCCAGCAGGAAAATAAGACCGTCACCACTCCATGCTATTCGCTTTATAAAATTAGGAGAAAATTTAGCTCAATTTAAAATCATTTTATCGAAAACAGCTATCGTTCGAGTACGATTGCGTTTTTTGAAAGCTGAAACCACTTCTTTTTTTAAGAAAATTTTAATCAACGTAGTTATTTACGATAATTATATGTGAAGCCAGGTTAGCGTTGGATAAATTGTTGATAAGGAACTAATATCACTTTGCAAGCTGAAATGAAACTTTTTCTCTATAAATCACTCGGCCGACTTAAACAATGCTACTTTTCCCAGCCAAATTAGCCCAACTTACGTTTTACGGAAAAGAGGCCGGAAGCTACGAGCTAGAAAAACGCCCTCTCAGTCAATATTTTATTCTTATCTTTCTTGCCGATAATCAACAAAGGGAAGTGACGCCAAATTGGCGGCAACTTAGGCGAGAGTAAAATTAGCACACCATTTTAAATTTTACCACATGGCCTTGGTGTCTGAGAATTTGTCAAAATTAGCATTCTTGAAGAAGTGCCAGTTAGTATCTAAAAGGAACTATTTGTTTCAACGTGTTTTCCAATTTACCACACGTACAACTCATGGTAAACAAACTGAAGACATATCAGGTGTAAACATTGGTTATAATATCGAAAAAAAAATACCTTGTGAAAATATCATGATTAGTTTCATCGGCAGATAAACTAATGCAGTTCTAACCGGTTGAAATGTTCCGGGTTTGTGTTAAAATAGATTTTGGGACAACTCGTAACATTGATAATCAATCAAGTGTTTTAGCACCCACGGTGATTACAACGAAGAAAAGTTCTTTAACTTTGCCGTATACGTCCAAAGGCAAAACTTGGTCCAAAATATTTTTCGATCATAACTGTCGTCTGTCGATGTATACGTCATTACCTTCATTGAACTTTGTTAAAAGTGCGACAATACTAGTAAATATAGACAGACAATATTTGTTCCATTTTCGCTAAGTTGCGGTGACGTTAAAAAATAAGAGCAAAAATTGCGCGTCGGAGAGTCACGGCAATAAACGCGACGGTCTAACAAGGCCCTAAGCATGAGTTTCATTTACTTGTGAGAGAATCTAATGAGGGTTTAGATCCATACATATGGTTTCACAGCTACTGTAGAGGCACGAAGTTTGTTTCAGTTTTCAATGTAGAAAAAGTTGCGATTTTACCTGAACTCTATCTTGAAACGATTGTTTTTTTGTCACATTTTATGAAACCTGCTGTTACTACAGCAACCATATTTTGAGAGGTGCTTTACACAAAATTTTAAGTAACCTGTTTTCAGTGACAACCTTTAGGATTTTCTCTTGCAATAACTTTTTCTCTTACTGATACTTTTATCATCCTATTACTAGTTTTTACTACTTTCATCTTAGTTTAGGTGGTTTCCTAACGCCGTGGTCACGTGGACACGAGGCAAAAATCACGAAATCTAGATGAAAGGACAAAAAAAGTTAAAGGAAAGGTTTTTGTAAGTGCGCTTTAATTCTCTTAGGAAGATTTTTTTAGCAATAATGGACGTGCAGAACTAGATTTAATAGGATCTTTAGTGAGCAGCGTTCTATTCGCTGTTTCGTAGTTTGCTAAATCGAACTTCTTGCATTACTGCAAGTGAGTAAGATGCAGAACAGTTATGTATGTATGTATATATTAAAAGCGCTACAAACTGCTTCGCTAGTATCACTAGAAACTGTGTATTTCGTTCAGATTATAGCTGGCTGACGCTTTTCTTGCTTCCTCGCCGGTCCAAACTGCTTTTGATACGAACATGTAGGTGAAAAAAGGACTTCCGAAGGTCTTACCACAATCATTAGTCTGGATTCACAAACTTCCATGGTCTTCGCAAATCCTGCGACTAATACTCTGGTTACGAATCAGAAACTGGATGTTACCAATGTGAGCAAAAGAGAAATTCAACGAACGAATCTAAATTAACCATCCTTTGATTTCAGCAGTCGTGTAGACTTCTGCAAACTTCTTAAATTTTGAGCAGGACCTGCCTGGGCAGGTATATCTCAAAGGTTATTCCAAATGTTTTGCTGCGTTATAATGGATGAATGCTGTCAGTATTTTTGTGGGAGAGATCGGAAAAATCAGTCAAACATCACAAAAGTGGACTTCGATGAAGAATAAAAAGAATGGAAACTATGAATTAATTGAAGCACTTTTCATTTTTAGTCTAAGCAAATGGAAAACGTTTGCTCCCCACAAATCTCAAAACCATAAATGCGATGAATTAATGCTTGAAAGTATAAACCCGGAAAGTTTGGCAGTTGTTCAAACAAAATGCTATTCCATCATCGAGAACTTGAAGCCAAACGAAGAAATTAGCCACTTCTGGTACCCTATTCAGTAGGTTGTCCTCAACAAAGCGAGAATATTCTAAGGCTAAGTAATGAGTCTAAACTTGAGTAGAATCGATTTCTGGCTGGGAGTGTAAAAAGAAGTCGGCAGACATGCTTTGTGAGAAAAGAGATGTCACATCAATTTAAATATGAGAGCGCCATAGGGGGACGCAGCTGCTTCGTTCTTGATGGAAACACATTTTGTATTTTGTCCCGGAGAAAAATCAGTCGTAACGCCTCGGCTTTCAGCTAGTAGTAAGGCCCGGCAAAGCCGCGACCATGTTCACTCACCTAACTTTGCAGAGGTGTATAGCTAACCAACTTGTCTGTGATCAGTCAAAGTTCAATTCAAATCTTTGCTGCTTATTTTAGTTCACTTCACTGTAAGCAATTTGATTCAGCCACGATTGACG
>Ga0099809_10071549_pt1:0-10000 | contig 11662 bp, 4 predicted proteins | sample OrbTnscriptome_3_FD_81146 | JGI IMG/M metagenome (GOLD analysis project Ga0099809, IMG submission 81146) | Metatranscriptome of coral microbial communities from Puerto Morelos, Mexico - Orbicella T R C metatranscriptome (Eukaryote Community... | ecosystem: Host-associated > Invertebrates...
AATTCAACATGTCTCTATCCATTTTGTGTTGCCTTTATTGCGTTTTGTAAGCTCGTAGACAACGCAACAACTTGCCTTGAATAATTAAGATACAAGACTCGACTTGAACTGATGAAGAAGGGACAGTGTTTTATATCTCGTGAGCTGGTTTTATACTCTTATCTTTCAAAAAAGCCTATAATCCCGACTGTTTTTGTTTTACAAAGTAAACTAAAACAATTAAAAGGTTTTATCTCTTGCTATCAATAGATGTATAGTTTTGTCTGTGGTGAAAGAAAACCGCAATATTTTCTACCCGCGAATTTGTACAGTCACAAGACAACAATTCTTGTTTTGGAATTGCGGCAACGAGCAATGTTTTTCAAAAGACTGCCCTTGTGTTGCGCCAGGCTGTCACCTGCTCAGTTGTTTGCCCACTTGAAATACCATTTGGTGAATGTATTCAAATCCCTTTTTCTTGATAATTAAACCCGCTGTTCGGCTCTTTTTGTCGCTATTTTACCACCGTAATTTCATCTTATTTACGAGTAGCCGACGCCGAATTTCCCGCCTTCATCTTTCAGCGACAAAACGGCAGTCGGCTTTAAAAAAAAACGTTTATTCAACGAGTGATTGAGTACACGATTGAAATTGGTATCCCGACAGTGTTTGATTAAATCCGTTGTCTTGTTGAGAACAATACTCTAACAGCTAATATATACAGTTAACTAAACTTTCTGTAACCACAGTCATTTTCTTATCCGGTAACGACGATTCGTAATAGTTTTAATGGCTTCTTAATGGACACGCAGATATTCAGTTTAAGAAAGTCCCATATATATGTATATTTTTTTTCAAAAAGTATTGCCTGGGGTTTCAAACTGACTTTTACCCTTTAAGGAGCGATATTGCTCATCTTTTATCGTCTAGAATCTTTAATTAAGTTCAAAACACTTAACTGTCACAGGCAAGTGAAACCCTCTGCGTGCCTCGTGATAACCCACTGACGAAAATGTTGTTTTCGTTGTAGAAATGTGTTCAGTCCCCACTTCGAAAAAAATGTGTGCCCTCTTTGGTTAGCAGCAGCTTTGAAAGCTCGAACTTGCTCAGTTCCGACGGAGTTTGAAAATTAAAACGTTCCGTAGAACAGTTTGTAAATGCACAATTATATAAACACGTGAAAACCTTTCCGTACTTTTGCTGGTTTCAGTTCGCCTGTCAAACCCATTCCAAGGCTACAAAACAAAAAAACCCTTTTGGAATCAAGTTTGTTTCATGCCGAACAATACTGAAATTACACGTCATCAGTAGATAGTCTTCCTGTTCCTTTTTTTTGTCCATCTTCCGTTGTTTCGAAAACACTGCCCTTGATAAATAACATGGCCAGGCAGAAACGCCTGCCCACTTCCGCAACAAGTTGACGTTAATGAGATAATCTTATGTCCAGTTCAGCAAATCTTGACGCGAAGACAAACCAATCTCAAGTGCCATCATTCGCGCTCTTACACTCAGGAAACCCGTTAAGTGCACCATCTTGATTGGCTTTTTCTTCTTTCGTTTTCTTCCCCCCACGCTTTTGAACTGTTATTTGTCAGGTTTAAACTAAACCGCAAATAAATTCGAGATGTTTCGTTGTCTAGAATGGAAAGTTCCATGAGAGAATGGTAGCTGAGGCTTTTAGGGAATTTTTTCGTAGCTAAACCTGATGTTACCTACCACAACACGGTTCGTATTATCATCATTTTTTTAAGCTATTTACTCGCAGATCTTGCCATAGTGCCCTTAACTGATGGTTCTCGTTTTTCTCACTGTCTGTCTGCTGGACAACGTATCGATATTGTAAGGTGAATTTAGCCCGTGATCTCCTGGGATTTTACTTTGAAAACAAAACAAACCACTGAAGTTTAGTCAAAATATGTTAAGCCGACAAGGGTACGAAAACAAGGGTTTTTGTTATGGTTTAGTGTAATCTTGTGGCAGTCCAACACGTATGCTATATGTGTGGTGAAGCTAAGCTAAATTTGTTCAAATTTGTCTTTGCTTTTTATTTCGTTACATTTCGATAAATATGTCGTAATCGAAACTCTTTTGTGGTGTTGTAAATCGGATGTCGCTCGAAGTAGCTGCGTTTTAAAAGCTTGTAATATGCCTGGATTAATTTTGTTTGTTTCAGCCTATTTTTCTAACCTGGGAAAACTCTGAAAAGTGATATTAATTTCAAGAGATCAAAACACAGATAATTTTTCGCATCGAGTGCCTAGTTTGAATTTGTTTTGTTTTTGATTTTCCTCTCGCAATCAGTACTGCTGCCCCGCGATTTCGAGGGCTGAGAAGATAAGTTATTGGGTCAAAACACGAAAACAAAAGGCTAATTTTCCTAATTTTAGAGTTATAGTGTCGTAATAATGTGTGATTATGTTGTGGCCAAATTTCTGCGAGTGCTGAATCAGCACACGACAGCATCACATGCCGAAACACTTGGGATTATTCATTTTCGAAGTAGCAACATCAAACGTCATCGAAGAGCATGATATACTCTGATATCAGAAGACGAAAGCGTCAACTCTGATCACCCAGAATTTCAGTGAGTTTATAATAAGCTTCTTAAAAGGTCTTGATCTTTTTTGTATTGGATTTTCCCCGCACGTTTCCATGCGGCTTTTCCGCAGGTGAAATGAAATTGGAAGATTGCCATCATTATATAATTGTACGTAACGTAACCATGACATTTTCCTAAATGCAGTAAATTCTGTGTAGAATTTACATAAAACTCTCTTCCGATCGCAACTGTTTCACAAAAAACATATTAAAAAAAAAAAAAAGAATTGGAGGGACTTTAACTTCAGTATTTATGATCTGGATAAAGATGCAAAAATCACGTCGCGGTCGGAGACCGTATTGTAATACTGCTTTGTTCAAAGTTTGTGCCAATGTTTATCTTTTTGCGTTTTCTCTATTCAAGAAAACGAAAGACAGGCAATTTTGGCGAGATGCCATCTATATTTGCCTAAGACACACACTTAAGAAAGTCTTAGCTTCCATGTGGTTTGTCCACCGTATCTAATACGAAAATCCACCCACAATATGATGTTAAAACTTAACACGTCAATTTGAAGTCATGTTTATAAACGTACTCGTATTTTCGTAATTTGCTCTGTTGTGCGCCCACGGTGGAAACCCATTTAAATTTGCTCGAATGTTTCAAGTGATCAAATTTTTTTTTTGTGAGTGCATTCGTTGAGTTGATGTCTAGGTACCCTTCTAGTTGCAGATCTTGTGTGTTTTGTCTTGTACAGGCTCGTCACTCTATTGTTTACTTTAGACCTGTGGGTCTATAGGAAATTACCAAGGTCGCGCTCATAATTTTGGCGACATTTAGAAAGTGGAAAACACAATTCATGAGTTAATTTGACAAATATAGCATAAAAGGGGGTTTCTTTTTGTGTTCAAGCAACCGTAAAATAAAAGGCCTGGCATTCATCAAACGGTCAGCCAATCAGTGTCCGTCTGGTGCTGTCAATCAAAAACCGGGCTAACAAAGGGCAATAAAGTCGTGTGTTAGGCACGAGCGTTCGTTAGACCATTTTAAAAGGCAGCGGCGTCATAACACACAACAAAAAAAGCCATCGTCCCGAAGTACAGATGAGTTTCTTCCAAGGAGCAAGTTTCTGGATGGCGTCGGCTTTTCTTATTCCCACAGACGAATCTCCGACCCGTAGGAGAGCGTGCATTTTAGTTGGGAGAGAGCTTCGGAAGATCGCCGATGACCTTGAAGCCTCCGCAAGAACCGAGCAAGTTAAAGAACAAGACATTGTTGTCGGAGCGATGAAGACGGTGTGCGTGGTCGCTGGAGTTGTGTTCCTCGGCAGAGCTGTTTGGAAATTTCTGAACACTTGAGAAGTTACATGTTACACAAACTAACGAGATCTTACGTCTTAGAGGCTTGCTCTCTCCGAAGATCGAACGAATCGCTCGAAGAAATTATTTTTAAACTACGCAACATGACTCTTGATTGCCTCGAGTGACATGACATCAGTTGTTGGCCTTCGTGTTTGATTTCCATCGACTGCTGATCGTGTTACATCGCTTCATTGTTGACAAATACAAGATTAAAAGCCACTAAAGCCCGCACTCGGGAAATCGCAGGAGCGACTTATCCGTTCTCCATAACAACAGGGCAAAGCAAGTCAACTGCTGTTTTTTCATCCTAAAGCGTAGTTGGACAAGAACTTCGTTTTGCAGAACTGAAGGTTTGATTTTGTATTACAGGCATCCGCTGGCGTCTAAGAGACAGTAAGATTCAAATGCAGACGTTTGATCTCGAATAGTTTGCACCGACTGTATATTGCTAAGCTTGCATTGTAAAGATTCGTTGTCGCCTAAGGGATCGATGTTATTGTGTCGTTTCGTTATCACTTCTGACTGGCATGATTAGATAATTGATAGACTGTGACTCATGGAACTATTATTAATATTGCTCTTTGCGAAGACACGCGCTTATCAGGAAGGTTAGAAAAAAAAAAAAAAGTCGCTCGACCTTGACACATGAACATCCGGAAATTTTCAAAACAAGAGTTTCGCTTGAAGTCACGTCGGTGTTGTTTGCTGGCGAACAATTCCTGCGTGTGCCTACGAGCGAAAAAACGAAAACAAATCCTCTTCATCGATGTCGTGACAAAGCAGAACAAACAATCCACGTTCTTTATTGTCGAAGCCTTTCAAATGCAAATGTATCGCTTTTGTTGATTGGTATTGAAGGGTTCTGAGTTGGCTTCCAGCCTCGAAAGAACCCAGTTGAATGCACGGTGATCACGAAACCGCAAGCATCTTTCAAGTGGGTTCCTTTTTGGCAGGTTTCAAACTCGTATTACTTTATAATGTACAAAAAGACAAAAGAAAACTTGTATTTAGATACAGCTCAACGCAACTCGCCCGTTAATTTAATTCAAACTTTGGCAATATTTAGTAAACTCTTGTAAATATCAAACTTTTGTAAATAGTTACCTTTGTAAAAATGTGTAAATAGCTAAATGATATTTCTATACGCTGCAAGAGCGACAGATTTGTAAAGTAATATTCATTTGCCGCTGATGGCAATTATTTACTGAAGCATTAGTCCGTACATTATGGGCTTCTGCTTGTCAACCCGAATTGCATCAATTCATCGATGAATTTATTAGAGAGATCTTTTATATTTATAATAAAAGAGTATAAACAAGGAGAGCATCGTTGTTTGACTATGGTTTTAAATAGTTCTGGAACGAAACAGTTGTTCGCAGAACAGCTTAAAAGTGTAGTTTTCGATGTGCTATTGAATCAGATGGGAGAAAAGCGCCTCAGATCCCATGCACTGTCGAAGGAAATTTCACTCCTAGTTTGAAAAACAATAGACCTTTGTTTCCAGTTTCTTGTGCATTAATCCGTCGATGGCAGAAGAAAACAACCCACGCGTCCATCAATACTATAAATAACAGGACTCTTAGCAGGGAGGGAATTTAGGTAAACTAAGCCTTTCAATGCTGATTTCCTTTATTCTTCCCACTCTTGCTCTGGAAAAATCGCTCTTCAGATTTCAGTCGAATGCGTCTTTGAATGTGTCATTCTTTTGAAATAAAGTTTGCGTAGAAAATTGGCTATTAAAAATCCGTGATACCAATTTTTGCACAGTCCTGTACGGCGTTCAGCTAAAATAAAATCAAGACTAACACAAAGGAGATTGAAGCGTGATATGAAGTGATATTAGTAAGAAAGTGAATCATGGTGTTTCTTGCCTTGTCAGCAATAAATACGTTTTACTTCGATTCCATTGTTTCGGTTGCTAAAATAAGAATCCCGCTGTCTCTTTACCTTCAGGCTAATATTGGCTAGACTTCTTGAATGTCTCTCGAGCCCTTGTATAAACATTGGGTTGAACTTTCTTGGCAAAAACCTCTAGCTTAATGCAGGTCACAATTTAATCCAGTTAAGATTTACGAACAAAATCAGGCAGGTTTTTATTTATAGCGGGAAAGACCGGCGTATTTTGGCGCGACGGAAACGACTGATAAAGATCGAGGGACTCGAAACAAAGTAACTTTTGTTGATATATTTCATGGCCTGTCCGAACATGACCTTACAGCATAAAATAACGAAAGAGAGATATTGTTTTCGTCAACGAAGGGACTAACACGCATTCTTTGTCAGTTCATTCACAGATCGATATCGCATGACACGAAAGATCTTGTTTTCTTTGGAAATATCGAACCATTGATAACGATTTTGACAAGCCTTGCAAAAGTTGACGAACATTGGTGTTGACAACGGAGAAGGCAAAATATGACCGAGTTGAATCTGAAGCTCTACCATATATGAACGATTATAAGGCTTATAAATACCCCAGTATCAATTAAAGCTAGAAAACTGAGCTTATCGCCATTCTCTCTCGAAAACTCAAGCGCTGGTCTTTGTGTGAGAAGTTAAAAAGCGCGCCGACCACTTTCGCGACAATTTCAAGAGAGGGATTAAACTTGACTTTCGTCAGGGACCTTTTTTTTTTATTGTTCTTTATTAAGAAGAAGTATTACTCTTTGAAAATAGTGTGGTCAGTTCTTGTGTAGAAAATCATTGACAATCCAGACCACTATAGATACATCAGTTGTTTCTCTTTTTTTTTGGAAATCCAGCCATGGCTTCTTTTTCGAAATCATTTTTATTTTCTAATCGAAGCTTAACTACAGACACTTGAGCAAGGCATCCCCGTTGCATTTGTCACCTCCGTTTTTATTTTCATTTTTATTTTCAAATACTATAACAATCATTTCTTAACAAAGAAAGCTTTCTCTTTCGTCTAAAATTGGACAAACAATTGAGTTTATTGTTCACTTTGGTAATCCCTTTTAACTTTATAGACGAATCTTGAAGTCTTTGAGCTGATATTTAGTAAGACTTAAGAATAAACTTACCGTGAGAACGTTTTATTGTTAAATTGAAGGGTACCTCATCTCTTTATTAACAATAAATGTAAATAACAGGAATAAACCTGTCAAAGCAATAGTGACTCGGTCTTACAACGAAAGAGTTCCTGCGCGAAAACTTCTGAACGGGATTTCACTATCGTTTTTTGATGTTGAGTTTTTGTTGTTTTCTTTTTACATAGTAGCTTGTGACTTTCTATCAAATAAAACGAAAAAGTAGAACTCTGTTGTTGTTTTTCTGTTTCGTTCTTGTTACTCTGCATTAGTCCTATTTGTGTCTTTGCCTATTTTATCGATGAGTTGATCGATCTACAGTGCATTTCTGAGTTGAGATAACTTGGACAATTGCCCGAACGTGTAGTATACATGAGCTCTGAAAGTTATCTCCCGATCACACGACTGTTTGACCTTGGCTAAATTGTCCGTAAAGACTTCCGTTGATGGATTTTGCCTTCCCACTAGGTATGTCATCAGGCGATAAATTTCCCCTGGGATTGAGGGACTGAAATCGGTAAGTGAAAACCGATCGACGGAAACTAAGATTACAGCAAACACAATAGAATGTTAAATATCGCGTTAAAAGCCTGTCGACACTTATTCCAGTGAAATCTCTGGAAAATTGTCAAATAGATGGTTGGGCTTTACTCGGATAGAATTTTCAATGTAAATTCAGTCCCCTTTGGTCTTTCCCGAGTCCAGAATTTAATCCGAAAGAAAAACGAAGAGAAACGAACAACCATGAATAGACTTTTGAACTTCCAGATTATGTTCACTGGACCGGAATAAATCTTCCAATTCAGGATAATGTTTCATCGTTAGAAGAATTAATACTGACTCTCAGAATGCCAAAATATAAATCGAACAAATGTTATTTTGCGGAATATTTAAAATCAAGTAACACCACTTGAAAGCACCGGTCAGTTTCCTTTACTTGGATTGTTTTACAAGTGTGTTTCTTCCATAGGCTTAAAAGTTAGAGCTATGCACCTTGCGACCACCATAATAAACAGTACCACCTGAAAGTACTTCTCATTAGCTTTCATCTGAATGGTCACACACTAGGGTTCTATCCACAGACTTAAAACCACGTTTAACAGCATAATAAATAGTACTTCACAAAATATTAAAGTACTACTCAAGATCTTTCATGTGTACTTTCATTCTCTTTCAATCGACAGAATTTAAAGTTAGCACCACCTTGTACAGCATAATAAACAGCACCACACGAAAGTACTGCTCGGAAAATTTTATTTGAATATATCGACACGCTGGGTACAATGTCAGCTTTGACTCCATGAGTGAAAAGGTTAATATCCGCCTTCACAGCCACGTAGATGTTTTTGACATTTGTGTGATGTCACCTTATCTGACACAAACAAAGCCGGACATAAGATTTCTGTAGGCAGTTTGCGGTTCGTTTATTTTTTCGGAGGACCGAAGGAAAATTAGACGCCTTGGAGCAGTTTAGCATTTCCGTGTTGATACTGGCTGGCTAATTCGACATGTTTATATTGTCAAAAAGAAAAAAAAAAAATCAACGGGTGTTTATGTCAACCTTAAATGAGTACGTGATCTCAGGATAAGTTCTGTGACTGTTTAAGCTACTGTTATGTAACACTGAACCCGTGCAGAGCAGAGGTAGTTGTTTCTTAAAGGGATACACGTGAATATTCGCATGTCACGTCCTCGGCAGATTGATTTTTTTGGAGGGAGGGCAATGCAGCAAATTTTAATCTGCTTTCGAATCATTTTCCATTGTCCGTCGTGACAACTGTACGGCGGACTTTGTGACAACGACACTGAAAACAAAAGCAAGGATTTCCGTAAGCGTGGATTGATAAAAGCAGTTCGCTTCCGCGGTTTTAATCATGAATTAAATATATGTGACCTTGGCAATCACTAAATTAGACTGAATTTGTAAACGCTTAGGGACAGTCCCCACTTAAGCACTTTATTGTTTGGTCACGTGATTAATATCGTACGTGTGTTTCGTTTTTTGTCATCACAACACGAAAGTGAAATAAAGCGGCTTAGTTTGCGTGCTTTTTCCCCTAGCCATTCATTCAACCTTTCGTAAACAAACTGTTTCATTAATATACCCAGCATGCGGTCAGCACGTATTTGTGCTGTGTTCGCGTCCAGCTAATACTAAAATGCAGATTTTTCACGTACGGCACGTTAACATTTGACTCTAAAGGCCAACTTGAGTTAAACCAGGATTAATTAGTGTGAAAAAAGAGTAAATGTAGTAACAATAGTCATTTCTAAGGGGATAAATGCTTGTGCACGCGATCACGTTGCCGACCGGTTTCCGTGTTTTTGGCGCGAAAATAACCGTTGCGCCAGAGATTTGTCTGGGCTTGTCTGACGTTCGTGTCTTAAAACCAAAACATCATTTATGTGACGTATTTCGAAATTTTGGCTATATGAGCGTGACAGCTGTGTTTTCGCTATTAACCTGTGATGAAAACGTATTTTCAGTGTTGTCGCGGGGCGACGACTGATCGAACTCCTGGAATTTTTTCTGTAATTTTTGAGATGGTTTTGTTGAAAGGGCGACGAAACACATTCATCACAGACTGACATAATGTTTGGCGTGCCAGGTGGTTTTCCGGTTTTTAGTCACCCATGACTATAATTCTGTTGTCACCTGCTGTCTGATTGCTGGTTTTCATGTGAGGTAATCATATTCCGAAATCCAAAAAATTTCCAACTAGGTAGTTATTTTCATCAATTTTAAGAACTTGACGTTTTACAAAATGTTAGGTCTACGGGGTTCTTCGTTTTGTAACAGAGCGCGTCTTGACTCTTTGGTGTTGCGTGACACTAAAATGGCGGTCCGAAAATGCCCTCGCGAAGGTTAACAGATCGCTTATCTTTTAAGTTTTTGCTAACTGAACAGGTGGGCAGCCAGAATATTGCTGTGTCGAGTACAGTTGTCAACTGTCATTCAGAGAGTCAAGATAGTGTAGATAACTTGATGAAACTTCTTGTTTTAGCTTTTCGCATAGAGTTAAAATCCAAACATTTTGGTGAATACATTTTACTTTATATTTTAGTCTCCCCAA
>Ga0099809_10141738_pt1 | contig 11504 bp, 2 predicted proteins | sample OrbTnscriptome_3_FD_81146 | JGI IMG/M metagenome (GOLD analysis project Ga0099809, IMG submission 81146) | Metatranscriptome of coral microbial communities from Puerto Morelos, Mexico - Orbicella T R C metatranscriptome (Eukaryote Community... | ecosystem: Host-associated > Invertebrates >...
AGGCAAGGTGACCAAATCCTTGAAATAAATGATGTGAAATTAGAAGGTTTAACAGTGGAAAAAGTGTATGGCATTCTGGATAAAGTTCCTCCAGGAAAAGTGTACATTAAAGTCATACAGAGCAATGCATCAGAGAAGATACCTCTACAACTAAATGATGCACTAAGCAAACTTCAAAGTGAGCGTCAGTTATTGGATAAAAAGATGTCTGGGAAATCAAAGAGTGTTGGGACAGCATCCACCCTCTCGGGTGCTTCAGGCAGTTCTGATTCTTGTGACAACATGACAAGTCTTTCCTCATCTTTTGATCTTCTAATACCACTCTCTGCAGGATCAAGCAGGAAAAAGAAGTCTCAAGCCCTTCAAGAGCCAGATGACACTGTTTTCACAGATGAACCTGTTGCTACAGAATATCTTGAAGACGTCTATACAGTTATTAAACAACCCACTGGTGAGCTGGGAATGGGTGTTACAATAGACAAGTCTCGTGGGAACACCGTAGTTCAGCGTGTGTCAATCAAAAGTGTTACTGAAGGAGGTTCAGCTGCTTTGGCGAAAAGCTCCAGAGGAGTAGGGCTGAAACTAGGAGATCAAATTATTGAAATCAACGGTACTTATCTCAGAGGAATGAACCAAGAAGACGTTATCAAGATCTTCAGAGATCTTCCAAGTTCAACGCAGATGAAAATAAGAAGATCAAAGATGGCGCCTCAGGAACAGGGTTCAAAACAACAAGAGAACAAGAGAAAGGAGTCTGTGGAGAAACCTCCCTCACAAGACCCAGTGCCACTGCCTAAACCTCCTGAGAACAGGCGGAGGTCGAGTTTGAGAGGTAAAGTACAGTATATTAAGCAAGAAGTGGAACCTGCATCATCTGTGAAGACAGAAGGAATTCCGTCGTCTGAACATCGAAAAGCTGAAGAGGAAACCGATTCTCGTGATCAAGGACTTGCGTCAAAGGAAATTTACCAGAATGGTAGTGGAGTTAAAGAAAAAACTGAAGAAAAAACTGGAATGATTGTCGCTTCCGGTGGAGCAAAAACCACACCAGAAACAAAATCTAAAGAAGAAACTGAACCAGTCCTAAATGACATCAATACAAAATCGGACAAAATAAATGATGAACTGGGCGACAATTTGATCATTCCATCTGGTTACAGGAAATTGACTGTGAAAATACAAAAGGCACCTAACTCCACACTTGGTCTTTCACTAGTTCCTAGCTATGGGAAACTGAAAGGATACTTCCAGATCCGCAGACTGTTATCTGGTATGGTGTGTGCCCAAGATGGACAACTTCAGACTGGCGATAAGCTCGTGTCAGTAAATGGTGTGTCTCTGAAAGGTGTAACTCATTCGATGGCATTACAGCTGCTCAAGAAACCTATGGACGTAGTAACGTTTGTGATACTAAGAGAGGGTCTGAAAACACAAGGAAAAGTAACGAGTTCTTCTCTGAATCAGAGTATAGCTCAGACGCCGGCTAAAAATTCACCCATACTTCAAGACAGCGGAGAACTTACTGAAACATTATATTCAAAAACAGAACGTGTAGATAAACCGCAAGGCGCAGGACAGCCTGTGACTTTCATAGCATCTCAACTAGTAGACAGTGAATCAAGAGACTTACTAGACACATCACATGAATCTCCGTTAATACAGAAAGAAGAAACTGCTCAAGAACAAGTTCCAGAGATACCTTGTTCACCTCCACCCTCGCCAGTGTTGGGAGTGAACGATCTTTTAGATGACGATGTCTCTATTCCGCCACCATCATTTTCTCCTCCACCACCTCCCATAACATCAGACTTAACATCATCCCATGATCTCCCTTTATCGTCAATCCCCATTGTTTCTCCACCTCCTGATCTTAGTCCAAGAATGAAAGAATTTATGGAGCAAGACCTGTTTACAAGTGAAGATGATCAAGAAACAGGTAGTCAAGGATCTATTCATCAACAGGAGACTTCACTGGAATCTGGTGCTATGCTCACCCCGTCGAGTTCGCCTCGTAATGACACAATTGTAGGATGGGATTTCGAATCCTTGCTGGATGCTTGCAACGATTTGAATTCACACGAAAGCGATGATGTGTTGACGTTTGAACAGGGTAGTGTTACGGAGACTCATTTAGCGCCAGGAGACTCAAAACCAAAGCTCTCATCACCAGAATGGTCAAAGGCCAAGATCTCAAAGAAAAATGGTTTAGACAAACTGACTGAGAAACGTTCTGTAGTTCCTGTTGAGAGTAGCACGGATATTCAACCTCCTGCCGTGGGAAGTGGTAATGATTTGCTCTCCAGTGGAGCTAGGAACAAAAGAACAATACATGGACTGACCGACAACGATAAAGGTCTTCAAACCATAGTGAAACACCGTGACGTTACTGAGGAATTAAGAAGCTTGACACCACCAGTTTCACCTCTCCATTCTGAAGGCTGCAGTGAACGTGAAGCGAGCGATGATGTAAAACCAGTAGCTGGAAGACGAGTGGAGAATGTTCCCTTTGTTATCACTTACCAGAAAAAGTTCAGAAGCCTTGGCATCAAAGTGGACCTATCAGGGGAGGGGAAGGTCATAGTGGCAGAAGTGTCTTCATTTGGTTTGGCGGGAAAAGATGGAAATATCAGAGTTGGAGATGTTCTTGTGTCCATTAATGATGCGTCACTAGAAGGAATGGCGCTTGAAGATGTCCAAGCCATGATCAAAAACTGCCCCAGAGGAGATGTGAGAGTCGTAGCACAGGCTGCACCCAAACAGGCAATACAAGATGAAGCTGATGAGGAAGCTGTCTCTCCGTCCGCTTTAAAGGAACACGGTCAATCAGAGGAGAAGAATCATTCAAAGAGTAAAGCTGAGGAGAACACTCTGCCAGATGTGCTGTCAAACAGTGCAATCCACAAGCCTCGTGTGGACATGCCGAGTGAGCTAATCTCTGAAGGGAACTCAGACATTTCCAGCGTTGCAAACGTGATGGAGGCAAATCAAGTACAAGACGCTGAACTAACATTTAAACCTATAATTCTACCTGACGAAAGTCCAGATGGTTTCATCACAACAAAAGATTGTGATACTGTTAAAGAGGACAGTAGACTGGAAGACACAGATTTCGATGATCTACCACCACCCATTCCTCCTCCGGCAGTACCAACAAATGATTTGCAGATGGGAAGTTCTTCCGTCACTGTAGATGAGCCTCTGGTTCAGGACACTGTAGAGGACGTTTCGTTAAACCCACCAACAAATTTTGAGGATTTTTTTGATGACCACAACATGAATTCATCACCATCTTTTCATGATTCTGAAATGGACGGTTTAACACAGGCTGCCGATGCTGTGCAGCTAGATTCGCAGCCAAACTTTCACTCCTCTGTTCAAAAGAGAAAAGAATCATTAAACAAGACAGATGAATCGTACAGTCCAGTGGACGATGCCAGAATTCTATCTGAAGACAGTCAACCACAGATATCCATTAAACCCCCTAGTTTGTTTGGAGATGACACTGAAAGTATACCATCTGCATTACCACGAACGTTCAAGAAGAGTTCGAGTGTTGATGATGCGACTTCAATGGAGTCTGTACAATGGAATGGGGTAGATAATGCTCCAATCAAACCACCGAGTTTGTTTGATGATGAACTTGAAAGTCTCCAAAGTTTGCCACAAGGTCCTCCACCTCCTAAACCTCCTAGACTAAACAAACAGTTCTTCAGTCTGGACACAGTGTCCTCGAATTCATCATCACCAATTCCGTCGTCTTGGTTTGATCGAGAATCGCCCAATCATGCATCGAAGTATTCAAATTTAAGTGCAGTTTCGGGATCGTCTTCACCTTATGGAAATAATTCGACATCAGGGGTGGCTATTCCATTCAATGATACCGCAACGGAATTACCAGATGTTCCAGATGACGACATGTCCAGCCTACCGCCCGCACCACCGCCACCACTCTCCAGGTCATCCACGTGGTCTGTGTCTTCCGATGCAGTAGTGTCTTCACCGCACGGAAATGAGAAAGTACCTCATATCACCAGCCCTCTCTCACAGCCAGTCAAACAGGAGCGCAAGAATTCCAAGAAAAGGATATTGCCTTTACGAATCAGGTCGAAAAAGGGCAGGAAAACATCGGAACAATCTGAGACATCTTTGCTAGCTGATCCTCACCAGGAGTCATTACCTCAGTCAAGTCCAATGGGATTTGGTGATGCGAACATTTCTAGTGATGTTAATCAGCCACCTGAAGATGACATGGAAAGCCTGCCACCTGCTCCTCCCCCACCAAGAATGTCACCTCTCACTGTGGAAAGCTTGGAGAGCATGGCTGATGGATTGCAGCCCATGGACGTTATGCATTCGAAACCCCGTCTATCTCATCTGGCCTCTGACGATCAAGGAGCCTCAACACCAACTGGCGTAGAATCCTGGCATTCACCCCAGCACTCTCCAAAGAAGAAGAAGTCTTTTCGTAGAAATGTCATTCCCATGGACGAAAGGGCACCTTTACCGAAGTCCTCAAGCTCGCCTAGCGATGTTCCCAGTGTGCCTGAGACAGATCTCACTATAGACAGCTCATTAACGCATCTTAGCCCACTGGAAGATGAGGTTACCGTGACAGATTCGTCTGATGCCATGTCACCACCCCCTCTTCCTCCAGAAATGGAGCTGTGGTCGGAGGTTGGAGCAGTGGAAGCTGAGCTGGCTCTATTGGATCAGATATTGACTTTGGAAGATTCTTCACGATCAGGGAATGAGCAAAGTAGCGATGCTGGGAGCTCGTCGTCAGCCAAACGTCCATCGTTTTCCAAAGATGTGTCATCAGAGGACGAGCAATCCACAGAAGTTCAGGAAGGACCAGTGGCTTCTAAATCTGAAGAAACATTTGAACAGAGAGATCTCATTGTGTCAAGGGAAGGTGTCCTAGATACAAACAGTGACACGTCATCGCTGCAAGGATTGCCTGACATAGAGAAAGGGGAACCAACTGAGTTGGAAGCTATTAAGCCCAGTTCTTCCTTCAACATGACAGATAAAAGTGAGGATTTTGGAACTGATTTGGCTGTTAATGATTTTCAAGAGGCCACAACAAGTGAACTTGCACATCCGGAGCTGTCTGGTAAGCTGTTGAAGCAGCTAAGTGAAGGACATGACGTGACGGGGAATTTGGTCAAGCATAGAAGGCCAGCCCCTCCTGTCCCTACAAGACCTACCGTCAACACCAACAAAGCCAGCACCATTCCTCGAAAATCACTCCCAGGAGGTTTAGGCATAGAAGTACTTCCCTCCCGACCTGACATCAAGTCCAAGGCAGCTCCTCAACATCATCAACCAACCCACAAGCATCAGAAAGAACAACAAAACAAATCGTCGCCAGTTAAGGAGAAGACTTCCAAAAAGCTGTTCTCTAAAGGTCATAAACATAAGGACAAAAGAGCAGATCCTAACCATCTTGCGTCACCTGACACATCGTTTGAGATCAATCCCGATGGACGCGAGCGATCGCGTTCTTGGACTAAGAAACTGTTCGGTTTCCGTAGTAGAAGCAAGAGTCGAGACAAATCAAAGGATCGAGAGAACAGAAGTCGATCGGTTTCACCACCGAGAGGATTGTTCTCTAAGTCAAGGCGATCCAGTCCACCTCCTCCCCCACAGTCACCACAAAAGGCTCCTTTGAGTAAACACAAGAATGAAAGTAAGAAAGGCCCAGTTATTGACAAAATAGAAAAAGACCTCTCCGTTCAAGACACTGCAAAACGTCCAGTGCTTTTGCCAACAGTGCCGTCTACTTCAGAGATGAGCAATCCTCCATTCGACGAAGGGCGTTATGTGGAAGGAAACAACAATAAATGTGCGTTACCAGCAACATATGACGAGGAGCTCTTAAATGTAGTAGAGAGGAACGTGCTGAATGATGAACCAAATACAGAACGTGTCATTTCAACAGTACAAGTAGAATCATACTACGAAGAACCTGGAGGTCAGAATGTCTATTTAAATCACGACGTGGAAGGACTATCAGATAATGGCGACCTCAGTAAAAATTTATCATTGGATCGTGATGATGTAGAGAGACCTGCTGCCCATTTGGAAGCGGATACATCACTGACAAACAGGCCACTTCCACCGCTACCACCATCACGTGAACAACATCTTGATCCAGTAGCCCTCACAAGAAATGTCGACGAGAACGAGCAGTGTGCTGATGAAGAGAGGATGCCAAAAACATTTCCCTCAAAACCACCTGTGCCAAAGAAGCCGGCATTCCTTCAATTAGGTAGTACACCAAATACGCAACAGCAGAAAACTGTGGACGAACTAAAAAACAAATTTGACAAAGGTTCGTCTGACGAAGGTAGACTGGAAACAGCATCAAGTAGCAAAGAGAACCTTCAATTTGGTAATGAAAGCGACGAGGAGGTGGTTTTCGACGAGGATGATGATGGTTTACCCTCGCCAGGTCCACCAACTTTCAAACCTTTACCACCACCACTTACATTACGAACAAGTTCCATTACCGATGATTCTGACGAGACGACAGGTAGTCCAAACTCACCTGGGCCTCCTCCATTTAAACCTCTACCGCCGCCCATAACTTTGAATTCCACTCCGGTACAAAATGACATAAAAAGTAACCAAGGGCTGGATCCTCCAAGCTCGCCTGGTCCTCCAAGATTTAAGCCTGCTCCTCCACCAATAGATATGCGGGTACACAGCAAGAACGCTGATTCCGAACCAGGAGACCTTCCCAGCACGGCTGATCTACCAAATGCAAAGCCTTTGCCCCCAATTCCCACTGCTGGTGCGATGCAAAGACGAGAGGAAGAAGCTTCAGTGAAACATAATGTTACAGAATATAGTTACGTTGAAAATGACGCAATGCCAGCACTAGAGAATGATGAGTGGAGAAAAACCAAACCTTTGCCCCTAATTCCCACAGGTTTTAACCTGAAGTCAAACGATAACAGCCACAAGCTTCCCCTTTCAAGACAAAATGCTCATGAATGTGACAATGATGAAGACGCTGACACGCCGGAGTTATTAGAACGGACACCTGAGTTAGCTCGTGTACTGATCGACTTAATTGAAGACAGTAACTACTCACAAGTTTCACAAGTGGCAGAGCCATTGATGGTACAAAACGCAGTTGATCCTGTAAATGCTTCTCACAGCGATGACTTCGACAGCTCAGAAGTGTCGTCTGAATGGGATGATACTTGTAGTTCAACTCAAGGTGACCCTGGCCTGCTTGTAGCTGGTAATAGGTTTGTTAGGAGTGCTAGTTTCTCGGCTGGAGACGTTCACATTCAACGTCCTCCTGTTGCTGCAGATAACCAAAAGAAACGTATCCCTTCTGGCATTATGCGTCCTCCTCGTCCAATGCGTAGACGGTCGTCCTCATTACCTCAGCTGTTCCCAGAGTTAGCAGCTGTTGCCGCGTCCGAAGGAGGAGCGGGAGAGACAGATTACTGGCACACTGGCAACCTACAGCAGCTGATCAACAGTCGGAATCAGGAGCCAGATGTGGATGAAGGGATCATAGAAGTGCAGCTTCTTAAAGAACAGCAGTCTATTGGCTTAATGGTTGTTGGAGGCTTAGACACTCATCTAGGTATGCTTTACATCAAAGATATCCAGCCAAACTCTCCAGCTGCCAACTGTAACCGACTGAGAACAGGGGACCAACTGTTACAAGTCAATGATAATTGTTTGGTAGGCGTGACACATGGTGAGGCGTTGAACATCCTTAAGAATACTCCACCCCTGGTCAAACTCACTGTGGCGAGAAAGAAAAACAGCGAGAGCGATGGTGCTGAGCTAGTGGCAGAAGGAAGACGCGTCACCGACCTTGAAGAGCCAATAGTCTCCAGCGCACGTGAGTCAAGCACCATTTCAAAGACCTCGTCAGAATTATCTCTGAGTCCACCGACTGATAGGGGCCAACGACCTAAGTCATGCGTGAGCCTCTCCTCATTTGGGACCCCATATCACAGTGGTGACCATTCTTCAGGATCACCTTGTGGCTCTTTTGATGAACCTGATGAGTATCTCCCAGCGTACCTTCAGCCAGAGAGCCCAACACTGAACTTGCGTCAAGATGACGTGCCTGTGACCATTATTGACGGCATTCCGGGTGAAGACGATGAAAGCACCGAGCAGGAGGAGGAAGAAGTACGACCTGTTAATAAAAGCGTCAGTTGGGCGGTCAGCAGTGATGACTGCAAGGTCTTTACTGTGGAACTCCTGAAAAACGGCCGAGCTGGACTAGGGATGAGCGTTAGTGGAGGAGTGGACACGCCATATGATGACATAATGGTACGCCAGATCCTCTCCAGCAGCGTGACTGCTCACAACGGACTTATCAAGAAAGGTGACATCTTGTTGTCTGTGAACGGCAAGTCTTTTAAAGGACTAACGAATGCAGAAGCCTTGACACTCCTTAAAGACACGCCTGAACGGGTGACGCTTGTCGTAAGTCGGGCCCTGGGACCTAAGCAGTTCGCCAAACCCATGACGCTTCTTCGAAACAAAAACGCCAATAAAGAAATCACTTCAAGCTCTGAGGCTTGGCCAACAAAGGAGGAACTGACCAAGAAGAAAAACCTAGCAAATACAAACAGTAGCACACCGCCAACACTTGAAAAAATTCCACTAGACCTCGTTAAACAAAACGGAGAGCACTCCACTTTCGAACGTCTAAAGAAGAGACTTTTCTCTAATGGCGGGACCATGAGTATAAAAGAGAAACTTCAGAAAGTACCCCAAGGGCCCGCGGTGATTGAGATTACCCTTGAAAAGGGGGCATCTGGATTGGGGTTCTCTCTCGGTGGGGGCCAGGACTCGTTGTACGGCGATGCGCCAATACATGTAAGGTATGTGTTCAAAGACAGCGTGGCCGGGAGGAGTGGTGTTTTGAGAGTTGGTGACGAGATTCTTGAAGTGAATGGACAGAGGGTGACCTACATGACGAATGTTGATGTTCTTGAACTCATTAGAAGTTTGCCTTATGGACCAGTGGCGATGAAGATAAGGCGGAAGTAACGTTACACTTGAAGCAGTAACCATAATCATCACAACTGACCAATCACAACACCGCAATACAGCAGTGAGTCAATCAGACTTCGCAGTGTAAAGCGCGGGAAAACACGCAACCGGTGCAAAGCGCGGGGAAAGTCATGAGCCCAAGTGACCGTCAGTTTTGGTTTGGCACCTGATTGGCTGAGAAAACGTTTTTTTTTTTTATTGGCTAGACATGGTAACATGGGTCTTTTCAACCAATCACAGAAGTCAACAAAGGATACGACAGCCAATAGAAAACCCTCAAATGAGATTAATTTAGGAGGGTTGAATGACTTAGTGACAGACGTATTCACATCGGTTTTTATTTGTAACTATATTGTTTTGTAAATTTGTGCATGCTAGCAACTTTTTAGATGATAAAACTAAACTCTTGCAACACGTTAGTTGAAATCTCGAAATTTGTATATAAGATAGTTATATGATGTCGGGAATCGGTACAATTATATATCTGAACAATCTTGGCAGGCCCAAGCCTCTGCTATGATAGACAGACAAAATCGCTTTATTATTGGATAATCAAATTTTAGAGGTGCTAAGAAACACAATCCTTATGTCGGCTTTTCATACGCAGGTCCGTCTAGTTATTGACTATAGAATGGTACTATAGCATTCTAGAACATCTAAAGAACAATTTTAAAACATTTTGTGAATGAAAGCAAAAACTATTGATGATTAACAGCAACAATGACATGTCTTAGAACATAAACAGTATATGATTTGTACTGGATACAAACATTCAAACTACTCAAACATTTTGCATCGCGTCAAAGATAAGTTGTAAATAAAATTATTTAATTTTTTTGTAGGATATTCTTTGTGTTATTGTTTGGCTTATATTTATGAGAGCTCTTTTAAGAGTCACTGCCTGGAAATATCGAGAATCGCTGCCCAGGGGCCCGTTTCTCGAAAGCCCCGGAAACTTTCCAGGCCCGCGAAGCCATTTTAATTAATCTGTATCTAAAACCAGAGAAGTGTATACTCCTGAAACGTTTTGTTTGAAGAGAACCTCTCTTCATATTAAGAATACTTGAATAAAACAGCTCTGTAATCATAAGGTTTGAGATTTTGCTGACTTTCCGGGTGCGAAACCTTTTCAGGACCTTCGAGAAATGGGCCCCCAGGTTCGAAAAAATCCAAAATTATACTTTGCTTGAGGAGCACTTTTAAGGAACTATCTTCAAATGCACCCTTGTCACTTTCTAAAAATTTACAGTTTTCGAGAAATTCGCAAAAATAGAAGACGAAGTTCGCCTCATTAATTATGCAGAAATTAAGATGAAAATTAGCAAACTTTAGCTCTGAAAACCGGATTATGGCGATCCGAAAACCGCTTTTTGCCAATCCCAAAAACCGGTTTTTGTCGACCCCAAAACCGGTTTTTACAATCCTAAACTACGGCCCTAAAACTGTTTTTTGTCGATTCCAAAATGCAACAGGTGTTGTACGATCGCAAAAACGGGTTTTTTTTACGATTCTTAAACTGGTCTATGACGAACGGTTCATTACGTGACGAATCCTGAGGATGCTAGCTTCTACCTCCCCCTACTTCTTCCCCACCAAGGTGGGGTGGGGCAAGATCGAAGATACACCCTTGGAAATATAAGTATTTTTAAGAGGCAGGCATCATAGAGACACTGTGTAATAAAGGTTCTTAAAACTTGGACGAAATTTTGTACTCTATAGTACCGGTCATTTCCCTGTGAGCGGTGGGTGTTTATTTGAAAAAAATCGTCGGATGTTATGAAAAAATTTAGCTTGCTTTTTCGCCCAGAAATAACACAATCCACAAAAGAAGTTAAATTCAAAAAGGCGACTGAACAGTGTTGAGGACTGTGTAAGAATCTTGACAAAACTTGGCAAGAATCTGCTGCTCCAGAAAGTATCCACTGTGGGTTCAATGCCTTAACACTCCATCCCCACCCCTCCCAGTCAGAATTTCCAGTAACCCTCTGTGGAGGTCTGAACCTTGTTTTGAACCTCATAATGCGCAAGTTATTCTACCAAAAGAACCTGATCTCTCAGCTTTGTGTATTACCATGTACCTGCATTTTTAGTATTGTTGAATTTTGTGCTTTTTGAATGAATATACAACATGAAATCTTTTATTGAGTCTACATTACCACTGTAAAATACCCTTACCTTAACAGTATTACTGCTGACAGTTGCTGTACAGAAACTGGCTTCAATTCTCACACAATGGAATGCTATTTGCAACTACTGACAACAGCTAACTTGCAGAATTGTTTCTGATCACAGATCAAAAACAAGTAAAATTACAATTTATGGAGCATGATGTATTTCCTTGATTAAGCCCCACTTTGGATGCTTAATGCCAAGTTCTGTTATCAATCAGCTTTATTGAGTCAGCTTTATCTTTAAAACAGCAACTATTTTTGGCAAGAAAATTGGGAGTCATTCTCTTTTCTCTT